>Ga0316190_10003692_pt1 | contig 11090 bp, 10 predicted proteins | sample Eddworburrow2_MG_FD_204929 | JGI IMG/M metagenome (GOLD analysis project Ga0316190, IMG submission 204929) | Coastal sediment microbial communities from Maine, United States - Eddy worm burrow 2 | ecosystem: Environmental > Aquatic > Marine > Coastal > Sediment | place: USA: Maine | collected... | reverse complement strand
GAAAACTTCAGCGTCTTAGAACATGTTGTCAGAAGGAATCCTCTGAGGCCCTAAGTTGGATGGGAACTATCTCAGTGTCACCTCAGTTGTCTGACAGATGCGTTCATCGGCCTCAACCCCTCCGCGGGCGCCACAGGCTGATACGACTTTTTCGGCCAGTTTGAGATCAGCATGGTAATCGACTTCACACCACTGTAACCCTTTCATTGAGCAGGTCCATACCGGCATCGACCGGGCCATTTCATCAATCACCGACAAATACCATTTCGTCTGTGCCGAAGGGGTACGCAATGCCGTTTCCAGAGCAATGCGGAATAACCTCGGTCCCTGGCCGCGGAACAGGATCATTCCGATGGACTCCCCGTCGACTTGATCCGGTAAAAGGTCCTTACCGATCTTCACAAGTCGGCACCCGTCCAATTCAACCTTCATGTCGTCGGCATCATAATCGCCTTTATGACTGATAGCCACAGTCACCGGGCGATCATGCGTATCAAGGAGGCGTTGCATCACGGCCGCCTCAAACAATGTATCACCATTAAGTAATACAAAATCTGAGCGCATCTCATCATGTGCAGCCCAGCAGCTGACCAGGTTATCCGACACAGCATAAGCGGCGTTGTATATGGTTTTTACATGATGCGAACCATAGCGCTCGCGTAAAATTCTTTCGACTTTGTCTGCACGAAAGCCTAAAACAACGGTTACCTGGTCAATTCCGCATTTAGCAAGTTCGTCAATTTGCCACTCAATCAAAGATCGGCCCTGAACCGGTAGGATGCACTTGGGGCAATCCGCCGTCAGCGGCAGCAACCGTTTACCCTGCCCTGCACTTAAAATTACAGCCTTCATAGGGAAATCTCCACTTTCATCTCATGGTAGCCATCAATCTTGTTGCAACAGAGTAGGCCCTTAGGGCACTCTTTCTGACGACATGTTGTCAGAAACTTAAATTATTAGAGTGCTTGCTGCCAAGCAGGGGCCATTTCATCAGAACGCTGTCTCAGAAGAAGTTTAGCGCCTTAAAAGTTAGGTGGTTACGTATTTTTACTATCGAGTTCCAACCCGAGCGTTTTATCGAAAAAACCAATGGCATGTTCTAAAATTTCCTGAAAATCTCCGACTTGATCGGGAGATAAGCCAAGGGATACTGTTACGGTACTGAAAACGTCGGACTGGTTGCGCCTGATTTCCGACAAGATTTTTTGGCCTTTTTCGGTTAATGTTACAGTGGTCACCCGTTGATTTTCAGGTAGTATCGTTTTATCAACAAGTTGCCTGTCTTTCCAGAGTTTTGTAATTGTTGTGGAAATCGTACTGTTGCTGACCGACGGATATAAGCTTCCAATTTCGGATATGCTCATGTTGCCTTTCATCCCAATCAGCTCAATTATCAAGCTTTCACGGTCAGTTAAATCACCCACCTTTTTTTCAGAAATTTTAGAGGCGATGTATAAGCGCACCCTGAAAGCCATCTCATAAATCAGCAATTCCGTGTTTTTCTTCATCAGCTCCTCTTGGCCGGATGTCCCGATTCTATTATATGTACTTGGAAAGTATTTATAATACAAAAAATATGATTTGTAAAGAGTTTCTTAATATAAAGTTAATCGTATTTTAATATTTTTAAAATAAAACTGTTAGTTTTCCGCAATGTTGGCTCATTGAACTAATTTTCCTATGACCCAAGCTGAGCACCTGATCAATAAAAGGTCGATTTGACGGCAACCCCCACTGTGAAGGTGCAATTCATCACCAGGCGTCATTTTTAAAGAGTTAAATCAGTAGTATAAGTAATTTGGCACAACCTGCCAGGGGAATCTTAAAACCCGGTCATATCACCAGATAAAGGGCCCGTTTTCGATATTGACCTCATTGAACATCCTGTGTATCATGCCACAGTTTGAATCAGTCGGATATTTATCATCACCTTCAAACCCAGTCAGGACCAAATAGCATGCCTCTGACTAAGCCACGCCAAAACTCCAAAAAACAGACAAACGAATCGCTGCAAGTTGTAAAAGTGGAAGGGAAACGCGCCTTAAATGAATTCATCCGCCTGCCATGGTCCCTCTACAAAGACGACCCCATGTGGGTCCCTCCACTGGTGCTGGAGCGGCGCATGCAACTTTCACCGAAAAACCCGTATTTCGAACATGCAAAATTCTGCTCCTGGATAACATATCGGAACGGCAAAGCGGTGGGACGGATCAGTGCCCAAATCGACCGGCTTCATATTGATCGTTACCAGGATGCTACCGGTTTTTTCGGAATGCTGGAGGCAGAGGACAATAGCGTGACATTCCGCACGCTGCTGGGTACTGCGGAAAATTGGCTGCGCGACCAGGGGATGCAACAAATCTCCGGTCCATTCAATCTGTCTATCAACCAGGAATTGGGATTGTTGGTGGACGGATTTGACACACCACCGTCAATGATGATGGGTCATGCCCGTCCCTATTATGCCGATCGAATCGAGAAAGATGGGTATCAGAAGGAAAAAGACCTGCTGGCTTATATGTTAAATTCCGATTTTAATATGCCTGCAGCGGCTAAAAGAATTGCGGCAAGGACAAAAGACCGAATCCATATTCGAAGGCTGCAAAAATCAAATTTTATAAAGGAATTAGAAATTATACGGAACATTTTCAATGATGCCTGGTCGCAAAACTGGGGGTTTATCCCTTGGACGGAAGCGGAATTCGAACACCTGGGCAAGGATTTGAAAATGCTGGCTGACGAGGAGTTGGTAAAAATTGCAGAAGCAGATGGGAAACCGGCGGCCTTTATGGTTGTTCTGCCGAACATCAATGAGATCATACGGGATCTCAACGGCAGGCTTTTACCCTTCGGCTGGCTCAAAATGCTTTGGCGCCTCAAAGTAAAATACCCAAAATCCGCCCGGATTCCTCTGATGGGCGTTCGCTCCCAATATCACAACAGCCTGATGGGAGCGGCCCTCGCCTTCGGGATATTCGCCGATGTTCATCAACCGGCCCTAAAACGCGGCATTAACGAAGTCGAGCTTTCCTGGATCCTTGAAGATAACATGGGAATGCGCAACATTATTGAATCCATGAGCGGGCGCGTATATAAGACCTACCGTATTTATAGTAAAAAACTATAGTAATTGGATATCTGACCTGCCCGCAATGCCTTGAAGGCGGCGTGAAGCAAAGTTAATCATTTGTTTTATAAATAAGCGAATGTCTAAAATGACCTAAATTGCCTAAAATGACTAACTTTTGAAATTCAAATAAAATATTTTGCTTTGATAATGTGACAAAGTAGAATTAAAGAATTCCCCGAATCCCACTAAATAGCACGATGACAAATCCCCTCCCTAAATTTACCGCAGTCGTACTTGCAGCAGATCGCGGACCGGATGATCCGGTGGCCAGGGCCGCCGGCGTGCGCTGCAAGTCTTTGACCCCTGTCGGCGGCAAACCGATGGTTTTTCGCGTGCTGGATGCCCTCACCGCTTCACGGATGGTAAACACGTATATCCTCTGCGGCCCTCCCAAAGGCATTATGGACCAGGAGCCCGATCTCGGAACCCTTATAGCATCAGGACGGGTTAAATGGCTTGAAAATCAGGCAACCCCGAGTTCAAGTGCATTTCATGTCCTGCAGACCTTGCCGCATGAGACCCCGGTTCTGTTGACCACTGCTGATCATGCCCTGTTGAGTGCCCGGATCGTTGATTACTTTTGTTCTGAAGCGCAGGCGACGGGCTGTGATGTGGTGGCGGGCGTTGCACGGCATGAAGCGGTGGCAGCAGCTTATCCACAGACCCGCAGGACGGCCACCCGCCTTGCAGACGGTGCTTACTGCGGCTGCAACCTATTTGCCTTTCTGACCCCCCGTGCTCGCCTGGCAGCAAATTTCTGGCGCCGGGTCGAAGACCAGCGCAAAAATCCCTTGCGCGTGATCCGGGTTTTGGGCTGGAGTGCGGTTTTACGTTATCTTTTCGGTCGGTTATCCCTCAATGAAGCTTTAAATCGGATATCGCGCCGTCTTGGTTTCAAAGCGGGGGCGGTTGTATTACCCTACCCGGAAGCAGCCGTCGATGTCGACTCGCTCAACGACTTGGAGTTGGTCGAAAATATTGTATCCAACAGGCAGATTTGAGATTGATTAAGCACTTAATTATGAAATTTTTGTATTTTATGTCTTGGAAATTTCGATATTCAAGCAGTGTGAAGTGATCTAAAATGACTAAAGTGACTAAAGTTGTGGAATGCTATCGATTTAAAATAGACGGAGCATAGCGATTCATTAATTTTAGCTCACTTTAAATTTTAGTTCACTTCTAACTTTTCCGGTTCATCCAGGTCAGAGTAAAGCGAGTCCATAAGCCGATTTTTTCCACCTTCCCTCCGGGGCGTAGGCCTCTATGGCCCCTATGGGCCGGAGGCCGCATTCCCACTTCCGAATTCATATTTCTAACCTCTGTCGTCTACCATCTGAACCTTCTCATCCCCATGCAAATCTGGTTTGCGGAAACGCCATAGTTTCACCACCGGCGGCACATGCTCGTACAACCCTTTGTGCATGTTTAAGATCAACTGGAAAATCGACCTCGCACCATTGGAGTCCCTTCACACGGTAAGTCCACACCGGCATTGATTGAGCCAATTCGTTAATCACCGACAAATACCATTTTTTCCGGGCCAGGGAATCGCGTAGTGCGTTCTCAACTCCATCGCAAAACCGGGCAGGCCCTTCACCGCGAAACAGGATCATACCAATGGACTCCCCGTCGACTTTGTCGATAGAAAGATTCTTTCCGATATGAATTAGTCTGTCTCCGTCCAGTGTGACCTTCATATCATCGGCATCGTAATGGCTTTTTTTATGGGTAACCACGGTCACCGGCCGATCAGGCGTCTCAAGCAAACGATTCAGCACGGCAGCTTCGAACAATGTGTCGCCGTTTAAAAGAACAAAATCCTCCGTCATTTCAGTACGGGCGGCCCAACAGCTGAACAGATTATCGGCCCATGAATATGTCGGGTTATAAAGTGTTTGGATCTTATGCGAATCATAGCGCCGATGCAACAGTCGCTCGATCCTGCCGGCATGGTAGCCGACAACGACTGTAACCCGTTCGATACCGCATTTGGCCAGCTCATTGATTTGCCACTCGATCAAAGACCGGCCGTCGATCTTCAACAAACATTTCGGATTGTCGGCGGTCAGCGGCAACAATCGTTTACCCTGACCTGCACTTAGAATGACTGCTTTCATGAGTTTTAATCCTTATTAATATATATCGTTAGAAGTCAAAATTCTTAAAAATATACATCGGACGGAAATTGTCCATTCAGCACCGTTAGGCGCCTAATACAGGCGGTTCATTTAACTCAAGGCCGAGCATCTCATCAAAAAATCCAATGGCGCTTTTAAGAACGATCTGAAACGACTCATTCTGTTCGGCCGACAGCCCCAGTGACGTGGTCACGGTATTAAAGACACCGGATTGACTCTTTTTTATTTCCTCTAAAACCTTTTGACCCTTCTCGGTCAAATTGACCGTGGTAATTCTTTGATTTTCAGGGAGAATGTTTTTGTCTACCAGCTTCTTTTCTTTCCACAACTTGGTAATGGTGGTCGAAATTGTACTGCTGCTTACCCGTGGATAAAAGTTACAGATTTCGGATATGCTCATCCTGCCTGTGCTGCCGATCAGCTGCAGAATAAGCGTTTCCCGTTCAGTTAAGTCGTTTATCCGCTTACCATCAGCTACTTTTGATGCAATGTACAATCTTACTCTAAAAGCCATGTCATAGATCATTGATTCAGTCACATCCGTCATTTTCTCCTCCTTGTTGGGTCGCCTAAGTAATTTATAGAACTATTTATAATACAAAATATGTTATTTGTAAATAGTTTTAATTAATAATTCTAATTTATTTTAATGTTTTAATTTTCTAACGTTTTTAAAAATTAACTCTTGACAATCCAAAATATATGAATAAAATTGAAGGAAATCATAATATTTCTATTATCGAAATATTATTTTTTATAAAAGTTTAAATTATTAAAATTTTTTTTTAATAAACTCTTGACAGACGAAATTGATTGAATTATCATTAGATCAATTTCAAAACAATTAGAACGCGGAACGAATAGACAAACAACCTGAAAACGAAGATTTCTTAATAAACAGATAATGTTACACATAAATTATTTCAACATAATTAGTTTACAGTTTGGGAAATCCGTGTTAGGCTTTTTCAAAACACTCTTATTATAATATCGAGCAAACAGTTATAGGGTTTTAGGTACTTTTATGGTCGAAATCAATTGTCAAACTTATTGCCGGCAAAATAGACTAAATAATTTTGTCGGTTGTTTGACATTTAATTTCAAACCAGATAAAAGCCAACCCATCGCGGAACTGCCCCTGTCTTAATTGGCAAAGGTTAAGGAAAATCAGAGGCGACCTGCATATGGTGAGTTGATGTGGCGCTTCGCGGGAGACCGGAACGCTACACTGGCTTGATAAACCAAGGAGGCTAAAGTTGCTATGGATGCTACACCTGCCGCTAATAATCTGCCGTTGCGAATCGCAGATTTTTCGACGCTAGCAGAAGCACTCGACTACGCTGCCAAAGGAAAAACCGGTTATAATTTTTATCACGCTGGAGTCAAATTGTATGAGAGACTCCCCTATGCACAACTGCGTAAAGACGCGCGGTCGCTTGCGCGTCGTCTCATCGATCTGGGGGCAAACCGCGGCTGCCGGGTCGCCCTGGTGGCTGATACCCATCCGGATTTCATGCGCTTCTTTTTTGCCTGTCAGTACGCAGGTTTGATACCCGTGCCGCTTCCGGCTTCGATCAATCTGGGCGGTCGCAAAGCATACGTATCACAGTTGAAAAGGCTGCTCGCAATTTGCCAGGCGGATATTGCCATGGCGCCCGAGGGATTTCTCCCTTATTTGACCGAGGCCGCGCAGGGGTTGAAACTGCGCTTTCTGGGCAGCCCGCAGGATTTCAATGATCTCGCAGAGCCCAACATCCGACTGCACCCCACAGAGCCCGACGAGGTTGCCTACCTGCAGTATACTTCGGGCAGCACCCGTTTCCCGAGAGGCGTGATGATCACGCAAAAAGCCGTGCTCAACAACCTTTTCGCCATCCTTAAATATGGCATTCAGATTCGACCGGCGGATCGGGCGGTGTCATGGCTCCCTTATTTTCATGATATGGGCCTCGTCGGCCTCGTGCTGTCGCCCATGGCCGCTCAAATTTCTGTGGACTACCTGAACACCCGGGACTTTGCCATGCGCCCAAGGCTTTGGCTGACGTTGATGTCACAAAATCGGGGGACGCTGTCTTTCAGTCCGCCGTTCGGCTACGAATTAGCCGCGCGCCGTGTGCGCAACGATGAGGTCGATAAGTTGGATCTCAGCGCCTGGCGGATTGCCGGTGTCGGGGCGGAACCGATCCGAACCGAGCCCCTGAAGCATTTTGCCGATCTTCTGGCACCCAGCGGGTTTGACAGGCGTTCCTTCGTAGCGTCCTATGGCATGGCCGAATGCTCCCTGGCAGTGAGCTTTGCGCCTTTGGGACAAGGCGCCGATGTAGACTATGTGGACGGTGCTGTTCTTGCCGCAGAGCAAAAGGCCCTGCCCCTTCACCCCAACCAGCGCAGCGAGATGGTGCGCTCAAATGCGTTTACCAATTGCGGGGCACCACTACCGGGCTACGAAGTGGAGGTAAGGGATGATAAAGGTCAGGTATTGCCGGAACGGCACTGCGGCACCCTCTATGTTCGGGGACCCAGCGTAATGTCCGGTTACTTTGGAGATCTCAAGGCTACTCGGGAAGTTTTGTCTCCCGATGGCTGGCTAAACACAGGAGATCTGGCATATCGAATTGGCAACGGCATTGTGATTACAGGACGTGAAAAAGACCTGATTATCATCAATGGCCGCAACATCTGGCCCCAAGATCTGGAGTATCTGGCCGAACAGCAACCGGAAGTACGCACAGGAGATGCCTCGGCCTTCTCGGTAACAGGCCCGGCCGGACAGGAGCAGGCCGTCATGATGGTTCAATGTCGTCAATCCGATGAAAAGGAGCGCACCGACTTGCGGGAGCATTTACATGGCTTGGTCCGCGAAGAGTTTGCCATAGATTGCCTGATTGAGTTGGTACCTCGAAACACCTTACCTCGAACGACGTCTGGAAAGCTATCTCGCTCAGGAGCGCGTAAGGAATATCTCAAACGGATTGCCCCTGAACAGGCAACAGAACTCAACGAAAACCTTTACACTGCAGCGTTCCGCCAGCGGGCCATCTAGCCTGGAATTAAACTCAAAAAACCCTATAATCAATGAATAATAAAGCTGGTCAAATTGGTTTATTCAACCGGCACAGGATAAGTATTTCCGAATATCAAGCGAAATTGATGCGATAACCTGGAAACGCTAACAAAAAAAATCCATGATTGACACGATTGCAATAACTGGGGCGACAGGCTTTGTCGGAGCCACTTTGACGCGTCGATTAGCCATCGCCGGCCGGAAAATCCGGGCTTTGATCCGTCCTGCATCAACCCATAAACGACCGGCTGGTATTGATGTCAGGTGGATCGACGGTGATCTTGAGGACACCGCAAGCCTGCAGCGCTTGATTCACGGCGCAGATGCCGTGGTACACTGTGCCGGTGCGGTTCGCGGTGCCACGCGGGCACAATTCAATCGCATCAATGTCGATGGTACGGCACGCCTGGTAGCATCGGCCGTCGATCAACCCCCGACGCCGTCCTTTTTATTGATCTCGTCACTGGCGGCCAGGGAACCGCATCTGTCTGCTCACGCTGCCAGTAAACGAAAAGGGGAAGAGGTACTGGTTGAAAAATCCGACAAACTGTCCTGGACTGTTTTTCGACCTTCTGCCATATATGGACCGGGGGATCGGGAGTTGATGCCTGTATTTCATTGGATGAAAAAAGGTATAGCCCCGGTACTCGGTTCCGGTAATAACCGCTTTTCAATGCTATACGTGGAGGATATTGTGGAAGCGATTGTGCAATGGCTGGATTGCAAAAGCAATCCCGGCGGCACTTATGAACTGCATGATGGACAGCCCGAAGGCTATTCGTGGCACGATGTTATCGACACGGTTGTACACCTGAGGCAAGGCAAGGTGGTTGCCATAAGGATACCCCTGGTTGTGGCAAAGCTGGTTTCAACGCTCAATCTTATTAGCGCCCAAGCTATAGGTTACGCGCCCATGCTGACCCCCGGAAAAGTCCGGGAACTACGCCATTCCAATTGGGTTTGTGACAATACGGCCTTGAACACCGCCACCGGCTGGACTCCAAAAATATTACTGGCGGAGGGTCTGCAACGAACGTTGGGATGGAATGGCGCCTCTGGCAACTATAATAGCAAATAACAAAGAAAGAGGATACAGAGCAAATGCGAGTTTACGAAAATATTTTAGAGGAGCTTTACAAAATTCTGCAGCCCTTTGTCCCGCAAGGCCTGAAAATCGGGGAAGAAACCGATCTGGTGGCCGATTTGGGCCTTGATTCTTTGAAAGTAATGAACATTGTGGAATCGGTAGAAGACAGATTGGACATTTCGATTCCATTAAATATTCTTCCGGAGGTACGCACCGTTAAAGATTTTGCTGTGCAAATTCAAAAATTGATCGGAGATGGATGATTATGAGCATATTTGATAAATTCCAACAATTGGCCGCAACCCGCCGGGAGCTTGAAAAAAGCTGCGATACATTTTTTAATATCGTTATGGAAGAAATCATATCGGGAACCGAAGCCGTTATCAACGGCCGCCCCACGATCCTCGCCGGCAGCAATAACTATCTGGGACTCTCCTTTGATTCCGACTGTATCGACGCGGCCTGCGAAGCCGTCCGTAAAGAAGGCACCGGCACCACCGGATCAAGGATGGCCAACGGTACCTTCGCAGGTCATCTCGCCCTTGAGCGGGAGCTGGCGGAGTATTTCGGTCGTCAAAGTGCCATCGTATTTTCCACCGGCTATGTTGCCAATCTGGCCATTCTGTCAACCCTGGTCGGCCCCGGTGAAGTAATCCTTTTAGATGCGGATTGCCACGCCAGCATCTATGACGGGTGCCGCCTGGGAGGAGCCGAGGTCATTCGTTTCCGGCATAACGATGCGAAGGATCTGGCAAAACGCCTGCGCCGACTCGAAAAACGAAATACAAACGTGCTGGTCGTGGCGGAAGGTCTGTACAGCATGATGGGAGATCGCGCTCCTCTGGCGGATATCGTTGCTGTGAAGCGTAAATACGGTGCCTATTTAATGGTGGACGAAGCCCACTCACTGGGTGTCCTGGGAAAAAACGGGCGAGGCCTTGCAGAGGAAGCCGGTGTGGAAGATGGTGTCGATTTTGTAGTGGGTACATTCAGCAAGAGTTTAGGCGCCATCGGCGGATTTTGCGTCAGCAATCATCCTGAACTGAACCTGGTGCGCTATGCGAGTCGCCCGTACGTTTTCACGGCATCATCATCGCCATCGGTGATTGCCTCTACCCGCGCGGCCTTGAAAATCTTGCAAACGGGGTCGGAACTGCGTCAGCGACTCTGGGAGAATGCCAACTTGTTATACAATACGCTGCAGAATCTGGATTTTGCAGTTGGACCGGAGGCCAGCCCCATTGTTGCGATTCAGCTGGAGGACAAAGCCGAAGCGTTTGCCCTCTGGAGCGGACTTCTGGAAAATGGCGTGTACGTCAATCTGGTTTTACCGCCGGCCACACCGTACGGTAACTGCCTGCTGCGCTGCAGCGTCAGTGCCGGACATACGCCGGAACAGATGGATCGAATCTGCGAAGCATTTACCGCCGTTCGCAAAGCCGTCAAGACAGGTTGAGAAGATAGGATTAATGATTGAATAATGAAAATAAATAGTTACTATTGAGTTACAATTATGCGTTTATTAATCACCTTTTTTCGAGCCTATCCTTTGCAAAGCGCCATCACGGTGGGTGCGCTGATTTTTTCCGGCATCGTGGAGGGTTTTGGACTATCTGCGCTGCTACCGTTGCTTTCGATTGTCATCGGCGGCAAAGAATCAATGCCGGC
>Ga0316190_10003691_pt1 | contig 11093 bp, 14 predicted proteins | sample Eddworburrow2_MG_FD_204929 | JGI IMG/M metagenome (GOLD analysis project Ga0316190, IMG submission 204929) | Coastal sediment microbial communities from Maine, United States - Eddy worm burrow 2 | ecosystem: Environmental > Aquatic > Marine > Coastal > Sediment | place: USA: Maine | collected... | reverse complement strand
TATCGAGAATAATTAAATATGTCTGTAAAAAGTGCACTTGCAATTGCTTTATGCATCGCCTAAAGCGCCTACTGTTGGTGTAAGTATTTCCGCCACACCCCTCAAGGGGGTACCGAGGTCCAATGGCGGTCATAAATGGATCCAAATGGAGATAATGAAAATATTATGAGTGTAAAGAGTGATAGATGGATTCGTCGTATGGCGGAAGAACAAGGGATGATCGAACCTTTTGAACCTGGTCAGATAAAAACCAAAGGTGAAGAAAGATTAATCTCCTATGGTACTTCTAGCTACGGCTATGACGTACGTTGTTCCGATGAGTTCAAGATTTTTACCAATGTACATTCAGCAACTGTTGATCCAAAAAACTTTGATGAAAAAAGTTTTGTCGATATAAAAGCGGACAGTTGTATTATCCCGCCGAACTCATTTGCGCTTGCAAGAACGGTTGAGTTTTTTCGTATACCAAGAAATGTGTTGACGATCTGTTTAGGAAAATCGACCTACGCACGTTGCGGTATTATTGTTAATGTCACACCACTCGAACCTGAATGGGAAGGACATGTAACATTGGAATTTTCGAATACAACGACATTACCAGCAAAGATTTATGCTAATGAAGGTGTCGCACAAGTCATCTTTATTGAATCAGATGAAGTCTGTGAAACCTCATATAAGGATCGTGCGGGTAAATATCAGGGGCAAAAGGGCGTGACACTTCCAAAAGCGTAATGGCTTACTCAACCACCACTAGCTGCTAGTTTGGGTTCATCCTCTTCAATGGTATCTTGTTGGCGTTCATCTTTAAGTAATTTTGCCTGTCTGCCGAGGACGTGCTGCATAATGATTTCCTGATCTGTTTCACAGATACCGATAAAGTCCACGGCGATATTAAAGCGATATAAATTGTCATCCATTTTCTTTTTGCAATCGATAACCCGTGCGTATACCGGGATGAATTGATATTCAGGAAAAAGCACCAATTCCATTTTCAGGTTTACGTCTTCATTAATCGGTGTGTTTGATTCGAACGACATGCCGCTAGCACTCAGGTTAACTTGTTGTGTCTCGGTTATCGAATCATCCTTGTCATCGTTGTGTAATATCATACTTTCTATCAACGATAATTTTTTATCGAACAAACCTAATATTTCTGCAACCAGTGGGCTGACTTCTTCGACTCGATCCATCCTGGACATGATGTTTGCTGTTATGCAATTAAATGCATTTTTAAGTTCAGCAAGATTATTTTGTTCATGCTCTGTTCGTTTGATTTCTGTCTCTATATCCATACCCATACCCTGTACAACACGGTATTTGAGTGACACTTTATCATTAATACGAAAATATCGTCTGCGATCATCCATAGTTTTATTCCCGTGGTTTATTGATCCTGCAAGCCTTTTCTAATTGATTCGAAACGGTCTTTTAATGTTTGTAAGTCTATTGCATCAACTTCTGATTGTTCTGGAGGTGCAATTTCATCATTCAGTATTTTTTGAACTGATGTCGTTAATTCAGGCGTTTCGTCGCCACCAATCTTGGTTGCAAAAGGATTATTATTATTATTATCAGTGGATATCTCATTGACTTCGTCCTGATGTTCGCCTTGTACAATAATAAGTTCTACGCGACGATTTAGTGATCGGTTTTCAGCAGTATCATTTGCTACCATTGGGTGAGCATCGCCATGGCCTTCGATGACAAAACGATCCGGTGTCAGCGTATCTAAAGCCAATAGTTCATGAACAACAGTTACAGCACGTGATGAAGATAATTCCCAGTTAGAACGAAAGCGTGCTGTTTTTATCGGGATGTTGTCAGTATGGCCGGCGACAACGATCTTGCCTTGGATGTCATTCAAGGATTTTCTTATTTTATTCAATACTGGCAGGAAGCTGCCTTTAACAATCGATGAACCCGATGGGAACGATCCTTTCTCATTAATACGTAATAGTATTCGATTGCCTTGCGTTTTTATTGCAATCAAACCTTGTTCAATTTCTGGTTCAAGCGTTTTTAATAATTTGTAGGCATCGGTGATTGTCTTTTCATTTTCTTCAGACTTATCAGCTTTATCCATTTTCTCAGCGTCTTGATCGGATAGCATTGCAACATCCGCTTCATTTATGACTTCCATTGCCTGTTGCTGCTTTTGTTGATGTTGCATTGCTTCACTGCCGGAGCCTTCATTATCTTCATTAGCATCTATGCTTTCGTTAACTTTATCTTTTTCTTCAGTTACTGCATCAGTAAATTCCAGAGTTTGTTTGGTTTCATCTATCGTATTCTGTCGAATCTCATTGATAAGCGTGGGTGTAGGTCTGCCGGGGGTAAACTCCCGTGCGATAATACTGGTGCCTCTAGGGCTGTCATCGGATTTAATCTCACGTTGAACGCCAAAGGCACTTTTCATCGAACCGGCTATCTGTTTGAATTTCTGTAAATCCATTTCTGAAAACGACAGAAGTAATACAAAAAAGCACATCAGCAATGACATTAGATCGGCAAAGGTCATTACCCACGCCGGGGCACCGCCGCCTTCTTGTTTTTTTGCTGGTGCTTCGTCACTCATTATAGGAATCCATGCAGTATTTCAAATTAAGCGGGTGCTGCTTCCGCATCTTCGTCGTTAAGATTGCGATCAGAAACCGGGAGGTAAGTCATTAACATACCTTCAATAACTCGTGGGTTTCGGCCTTCCTGAATGCCGGAAACGCTGTCGATGATCATCGATTTAATCATTTTTTCTTCAGCACTCCTGAGACCCAGTTTTTCAGATAGTGGTAAAGCAAAAACATTTGCAATCGCCGCGCCATAGAGTGTCGTCAGAAGCGCAACGGCCATAGCCGGACCAATTGTTTTTGGGTCTTCCATATTGGCCAACATTTGTACTAGACCAATCAGTGTTCCTATCATGCCCATGGCAGGGGCTACATCACCAATTGCTTTAAAAATCTTTTGCCCAAGTTCATGGCGTTCGACGGTGAGGTTCATATCGCTGACCATGGTCGCTCTAACAACATCAGGTTCATGACCATCGACCATCATTTGAATACCCGATTGAAAGAATGGGTTGCCTGTATCTTTTTCTTCTAATGCCAGTAATCCGCCTTTTCTGGCTGTGTTAGCTAAGTCAACAGTGGTTTCAATCAATTCTTTTGGAGACGACATTTTGTTGAATAAGGCATTCATTCCTACTTTCATGGCACCCAGAAATTGTCCGAGACTAAATTGCATCAATACGGCACCAATGGTACCCCCGCCCACAACGAGCAATGAGGGCACATTGAAAAACATCATAGGGTCGCCACCCAATATGATGGCTGACATGATGATACCGGCAGCAACCAGAAAGCCGATTAGTGTTGCAAGATCCACATTGTTCTCCTTATAGCCATTGTGTTTATTGCTGTTAAAATCATTACTTAAGTGTTAATTACTCGTGTGATGACAAATATGAAAACTGTTATCACTTATATCGGTTGAATTTGCCGAAACTTTATAAAGAAAATGCATTTTTAATACCATCAAACGACATAATAATTGTGTTTTTTCAGACCCTTACTCAGAGTAGCGGCGACAAGCAGAAATAAATTGAATTTTTTTTAAAATCAATATCTTATAAATAACATATCGAATTTCCCAATTTTAAAAAAATCACAATCGTCCGTTTTGGTCATCGGTGGAGTGATGTTGTATCGTTGTATGAGAACTTATCTGGTTTGCACCAGCTGCTGTATAGGTGTTTTAAAGATTTATCGAGTACCCACGTTTTCATTAAAGAAAATTTCCGAATAGCCGATTTAGCCTAGAGTTAGGCATGTGAGCTTACATAGGTAAATAACATAAACGGATATAGGGAAATTCAAGAATGAAAACAGCAGATATTGTTGGCTCAATAGATATTGAGCAAATCGAATTAAAGAGTTTCTCCAGAAGCATAGCCGAAATAGAGTGGCTATTATTGATTCTGGTCATGTTGTACTACGTCTCTCCCGGGGCACAGGTTACTAATCCATTTGGAATGATAGTTTCGCTTGTCGCGTTTTCATGTTTTATCCTTTCTTTTCATTATTTAAATTTTTATACACGACAAACACGCTGGAAACTGGCGATCGAAACCTGGGTAATGATTGCGTTTATTTCCTGGACGTTGTTGCAGACAGGCGGCGTTAGCAGCCCCTTATTAAACCTTTATTTATTAGCCATCATTGCCAGTGCCATTACCTTGGGCAAGGTAGTTACATTGCTAGAAATAGGTTTGATAGCTGCATTTTACGTTTATCTTGAGCTACCCTTTTATAGTGATAAACCTTTTACGCTGATTGATTTTAGTCAAATCATGACTTTGTTTTCACCATTTTTATTAATCGCTTACATCACAACCATGCTAGCCGCAGATGTTCATTATAGTCGGCAGATGTTTAAATCCTTATCGGAAACGGATGACTTAACAGGACTACTCAATAAACGATCATTTAATGCAACGTTACTCAAGGCAGCAAAGCTTGCTGTGCGATATTCACATCCCTTGTCGATCATGGTGGTTGATGCAGATAAGCTGAAAAGTATTAATGATAAATTTGGGCACAAGGCCGGTGATCGATTAATTGTTATGTTAGGAGACATTATGCGCGATTGCTTGAGAAACTCTGATGTTATTGCCAGATACGGTGGTGATGAATTCGTTGTATTACTTCCGCAAACCAACGCCAGTAAAGCCATCGAAGCAGGGAACAGAATCCGATCGGCTGTACAAAACTCATCATTTGATGTTGATGGTAATCGTATCAGTTCGACCGTCAGTATTGGTATCTCCAGTTATCCTGAAGATGCCGTTAATATTAATGAGATATTAGAAAAAGCTGATAAATCGCTCTACCGTAGTAAGAAAGCAGGGAGAAACCTGGTAAGCCATTATTCTTATCCTGAATCAGAGGATGTTACAGAACAAACAGCGGTTGCCGTATAGAACCAATTTGGTTTAAGACTATTAACTAAAACGCATTATTCTTGGTATTACCTTCTACTTCCATCATCTTGTCAGTTTGTACTGCAAGTTCCAGTGCAAGTTCTATCGATTTTTTTATGACGGCTTTTTCGTTACTGGCATTAAGTTTATCTGCCACAATAAGCCCGGTTAAGATTTGTGTTGCTGCATTAAAAATTGTTGGTTCAATAACCAGGTCATTTCTATGGAAAGCTATGCGTGTCATTTCTGACATATCTCGATGCGCCATTTGTATACTCCGTTTAGTTAAATTTATAGATATATTATTTCAGTTTAATAGAAATTAATCTTTCTTTAGTTTTAAAGAAACTGAATTTATGCAATAACGTAAGCCTGTTGGTTGTGGTCCGTCTTCAAATACATGGCCTAAATGAGAATCGCATTCCTTGCATAGAACTTCTATTCGCTGCATACCTAAACTGCTATCTGTTTCAGTTTTTACAGTACCTCCATTCGGTTCCCAAAAGCTGGGCCAGCCAGAGCCAGAATCATACTTTGTATCGGAACTGAACAGCTCATTGCCACAGCAAGTGCAAAGAAAAACACCTTCATCTTTACAATCATTATATTTGCCTGTGAAAGCGCGTTCAGTACCTTTCATCCTGCAAATGGCATACTCTTCTGCGGTCAGCTTTTGTTGCCATTCTTCGTTAGATTTATCTTTAGTTTCACCCATTTCAATTTCCAGTAACAGCATCCTTCATGATGTCAATAATTCGTCCGGTTGCCTTTTCAACCAGAACAACGGCATTATCAACTATAGTCCTTTCCAGTCCTTCAACGGGATCTGGCAATTCAGACTCAAGATCAGCAGGTAAATCACGTTTTGCCAAGCCAGGAGGTAATGTCCCGTTTTTTTCCAGTTGTTTTGCCAGGCCTGGAGGAAGTTTCTCTTTTTTCGCTAAACCCGGTGGCAATCCTTTCTTTTTGTTTTTCTTCTTGTTTTTAGTTTCATTTGTGCTGGTTTCGGTGTTTGCTTTCTTGAAATATTTATCAATAATTTGCTTTTCCAACTCAGTAAAACCGCCTTCTATGGCTTTTTCGATGACGGCTTTAGCAACATCTGTGTCAGCAGGGCTTGAAGTTGAATAAAGTCCAACTGCATTTAAGATTATAAGTACTATTAAATGCTTCATTATTATTTTTCTCCAGTGGTTTTACTGTAACGTTAGTCTCCTTATATCTTATCGTTATCCATACCGAAGTCACATTATTTGAAATTTTACTTGAAAGTTCTCTTATTGTTCTCTATTCTGCAAAAGAGAACGTAAGGAGAACCTTGTATGTTGACCGGACTAGAAGAAAAAATTTTACAGTGCATCACACGCCATATAACACAAAACGGTCATGCGCCGACATTAGTTGAGATCGGCGAATCACTCGATATTAAATCTAAAGGCACAGTGCATCGTTATGTCGAGTCACTTATAGAAAAGGGCCATCTACATCGGACCGGGCGAAGTTGGCGCGGGCTTCGTTTAACCGGCGAGCAAAGTAGGCGTTTACTTATTTTACCTTTTGCAGGTCGTATCGCCGCTGGTCAGCCTATCGAGGCAATTCCGGAGCAACTAGAGATAAACTTTTCAGATATGTTGATGGGTGAAGGTCGTTATGTGCTCGAAGTGAAGGGTGATTCAATGATAGAAGCCGGTATTTTTAATGGTGATCTTGTCATTATTAGAGAATCAACAACAGCGGATAATGGCGATATCGTTGTCGCATTAATCGATAATGGTGAAGCTACATTAAAGAAACTTCGAAAGCATGGTGATCGCGTTGAATTAATACCGGCGAACCAATCTATGGCACCGATGATCTATCCAGCAGATCGTGTACACATCCAGGGAGTTGTCGTTGGTCAGGTAAGGTATTACAAATAAGAATTAAAGTAATGCTCTGGGAAAGAAGGAAGACAAATAAACTGTTACCAATCATATTTCTGTACCACCACGCTACTAGGTAATTCAATCTTTTATTATTACTCGTTTGATATCACTCTAATTAAAACGTCAAGATTTCGTTTTATATGATATAAATATTCATATTGAAAATACCTTTCCCGCAACGAGAAGTTAAGATATTGAATCCGCAATAAAGAACGAATTATTCTCGGTGTGTACTCGTAAGTTTATTTTTTAAATCTCTATCTAAAGTGTAATCATGAAACCATACTCTCAGGCATGTGATAACAATAAAGTTCCCATATTGAACGCAATATCATCGCATTTTAGTCTGTGTCGTAATGTGCTTGAGATTGGTAGTGGGACAGGTCAGCATGCTGTTTTTTTTGCAGAGAACCTGCCAGCATTATGTTGGCATACCAGTGACCGAATAGAAAATCATGTTGGCATCAGTCAATGGATTGAAGAGAGCAATTTATCAAATATTGAATTTCCAATTGAACTCGATGTTGAAAGCGACGAATGGCCAATTAGTAGCTTTGACGGAGTTTTTACAGCAAACACCTGCCATATAATGCATTGGCATATGGTCGTTGCGATGGTCGAAGGCGTTAAGAGACTGCTTTCTGCTGATGGTTTGTTTATTATCTATGGACCGTTTAATTATAACAGAGACTATACGAGCGAAAGTAATCAGCGATTTGATAATATGTTGAAACAGCGTGATCCCGGAAGTGGCCTTAGGGATTATGAAGACGTGGAACTTTTAGCCAGAAACAATTCGTTTTCTCTTGTGCGTGATGTTGCTATGCCTGCGAATAATCGATTATTAATATTTAAAAAAACACAGTTGAGTTCTGTTTAATTTAAATTCCGATATTACTTAATGTCACCATAATATCATTGAGTATGGCTGTTGCTCTTGGGTGTTCAGTTTCAAAATTTTCGATTGATTGTTTTAATTTATTTATAATGAAAGTTTTATCTTCTGAAGATTGGTCGTTTAAATCCTCGATTTCTTCTATCAAACTATTGATATGACTTTTTGCTTCACTGCTCTCAATCGATATTTGTTCTAACTCTTTCTTTAGCGAAATGATTTTTTCATTAAGATTATCTTGCATAATATTGACCTTTGAAATTAATAACTATTCTAAACTTGAGTATAATCTTATCTTATCGGGCTGCAAGAAATCTAAAACGAACTATGCAATTATTAATTAAATACAGATACATTTATTCAGTCATGCTATTGGTATATTCAGGCTTATTGTTTGCTGAACAATGCCCAACACCAGATAAAATAAAAGCTAGAAACATTTCTCGAGAATATGATTGGACGATAAATGAGAGGCGTACGCTTGAAGATGTATTGTCTGTAGAGAAACTATATTCAGTCAGGATTAAAAATAAAGCTGAGTATATTGCTTGTTCCTACTCTGGCGGTAGAGGTTTGCTGCGTCTGGATGGTAAACCGCTAAAACAGTCTTGTTTGGTAGCTGAGATATCAGGTCGTTGGAAATCGATAGAAAATGGCGAACAAATTTGCGTAGAAGAAGACTTGGGTAAATGTGAATACGCGATAAAATGTGAAGAAATCAAGGCTATCAATTAATGATTGTGCATCTCTTCCGATAGAGAATGAAAACATCATTATTGTAAAACGATAAAATAGTGCTAGTATCGCTAAAAGAATGATTTAGGAGGAAATTTCATGATATTCGGTAGTAAAAAAGATGATGGTGCATCAAAGGAGCAAATCGAAAAACTTGAAAAACAAAACCGGATTATGCGTTCCGCGCTTGAATTTTATGCTGATGTAAAACACTGGGAAGAAGGCCATAAATATCGCGATGAAGATAATGCGACGATATTTACTGATGGTTCCGAGTCAGGAGCGACAGTTGATAAAGGAAGTAAGGCATATCGCGCACTGAAGGCATGTGATTCTGCCTGATAGACCCCGTTTGCGCTCCAATTTTTAATTGCTCGAGATGTTCAATCTCGAGCAATAATCATATCTATTTTCATTTCATGGCATTACCACTAAGCTAGTGAGATATTTTTTATCCTAAATCAATTCAAATAGTGCAATTCTTATGAATGAGCTTCCTAAAAGAGTTGAACCTAAAACCTTGCCGGCTGGATATGAATTACAGTGTTACACCATAAAAAGTGTGCTTGGTCAGGGTGGGTTTGGTGTTACCTATCTTGCTAATGATAATAATCTTGATCGAGAAATTGCCATAAAAGAGTTTATGCCACGTGATCTAGCGGGGCGTGATAATAACTACACAATTCGACCATTAAATGAGGCGATGGGTGAACAGCTAGCATGGGGCATGGAACGTTTTATTCGTGAAGCGCGAACCTTATCAAAATTTAATCACAATAATATAGTTCGAGTTCACACTGTCTTTGAAGAAAATAACACCGCTTATATGGTAATGAGTTATGAGCATGGTATTAGCTTCCATGAAAAACTAGTTAAAGATGGCCAGCCATCAGAAGAAGAATTAAAAGATATGATCTTTGGCTTGTTGGATGGCATGGAAGTACTGCATGAAGCAGGCTTTATCCATAGGGATATAAAACCCGGCAATATTTTCATTAGAGAAGATGGTACTGCCATCTTGCTTGATTTTGGTTCTGCCCGGCAGGCGATAGGTGAGGAAACAATGACCTTAACCAAGGTTGTCTCACCGGGTTATGCGCCTTTTGAGCAATATTATGGGCAGAGTTCTATGCAAGGCCCCTGGACAGACATCTATGCGCTTGGTGCAACGTGTTATAAGGCAATTACCGGCGAGCCACCTATCGATGCAACGTTCCGAAATCGAACCACAGGTGAAGAAGCAATCAAGGAAATTTGGAACGAATTAGATAAACACAGTAAGAAGTATTCAACGTTTTTGTTGCGCGCAATTGAACACTCATTAAGAAGTAAATATCAGGAAAGGCCTCAGACAGTCAAGGAATGGAGAGCCATGCTGGAAGACCCGAGTGTTTCTACCCAAACTCAATGGCGATTAGCGACTGACAGCTATATGAATAAGAGTAAATCAAGCCCTAAGAAAGCTAAAAAGGGAGCCAGGATGAAATACGCATTGCTAATCATCTTATTGATAATATTGATTAGTTCAGGGGTTTTCTTATTAGATAAATTTTGATTTTTTTGACGGAATAAAAAAAGTCTGGAGACACATAACGTTTGGGGGAGGAGGGTTATGTGCATATCCAGACTCGATTATAAGCATCAAGGAGGAATGTATGATGATTACTATGATTATAGTCTAGTAGATGAAATCGTTCTTCGCTGTGATGAAGCTCACAATTTGATGTCCAAATACTTATAATTGTCGGCTATTTGTGACATATGTCACAGTTATACCAGGATAATAATTAACTACGCCTGATTTGACTGAAACACGATTCTATTCTGCTTGGATCATGCCTATTATTGTCCAGCCTGACTCGGGTTTCATTTTCCCATTTGCGACGAATATTTGTATCCGTTGTTTGTTATCAATAGCAAATAGAGGCGTAATGCGCTCTCCATATTCCTCGAGATATTGTTCAAACGTGAATTCATCACTTAATTGAGTGCTTTTTATCTCGGCACCATTTCTTAAGAGATAAGCGAGATCGCCATAAGCAACATCTCCACCAAACAGTTCATATCCTCTATGACGCGTCGAGACTATGTGCTTATCATCGATATGTTTTTCACGGGTTGACTTTAATTCGTAGACATTTTTAACACCGAATTCTGATTTGAATCTTAAACAGGCCAAGGTGTCCAGATTGCTGCGTCCTGATATTGCCAGTACTTTGCCAAGACCAAGCAGGTTCAGGTTTCTGTCAGCGTGTTCGGAGATTGGATTGCCATAATAAGTTTCCAACCCCTCCATTCTTGCAAGGCTGATATTTTCCCAGGTGCTATCAGTTAACACTACCTTGAAGCCTTGTTCTTGCAATTCTTTTCCAATTGCACGAGCAACATTGCCTGCACCGATGATTAATAAACCACTTGGTGGTGGTTCACGTACATTTAGAATTTTTGCTATGTATTTTGCGGTCGCACTTTGGATAATGACGGTACCGATAATGATTAAAAATGTAAGTGGGACAAGCAGACCTGCTTCAGCATAGCCGGCATCTTCAAGTCGTAACGCAAA
>Ga0316190_10003690_pt1 | contig 11093 bp, 7 predicted proteins | sample Eddworburrow2_MG_FD_204929 | JGI IMG/M metagenome (GOLD analysis project Ga0316190, IMG submission 204929) | Coastal sediment microbial communities from Maine, United States - Eddy worm burrow 2 | ecosystem: Environmental > Aquatic > Marine > Coastal > Sediment | place: USA: Maine | collected... | reverse complement strand
TTTTAACAGTTCAACAACCGCCAAGCGAAATAAAAAAATCTCTGATAATGTCATTTCGAAGCGCGCGCATTCCAGCGCGGGAGAAATCTAAAGCGGAAAGATCAGCCGAGAGTGGGAACGTTTTCTGTCGCGTCCGCAGGTTTTCTTAAAAACAAAAAATACCGTTTTTTCAAGCTTGAACCTGTAAAGCAGGAATGTGCCGTCGTCAGATTCCTCACCTCCCGATAAACGGCAATCGGGTGTTCGGAATGACAGCGCAGCGGCAGTATTTTTTATACCGCAAAATTCATCTATCGTTTTCAAGCAAAGGATCCGCGCAAACTGCCACGACATGAATGTCGTGATACAGGCTACGCGTTAAATTAAGGGCGAGTTTGAAATGTCGGCTATTTGCCTGACTCCTTTTTCTTTTTGGTCGCCCGCTTGTCAGCGTCAAGCTGAATTTTTCTTAACCGCACGCTTTGCGGCGTAATTTCAACCACCTCATCTTCGGCAATAAATTCAATGCATTGATCAAGCGACAATTTGCGTGGTTGTCGTAAAGTGACCGTTGTGTCAGATGTGGAGCTGCGCATGTTTGTGAGTTTTTTTTCTTTGGTAATATTTACGTCAAGATCGGTGTTGCGATTTCTTTCTCCGATAATCATGCCTGTATAAACTTCAACCCCGACATCAAGAAAAAGCTCGCCACGATCCTCCATTGCGAGGCTTGCGTAGCCGGTGACTCTGCCCTGGCGATCAGCAACAAGCGCGCCGCTGATACGTTGCGGAATCGGTCCCGCCCATTTTCCGTAGCCCTCAAAAAGTGTATTCATCACACCGGAGCCTTTTGTGTCTGTGAGAAATTGACTTCTGAAACCAATGAGGCCGCGGGCTGGAATAATAAATTCTAAGTTCACACGACCGGTCCCATGATTGACCATATTTGCCATGCGTCCCTTTCTGACGGCCAGCTTTTCAGTGAGAGCGCCGATAAATTCTTCCGGAATATCAAGATAAACATGTTCTATAGGCTCAAGCACCACGCCGTTTTCCTCGCGTGTAATTACTTGCGGTTTAGAAATCATCAATTCATATCCTTCCCGCCGCATGGTTTCGACCAACACCGCCATTTGCAACTCACCGCGTCCGCACACCTCGAAAGCATCGGTTCGTTCTCCAAATTTTACACGCAGCGCAACATTGCCTAATATTTCCTTTTCAAGGCGTTCACGTAAATGTCTGGAAGTCAGGTATTTGCCTTCTTTTCCGGCGAAAGGGCTGTTGTTGACATAAAAAAGCATGGAAACAGTCGGCTCATCAATTGAAATTCGCGGCAATGGCTGCGGATTCTCCAGTGAAGTGATGCTATCGCCAATGTGAATGTTATCCACCCCTGCAAAAGCGATGATATCACCAGATTCAACCTCTACAGTTTTAGTGCGTTTTAGCCCCTGAAATGTATAGAGAGCTGAAAATTTTGCAGGTTTTATGCTGCCATCTTCAACGGAAAGCCCATAATTCTGATTTACTCTTAATTTGCCGTTGCGTAATCGTCCAACCGCTATTTGACCGACATAAGGGTCGTAAGCAAGATTTGTTATCAGGAATTGTGGGACAGCATCGTCATTTGCTTCAGGGCCGGAAATTTCTTTGAGAATGGTTTCAAACAGCGGCTTCAGATCATTAGACTCTTTCCCCATTTCATAATACGCAACGCCCTCTTTGGCATTTGTGTAGATGATTGGGAATTCAATCTGCTCTTCATTTGCGTCAAGGTCAATGAACAAATCATAGACTTCGTTGACAACCTCTTCTATGCGCGCATCGGGACGGTCAATTTTATTGATTACTAAAACGATAGGCAGCTTTTTTTCTAACGCCTTCTTTACAACAAACCGTGTTTGCGGCAAAGGTCCTTCGCTGGCGTCCACAAGCAGGAGCGCCCCGTCAACAAGGTTTAGGCTGCGTTCGACTTCGCCGCCAAAATCTGCATGCCCCGGTGTATCCATGATATTGATTTTGATGTCACCATATAGCACAGCCGTGTTTTTGGCCAGAATTGTTATGCCCCGCTCACGTTCCAAGTCCATTGAATCCATGACGCGGTCTGCTACTTCCTGATTTTCACGGAAAGCGCCGCCCTGCTTCAACATGCCGTTGACAAGGGTTGTTTTGCCATGATCGACATGTGCAATGATTGCGATGTTGCGAAAATTTTCTTTTCTCATTAGAGCCTATTCTATCTTCAGTAAATTCAAATCTTTGTTATTGATAAATCTGTTATGGAAATAAAACGCTGAATATATGTAATTACATTACAGCATAAAAGAAATAAGTGTGATATATTTGAAGAATTTATAAATTTTAACTTTCGGACTCTGATATAGAGGAGAACGATGCTAAAAATAGTATAATGCCGCGTTTGCTGCTTTCACTGACCGATTTTTTTGTCAGTGGATCAAAAAGAGAAAAATCCGTGTTCATCCGTGGCTAATAGCGAGGCTCGCACAGAATCTTTCCATTAATACTTTTTCGTTTGAATGCTTTTTCAATTACTGCGATAAACAAAATAAAAATATTTTTTTGTCTATACAAAAAAGTGCATCCTCTATGACTGTTGAGCCAGTAAATTTTAAAAAGGTGATTTCCGAAGGTCTTGAAGATATATGATCGGAAGTGAGCTTTTAAATCGACTATCAATTCGTTCAAGTAGTTGACTGAGATGTAGAAAGTCGTTTTTTTTCTGAAGTTAAGGGTGATTTAAAAAAGAAGCTTGAAACGAAAGACTTCAAAAGCACATGCCCAAATTTCTTGAGCAGTTAAAAAAGAGAAAGACCTGGTTGTCAAAGTTTAACCTGGAAAAGGTCGAGTTGGTCGGAGTCATGATTTTTTGATTTTGGATTGCGTTGACGCCCCATCAGTCGCTCTTTTTCGGCAACCACGCCGTCGATGCGGTGTTTTGCGATTTGCATTGTGCCATATTCAGCGACAAAATAACTTTTTCGATAAACCCGGAATCCGGTCTTTGTCGGTTTGATCAAATAACCGTTATATTTGGTCTCTGTTATTCTGTCGCCGTGCATAAATAATTCTAAACATTACCGAGCTGGTAATCAAGAAGATTTTTATTCATCTGATAAACTTAGTGGTGACGGGTGATTCGCTGTTTTCTATTCGTCTCATATTTTAAATAAGGCGCGACTAATAAAAAAATGTCGAAACGAGAAAAAAATAACACAAGACTGGTTTATTCGACTGACTCAAGCGCGCTGCCACCCGATGAAAGCGAGCAGGTTCAGGCAACGCCGCCGCCCAATCAGCAAAACCTTAAAATTTACCTGGATCGGAAAAACCGGAAGGGCAAGAAAGTAACCCTGATTTCCGGATTTAAAGGTTCTGATGTCGACTTAAAGGCTTTTGGGAAGAAGCTCAAAGCTGTTTGCGGAGCAGGCGGCGCCGTGAAAGATGGTGATGTTTTGATACAAGGCGACTTTCGTGATCGAGTTCTCCAGTTGCTTGTCAACGACGGTTACAAGGCGAAAATAGGCTGACGAAAGTCATTGTGCATGAATATTTTTACTTTTTTGCCGCAGCGCAGACGAAATCGGGCAATATAGCTTGAAACAAAAAGAAGCAAACTCAATAACGGTCTGTCTGTTTTGTGGTTAAATGGAAATGAATCTCGGCGGCGGTCATTGCAATGAATGTCACTTTAATTTCAACATCTCCATAGATGAAACGATCACTCATCATTCCTTTTGCGGACTCAGGATAATCAAGTTTTTTTAGCAATTCAACTCGAAGACCCCGTTTTTGCCAGATCAGCAATCCACTTTTTGGATAAACGGCGTCAAAGATATTATTCACAGTCGAATGAAAAGTGAAATAAATTTGTTCCCTCCGCTTCATGTCGTCGAGACGTAAGGTGACTCTGCCCTCCGGCCTCCTGAACTGATAAAGTTTAATCTCTTTAGGCAAATCCACTTTGGACAAGCTCGCAACCCGGCTGCTGTCGTTATTGTCCAGCCAACCCAGTTGCATTATATGAAATGGATCCAGTGGCTGCGGGCCAAAATCAGGCATATTTTCACCAGGAAACCGTTGTCGGCTCATCAGCGAATATAGCCCAAAACTTTTGTCTTGATGCATTAACTTCATCGCATGGCCATATTCATGCGCAATCGTCCAATGAATGTCTGCAAGGGAAATCAAACGATCGTCATGGGCATCTGCCGTACCGAGATCGGAACCAATTTCAAAGGTAAGTCCACCCTGGCCTTGTCCACGCTTGAAAACCTTTTCACCTGCTTCGAAGTTGCAGCCAAGCATGCCGTAGCCGGTGGCATTAACCCCTTTAATATACCAGTTCGGACCACCATCCGAGCCAGCGACAAATATCAGATCAACATCCGAAAAGTAGGATTCTCCATAAGCCGTCAACGCCTTGTTCAAGACAATTTCATTAAACCTTGCGAATGGGCCAATGTATTTCCGCTTGTCATATTTATGTTTGTAATAAGAAGCCGTATGGCTGGTTCGGAAATAGTCTTCGCCGTTATGCGCTTCTTTAAACCGGAGTCGATGTTGACCATAAGACATTGTTTTATAAAAATTTGCTACTCTCAAGTAGAGCGAGTCTCTCCAGGCTTTACCGGGAAAAGGATAGTGATCGTTTGCATCACAACCATAGACAACGAGCACTGTCAGTGAATCAGAGCTTACGCTTGCATTTGCCAAAAGACAACTCTGCAACATCATAACCACAACAAATAAAGTCCGCATAGCGCCAATTCATTTAGAGGAAAGGCCTTAAAGGCATTGAGCCCAAACGCGCAGGGAAATGCGAAACCGTTCGACTCAATGCAAAACATAGTCAAAACAGGTAAAAAACACCAGCCCTTTAAGCCGGAGTCAAAGCAATAAAACCCTTTGATGAATACGCCCTTGCATCACCAATTAATCGGTGCTACATTGACGCCATTCAAATATAAATGGATCTCTCAATGCAAAACAAAATTCGCTGGTGGCCGTTGGGTCTCATTATTACCCTTAATATCTGCGCCACCACCCTGATTTGGCAATTTCCAGAAGATGTCAGGCAATTCAGAATATTTAAAACCATTGCTGTGGAAACGCTAACATTGCTTCTTTTATTTGTCTGGATACTTTTCATATCTCGGATAAAGAAAAAGACGCGTTGGCAAATCGCTGGCATTCTTTGTTTAGCGCTCTTGATTTGCGCAACCTTTTTTAAAGTTAAGGAGGTGAGCGGCGATTTCATGCCCATTCTGCAATTCCGCTGGACATCAACCGCAGTCGCCGACCGATCTGCGCCCTTGTCCAACGCCAGGTCAACAGACGACCGAAATGTTAATTTCATCGATTCAACCATTAGCTATCCGCAATTTCTCGGCGCCAGACGCGATGCAACTGTGCCTGACACAAAACTAATGTCAAATTGGCGGGAGCATCCCCCTCGCCTGTTGTGGAAACGACCAGTGGGTGAAGCCTGGTCATCATTTGCGGTTCTGGGGAATTACGCAGTGACGCAGGAACAATTTGGATCTGACGAGGCAGTAACAGCTTACGAACTTACGACCGGAAAAATAATCTGGCGACATCAATATCCGGCAAGATTCGAATCCGTCATCGGCGGGGTTGGTCCACGCGCAACGCCAACGATTGACCATGCAACAGTATATAGCGTCGGCGCGCTTGGCGAGCTCAAATGTCTCGACCTCAAATCAGGCAATGAAATTTGGCGTGAAAATATACTGGAAGGCACTGGCGCGGTTGCGCCGGAATGGGGAATAGCCGGCTCGCCTTTGGTTCTGGACAGTCTGCTCATTGTTAGTGTTGGCGACACCACTGGCAATTCACTGAAGGCTTATAACAAAAGAACAGGCCAACGGATTTGGGGAGGCGGAACTGATAAAATCAGTTATAGCTCACCTCTATTTGCTAAAATTGGCACTGTTGAACAGGTTCTCATTTTTGCAAAAGGCGCGGTTGTTGGTCATAGCCCGAAAAACGGAAGCGTCCTTTGGAAATTCCCCTGGCGCAAAGAAACGGAATTCACAACGCAACCCATTGTATTGCCAGAAGGAAAAATTTTCATCAGCACGGGCTATGGGGCTGGTTGCGCATTGTTCCAAATATTGCAAGCAGACGGCCAGTTCAGCGCCAGAGAAATATGGAGGAGCAATCGCCTTGATGCAAAATTCAGCAGCCTGGCATGCCATGACGGATATGTTTATGGCATGGATGACGGCATCCTCGCTTGCATTGATCTGGCTGACGGCAAACGCAAATGGAAACGTGGACGATATGGCCATGGTCAACTAATGCTGGTCGGAGACCTTTTGCTTATCAGCAGCGAAAATGGTGAAATCGCGCTGGTTGAGACCAACCCGGAAAAATTCACAGAGCTCGGAAGAATGCCGGTTCTTGAGGGAAAAACATGGAACAATCCCGCTTTGGCCGGATCTTACCTTCTGGTTAGAAATGCGACAGAAGCCGCTTGCTTACAATTAACATTGCAGTAGTCAAAATGTCGACTTCGATAATGACGACTTCCACTCACCTGTTCCCTATTCTAATCATGGCTGATTTTTAATCTCGGAATATATTTAGCGTGAACAGGCGCAGCGGGCGTTTTATTATTTATCAAAACATGTTGAGAAATAAAGCGTCCTCGAAAGGCCGCCACAACCAAAACGATGAATGCATTCACTTTTTCATGAAAGGCTCCCGAAAAGGTCCCATCAACAATCAAATTAGCTAAAAAGGCTTTAATTTATTCAAATTTGAAAAGCCTGAATACCAGTATCTGAATGACGCGGAATAGTTTTTCACACAATAGTTGAAAATAAAGATGAGAAACTGTATTTAGTCTTTCTGATAAAATCCTTCAATCAAAAGGAGCAAATAGATGATAACCCACCGCTTGTTAAAACTGCTGCGTTATGCTTTGATAACATTAACGCTGACTGTTTTCCCTATATCAGGGGCAGCGCAACAAAACAGCATTTCATCGCCGTCTGGAAAAATTGTGGTTCATTTTTACCTTGACGACGGGAGGCCTAAATATGATATTTCACACGAAAATATAACTGTAATCGACACATCAACAATGGGATTCAAATTTCAAAATCAACCTGCGCTCGGCAATAATTTGAGATTGGCGGGCAATGAAAAACGCACGTTTTATGAAACCTGGGAAATGCCATGGGGCGAACAACGTGAGGTTGTGAACTATTACAATGAAATGGAAATCCAGCTCGAAGAAAATGCTTCCCCGCAACGCAAGCTCAACATCCTTTTCAGAGCATACGATGACGGCGTCGGTTTTCGATACGAATTCCCGGAGCAAAGTGTCAGTGAAATGCGCATCGTGGAGGAAAACACGCAATTCAATTTAACCGGCGACCATACGACTTGGTGGATTCCCGGCGACTGGGACATTTATGAACACCTGTACAACACGACTAAATTCAGTGAAATTGACGCCATCTCAAAACGGAACCATCCGAGCCTGGCGCAAACCTACATTCCTGAAAACGCTGTTTCAACGCCTGTTACCATGCGCACAGATGACGGGCTATACCTAAGTTTCCATGAAGCAAATCTCACGGACTACGCAGGCATGACCTTAAGGGTCGACAAAAAAAAACGCATGTTGCACAGCGAGCTGGTCGGCTCGAACAGAGTCGTATATAAAGTCAAACGAAAACTACCGTTTACGACACCCTGGAGAACTATTCAGATCAGCAAAGACGCTGTTGGTTTACTTGATTCAAAGCTTATTTTGAATTTGAATGAACCCAACAAATTGGTCGATGTTTCATGGTTCAAGCCAATGAAATATGTCGGAATCTGGTGGGAAATGCACCTCGCCAAGTCTGGCTGGGACATGGCGGGCGGGAAACATGGGGCGACAACAGAAAATGCTAAAAAACATATCGACTTTGCCGCTTCAAACAATATCGGAGGCGTTCTAATTGAAGGGTGGAATACCGGTTGGGAGCATTGGATCGGTTTTGACGATCGTGAAGGCGTTTTTGATTTTGTAACGCCATATCCTGATTATGACCTGAAAGAAGTTGTAGACTATGCCAAAGGAAAAGGGGTTCAGCTCATTATGCACCACGAAACTTCTTCCGCGCCGCGAACTTATGAGCAACAGCTCGACAAAGCTTACACATTGATGTCAGAATTGGGTATTCATGTGGTGAAAACCGGATACGTCGGAAAAATTATCCCGAAAGGCGAGTATCATCATGGCCAGTGGATGATCAATCACTACCGGAAAGTGATTGAAACCGGCGCAAAATATCGAGTGGCAATCAACGCCCATGAGCCAATAAAACCCACCGGAATTCGTCGAACCTATCCAAATGTTATTTCCCGCGAAGGTTTGCGCGGTCAGGAATTCAATGCATGGTCCGAAGGCGGCAACCCGCCAGAACACTTGTCAATAGTTGCTTTTACTCGTATGTTGGCCGGTCCGATTGACTTTACGCCAGGTGTCTTCAACATCAAGCTTGACCCATATAAAGACAAAAACCAAATCAACACAACGCTTGCGCATCAACTGGCTTTGTATGTGGTCATTTACAGCCCAATTCAGATGGCGTGTGATCTTCTCGAATCTTACGAAAACCAACCTGCGTTCCAATTTATTCGTGATGTGGGCGTCAATTGGGAGCAAACAAAAGTTTTGAATGGAGAAATTGGCGATTTTGTCACGATTGCCCGGAAAGAACGAAAAACAGGCAACTGGTTTCTCGGCGGCATAACGGATGAAGCGCAGCGCGAAATAACCGTCAATTTCAGTTTTCTTGATGAGGGAAAAACTTATGAAACAACTATTTATCAGGATGGCAAAGACGCACATTGGGATAGCAATCCAACCAGCATTGAGATTAAAACTGCCGACATTACAAGTTCAACCCGGAAAACTTTTCTCCTGGCGCCCGGCGGCGGTCTTGCCATCAGTCTAAAAGTAAAACGATAACTGACATAAGCGTGGTCTATTTTTTAATCAAGGACAACGCTTACTAAAAAAAGGGTTCTTTCGTATGGGGTTTTACAGGCGCTATTTATGTTGATGGATGAAAATATATTTTTTCAGAATCGGCCTCGTGTTGTAAAAAGGTATCAGCGCCTTCATCTCGCAAGCTATTCGCATTTTATTAGAAAGGAACCTCGCGATGCGAGAAAAATCTATTTTTAACATTAATTTACTCAAGGCCATCGCGCAGAGCTTTGTTCTGTTTTTATCGACTCTATTGCCTGGCTATGCAATCGGACAACCAACGTCAACCTGGCAAATTATTCAACAAAAAATTCTAAATCCAAACTGCGCCTATTGTCACTTCGAAGGTTCCTCTTTTGCCAGACAATCAGACCTTGTCCTCACAAGCGATGTCGCGTATGAAAATATAGTCGACGTTGCACCGCACAATTCAGCTGCAAAGGAGGCGAAATTGCTCAGGGTGAGCTCAACGGGAAACCAGGCGGCACCGCATAGAAGTTTTCTTTGGGAAAAAATCAATGCGGCTGATCAGCGACATTTTTATTCTGACCATCCAGAATACGGAGCGTTGATGCCATTGGGTCAACAGTCTCTGACAAACGGGGAAATCTTGTTTATCAGACAGTGGATCGAGTTGGGCGCACCCAAAGAAGAGATTGTTGTAAACGAAAGTCTTCTGGACGATACAACAAGATATGAACCGCCTGAATTCGAGGCGTTATCGCCGCCGCCAGCCGGAGAAGGTTATCAATTTCACCTTGAGCCATTCAATGTTTGGCCTTCCGAAAAGTGGGATCGCGAATTTCTTTACTTTGAATCCCTGCAAACATCAGAAGATATCTTTATAAAGCAATACGAAATCGCCATGCGTCCGGGCAGCCACCATTTCATTATGTACAATTATCCAACTGGCAAAGCAATTCCGACGCCCAATATATTCAGAGACATGCGCTCAGCAACAGGAAATTCAAATATTTCCACATTACTGGAATTAAATAGCCTTTTCCCTCATCAGTTTTTTCTTGGAACGCAAACGCCCTATACAAACTATTCCTTTCCCGAGGGTGTGGCTCTGCGGCTGCCCGCCGGGCATGGTTTCGACTTAAATTCCCACTCAGTCAATCGCAGCGGCCAGACGCAAATTGGTGAAATTTATGTCAACCTGTACACAGCGCAGGCCGAAGAAATCCGGTATCCGGCCACATACACAAATTTCAATAACACCAAGATCTACCTTCCAGCAAAACAGATCACAACGATTGAACATGACGGCTATTTCCAGGAAACCCGACATATCATTCAAATGTGGTCTCATTCACATGAAAGTACCATGGAATTCAGCATAAAGGGAATTGGCGGCCAATATGATAACGAACTTCTCTACTGGACAAACGATTGGCAACATCCACCGTTTCTCCAACTAGACCCACCTCTTACCATGCACGCCGGCGAAGGGTTAAAGCTTATCACCACCTACAACAATCAAACCGACAAGCCGATACAATTTGGACCGTTAAGTTCTGATGAAATGCAGTTTGTCTTCTACATTTATTATACCGGCAATATTACGTCAACAACATCCGGGGCTCCTGTTCCCAAAACCTATCAATTGATGCAGAACTTTCCCAACCCCTTTAACCCTGAGACCACCATTCGATATCACTTGCCGGAACGCTCAAATGTCACGCTGCAAATTTTTAATATTACAGGCAAAAGCGTGATAACTTTGGTGAACTGGCAACAAAATCCCGGTGAAAAAGCCATTCAGTGGAATGGAAAAGACAGCCGCGGAAAACAGGTGGCGTCCGGTCTCTATTTTTACAGACTTCGTGCAAATGGCTTTGAAAAAGTGCGTAAATTGACCTTGCTGAGATAATTGGCCAACTTCTATTTTCTCCGCTCCATTTATGTGAGCGGCGCAAAAATACAAGTGAACCTAACTCAAATTTCGCACAATATTTCTGACTCCGAGACTGTAAGCAACCGGCGAACTACACCTTTTCTGAGTAACTTCCTTTTCCTATTTTGAGCTATATGATAAAACCGAAAAGGAGAATTCACCATGCAAGTTCCC
>Ga0316190_10003689_pt1 | contig 11095 bp, 6 predicted proteins | sample Eddworburrow2_MG_FD_204929 | JGI IMG/M metagenome (GOLD analysis project Ga0316190, IMG submission 204929) | Coastal sediment microbial communities from Maine, United States - Eddy worm burrow 2 | ecosystem: Environmental > Aquatic > Marine > Coastal > Sediment | place: USA: Maine | collected... | reverse complement strand
GGTGACGCATATGTTCGAGCATTCGCCGCCCCATAATTCCAAGCCCGATAATAGCTGTTTTGATCGCCATATTTACCCTCTCTTATTTCCCCAAATTACAATTGCACGCGCTATCAGCGCCTTTGGCGTTGAATTGAATTTATTTTCTCGGTCGAACGGGCTTGCTAAGCAAGCCCTGCCTCGCCCAAGCAAATAAATCCTTAACGCCGTTTAAACGCAAAACGCTCTAGATGGCAATCTTAACGTCAAAACCCATATGCCCCGCCATCCTTGCGGGGATCAGAGCCACCAGCATATCCTCCCCCGTCAAGGCAGTGGATTAACTGGGCGCCACCAAAGCCAAACGCCAGATCGGGTTCCTCAATCAAAATATCGTGTCCCATGGCCGCAAGCTTTTCCAACACTGCAGGGTCCATGGCTGCTTCGCAAGATACGCCCAAACCCTCTGTAACACGCCAGCGCGGGGCATCGGCCGCGGTTTGTACATCCTGCCCCCATAGCTGGGTCCGCAACACCATCTGCACGTGACCTTGGGCCTGCATCATTCCCCCCATGACACCAAATGCCATACGCGGTTGATCATTTGCCATCAGAAAACCTGGAATAATAGTGTGAAAGGGGCGCTTGCGGGGGGCCACGATGTTTGGATGACCCGGTTCCAAAGAAAAACTACATCCACGATTTTGCAGGTGAATACCGGTTTCCGGGATGACAACCCCTGAACCAAACCCGGCAAAGTTGGATTGAATAAATGATATCATCATTCCATTGCTGTCTGCTGCCGACAGACAGACGGTTCCACCCCGGCGAGGCGCGCCGCTTTTGAAATCCTGAGCTCTTTTTGGGTCAATGAGTTCTGCCCGTGCGGCGAGAGAGGAGGGGTCAAGCAGATCTTCGGCTGAAACACGACCCATAGAGGCCGGATCAGCCACAAAGGCCGCGGAATCCCGAAAAGCCAATTTCATGGCCTCAAACATCAGATGCAGGGCTTCGGGTTCTTCTGGCCCAAAGTCCCGGATTGGCGTATGCGTCAGCATACCCAATGCCATGCAAGCGGCTATTCCCTGGCCGTTTGGTGGTATTTCATGGAGTTCCACATCATCGAATTTCTGCGAAACCGTTCCACACCAGTCCGGTGCGTTGGCGGCCAGATCATCAAGACTGAGTGCGGCACCATGTAGTTTTGCATTTGCGGCGATTTTCTCGGCCAAAGCACCGCGATAGAAAGATTCGCCCTTGGTTTCGGCTATCTCTCGCAGGGTGGTTGCACCATTAAGATTGATAAATTTCTCTCCTGCAACAGGAGCGCGGCCGTTCGGCATGAAATGCTCGGCAAAACCGGGCTGGACTTTTAGCAAATCAGAGCCGATGCCCCAATATTTCCCAATGATTGGTGAAACATAAAAACCATTTTGCGCATATTCGATTGCCGGTTCAAAAAGAGATTCAAACGGTAATTTGCCAAAGCGTTTGGAAAGTTCAACCCACCCACCAACGGCGCCGGGAACTGTTACCGTCTCCCAACCCCGGTCGGGTATGCCGCCCATCTTTTCAAACCGCTCGGGTGTCCAGCCAGCCGGTGATCGGCCTGATGCGTTAAGCCCATGCAGTTCTTTACCATCCCACAAGATAGCAAAGGCATCTGATCCTATTCCATTGCCCGTAGGTTCAACCATGGTGAGTGTGATCGCTGACGCCAGTACAGCATCAACTGCATTGCCACCTTTGGCGAGCATGGCCAGTCCCGCTTGTCCGGCCAGCGGATGAGATGCGGCCACCATGTTGTTCGCCAAAACCGCAGAGCGTTGCGATGGATAGGGTGTTGGTGAAGGAAAATGCATGGTTTGGGGTCCTGTTATTGGAATGAGATGAGCTGGCAATACTCTTTAAGCGAGATCTGTTAGCCCCTATTGGTTATTAATGCAAACTGAAGCATATTATTAATAGAGCCCTTCAGGTTCACCTTGAACCGGAAGGGCCAGTCTAAGTAATTGAAATTGTGGCGTTTCAGGTTGTGTTTGCGATTCAAACAAAACATGAAACACTCTAGCTGCGTTGGATAGACTTATACTCGTCAGTGGGACTGTAATGATTAAAATGAGGATGTAATGCCTAAAAATCTAAGTGAAGGCGACAATCACAGCGATATTTGGACTGACCGGCAGCTCCCCGAGGGTGACGAAATATTTATCGATCATCTAGCTCATTTTGTCCCGGACATGGCTGTAGCAGAAAAAGCTATGTCTGATTTAGGGTTTGTTCTATCTCCGTTTACACCGCAAACAAACGCAGCAGGCCCAAACAAGCCACCGATTATGGTCGGCCTGGCTAATCGTTGCGCTCTGCTTGAACGTGGCTACATCGAAATCCTCACACCATATGGAAAAGCAGAGACCCCGCTGGCAGAACAATTGATCGCGGCACTTAAGCGTTACATCGGCATTCATCTTTTGGCTTTTTCGTGTGCAGATACACAAGCGCAAACTGCAAGGTTGGCAGATGAAGGGTTCGAGCCACAACCTCCTGTCTCCCTGCAGCGAGAAACTGATACTGAAACCGGTACGGGACTACTGCGTTTTTCCGTCCTGAGAATCAAACCTGGACTCATGCCGGAAGGGCGTATCCAGTTCCTTCGACATCAGACCCCGGAACTTTTGTGGCAGGACCGCTGGATGGCGCACCCCAATGGGGCACAAGCATTGACAGATGTGCTGTTGTGCGTTGAAAACCTGAAAGAAGTTGCCGCGCGGTTTGGCCGCTTCACCGGAATAACCCCAAGCAGAGGTCCAATTCAACTAACAACTGCACGTGGGCGACTTACAATTATAAATATAAGTGACGCCGAGCGTCTCGTGCCAAGCCTACCCAAGATAACCGGCCCCTTTTTCGCTGCGTATGCCATAAGGACATCCAGTTTGGAGCAAGCGCGAAGCCACGTAACAGCCCACGGACTGTCCCCCCATGAACACGACAAAAATACCGGTAGCTTTTGGGTGGCTGGACCATCTGGGCTTGGTGGAGCGATCCTCTTTACGCAAGGTTCGAGATACTGTCCCTGGTGGCCAGAAGATTAACTGCTATCTGCCATACGCTCATCGCCTCGTGCCGAGATTGTCGGAGTATTTTTCGGAAAATCAGATGATGTTGGACTTAGAAGGTGTTGTAGATGGTAGTGTGAACTGAGAGGAATTGTTGATCTGATCCAGGCGACTTGAACGGCTAATTTTTAACCTCTTCACCTCCCGCATATATTGTTAAAAATGTTAATGTGACAATACCGTTTGCCACTCCAACAATGCTTTGCAATGCCGGGTATTTCCCATATGTAAGGTGTATGACTAAAATTGGTGCACCCCTTCCCATTGACGCAGTGCTGCCGCAGCTCACAACAACTCTGTGCGAGAACGCATTTGCCGTGTTGGTTGCAGCACCGGGCGCTGGCAAGACCACACGTGTCCCGCTTTCTTTGCTTGATGCTGACTGGCGGGCGAACGGCCGCATAATTATGTTGGAGCCACGACGCATTGCAGCCAGGGCTGCCGCGCATCGGATGGCGCAATCACGCGGTGAAAAAGTTGGCGAAACTGTTGGGTATCGGGTGAGACTTGATACGCGCGTCAGCGCCAGAACACAGATTGAAGTTGTGACTGAGGGTGTTTTTACCCGCATGATCCTTAATGACCCTGAGCTAACTGGCGTCGCGATTGTGATCTTCGATGAGTTTCACGAGCGTAGCCTTGATGGCGACTTAGGTTTAGCGTTGGCTCTTGATACCGCGATACTCAGGCCGGAACTGCGCATACTCATTATGTCAGCAACACTTGATAGCGCCCATATGTCTCACATGTTGTCTGATGCACCGTTGATTGTAAGCGAGGGGCGTGCATTTCCGGTGGAAACACATTACGTGCCGCAAAAGCCTGGGGGCCGTATTGAAGATCACGTTGTGTCCACAGTGATGACCGTTTTTAACCAAGAGCATGGTTCCATTTTGGTATTTTTGCCCGGCCAGGCAGAAATTCGCCGCGTCGCTGAGCGGTTGTCTGCGCTGGTTTCCGACACGACAGACATTGCACCACTTTATGGACGTCTCACACCCGAGCAACAAGATCTGGCTATTTCTCCCGCTGCTTCAGGACGTCGAAAAATTGTTTTAGCAACATCTATTGCGCAAACATCTTTGACGATTGAGGGCATCCGTATCGTTGTTGACAGTGGTTTAGCACGCGTGCCGGTCTTTGAACCTGCGACCGCACTGACACGGCTTGAAACCCGGACAATCTCGCAAGCAGCGGCCACGCAAAGGCAAGGTCGGGCAGGGCGAACTCAAGACGGCATATGCTATCGCCTTTGGAGTAAAGGGCAAAATGCCGCCCATGCAGCATTTGATACGCCTGAAATTCTGGCGACCGATTTGACCTCTCTCGTTCTTAGCCTTGCGGCATGGGGTGTGACCGATCCCAAACAGATGCAGTTTGTTGACCAGCCGCCCAAACCCGCATGGTCAGAAGCCGTTGCTCTGCTTGAAAGTCTGGATGCCGTTAATACCCTGGGGCAGATCACCGATCAGGGACGCACCTTAGCAGCTTTACCAATCCACCCGCGCCTTGCGCACATGATCCATCGTGGTCAGTCTTGCGGCAACGCACAACAGGCAGCTGACATTGCAGCTCTTATCTCTGAGCATGGACTTGGAGGCGAGGCGATAGATATTGAGGACCGATTGCGCGTTTTCCTTGCCGACAAAAGCCCTCGGGCCAAGGATGCCAGAAATCTCGCACGGCGATGGGCAAAATTAGCAGGCGGTGCGACCCGCCAGCACGATGCGATAGGCGTTGGTCAACTGCTCGCATATGCCTATCCCGATCGCATCGCACAAGCTGCTGGTCGCCCCGGTCGTTTCCGCCTCGCAAACGGGCGTGCAGCAACCTTACCCGCAACAGATGCGCTGGCGCAGCAAAAGTTCCTGGTGGTGACTAACATTACCGGGCAAGCCGCAAATGGGCGTATTCGCGCTGCCGCACGAATAGATATTGAAGAAATTGAGGATATCTTTTCAACGCATATTGTTGAGGAAACACGCCTGGAATTTGATGTGGGGTCACGCAGCGTACGCGCTCGTAGCGTGCGCGCGATCAATCAGGTTATCTTGGCAAATGCCCCCTCTAAAATTATGGATGTTGACGCGGCAGCGCCAGTGCTATGTGCAGGTATAAAAGATTTAGGGCTTGATGTTTTGCCATGGTCCAAGCAGCAACTGGCACTGCGCGCGCGAGCAACCTATTTGCACGAAACGCTTGGTGCGCCTTGGCCAGACCTAAGCGATTTAGCCTTGCATGAGGAAGTTTCGAGCTGGTTGCAACCCTATCTGACTGGTGCGACGGCAGTCTCAAAAATTACCACACATATGTTGGAAGATGCGCTATCAGCGTTATTGCCTTGGAATATGCGATCACAGATCGATGAGTTGCTTCCCTCACATTTTCAGGCACCGACCGGTTCTCGCTTTCGCATCAACTACGCGCATGACACAGCACCGGCAATCGAGGTTCGCGTGCAAGAACTTTTTGGGCTTACCAAACACCCAACCATCGCAAATGGCCAAATGCCCTTGCTGGTCATTCTATTGTCGCCAGCGCACCGTCCGATACAAATGACCCAGGATTTGCCAGGTTTTTGGCGCGGCTCGTGGGTCGATGTGGCCAAAGATTTGAAGGGGCGATATCCGCGCCATTTTTGGCCAGATGACCCAGCCGCCGCAAAAGCGACTTCTCGCGCCAAACCAAGCTCTAAATCATGGTGATTGTTTTAGCGGAATGGCAGGGGTGTTCTTTGCGGCGCAAGATGTTATTCAGGTGTGGATAGCAACAGCAAATTGACAAGGGTTTATCATTACTCATGACCGGCAAAAAAACAAAATCAGCCCGACTTCTTCAGCGAGCTTATGATTTGAAATCCAGTGAAGAAACCCAAGAACTTTATCGCGATTGGGCTTCCACATATGATGAAACCATGGTTGACGGGCTGACCTATAACGCGCCGGATAAAGTTGCAGCGCTGCTGGCCGATCATGTGGCAGATAAAGAGATTTTGGTCGCTGATATTGGCTGTGGTACCGGTCTGACCGGGCAAGGTGTTGCTGACCGCGGTTTTAAGACTATTGATGGCCTGGATTTTTCCAAAGAGATGCTGGCAGTCAGTGCCAAGCGGGGTATATACAGAAATCTGATCAATGTGGATTTGACCAAGAAAATTGATATCGCTTCAGACACCTATGGCGCGGCGGTGTCCTCAGGCATTTTTACTTATGGCCATCTTGATGCGTCATGTCTTGATGAAATTATCCGGATTATCAAACCTGGGGGGTTGTTTGCCTGCGTGGTGCGGACACAGGTTTGGCAGCCACTGGGGTTCGCTGAACGGTTTGCAGAGTTGGAGCAGGCGGGGTCGCTTTTGCGGCTACAAGAAACTCTTGATACTAATTATGAAAACTCAGAACAGGTTGATGGTCGATATCTTTTGTTCAAGGTAACGTAAGGTTGGTTAAAAATGTAAAGCTGGAGCAATTCAGACTGCAAGTTGTCGCCACTCTGCTAAGGCGGCAGATCGGACGATTTCGGGAGAAGTCTTGAAGTAGCCGGAAAGAATTTTTCATCTGCATAACCTGCGGGCGTGCAAATAGAGCTCAAGTTATGTTCTTCTGGTGTTGGCCTGACGTTGCTTCGGCAAGTTCTTGTGTTATGGCGTCTGCTTCTAAATTGCGCGGTTTGAAAAGACCAGCCAGAAGAACGTACAGTGCGGGTGTAAGGAGCAAGGTAAAAATCGCCGCTAGTCCTAGCCCACCAAAAACGACCCAACCGATGGCGGCGCGTGCCTCGCCCCCTGGCCCGCTGCCAAAAATCAGGGGAAGCCCGGCAAAAATCGTTGACAGCATGGTCATAACAATCGGACGCAGACGTATCATGGATGCTTTTTCTATTGCTTCTTGAACCGTTGCTCCGGTCTCTCTTAGTTGGTCGGCAAATTCGACCATAAGTATGGCGTTTTTCGCCATGATACCGATCAGCATCAGCACACCTATCTGGCTGTAAATGTTGATTGAGGTTCCGGTAAAATACAATGCAAAGATCGCAGCGCATACACCAAACGGTACCGTCAGCAAGACAATCACAGCGCTGGTCACGCTTTCAAACTGCGCCACGAGCACCAGAAAAACGATCAAAAGCGCAACCAGATAGGTTATCATCACACCGTTCGTGGTTTCGTTCAGGGCAGCGGCCTCGTCAAGAAAAAGTAGTCCGATGCCGTTCGGCAGAGACTTGTTAGCGAGCGCCTGTACCGCATTGACGGTTTCGCGTAAGGAATAGCCGGGTGCGGTGTCGCCGAATACCTCTACCGCGCGGCGCTGGCCATGACGGTCAAGCTCGGCAGCAACAGCATTTTCCTTTAGGGTTATCAATTGTGATAGAGGTACCAGTCGATCGTCTGCAGCAGAAACATAAAGATTATGCAGATCCGAAGGGTCGTCGATAGCCCCTGCGCGTGCGCGCAAAATAATGGGGATGCGCTGATCATCAACGGTTAATTCTGCAACTTCATCTTTGTCGACAAGCACTTTGATGGTTTTTGCCAGATCTTCAATCGAAACGCCCAGATCAGTTGCCCGGCGCCGGTCGATGCTCACGGACAATTGCGGTTGTGTGGCCCGGAACTCAACCCTCAGGTTACGGATTTGGGGCAGATTTTTTTCCATTTCATAAGCGAAAGCTTCTGCCGCATCGGCAATGGTTATGTAATTGGTTCCGGTCAAGGCAAAGCGAATACCGCCATCAGCATTACGCAGATTGAGGCTGTTACCGCGCCGCACGCGTGCACGGGCACCGGGAATACGTGCCAGTTTTTTGTTGAGTTCTGCGGCGATATCGCCTTCACTGACAGTGCGTTTTGACCAGTCGAGCAGTGTTGTGTCAACCTGTCCGCGATTCAAATCAAAACGGCCGGTAATCGAAAAAACATCTTTTGCCAGTCCCTTATCGATTATCGGATAAAGCAATGCTTCAACCTTTTCGACTTGCCGGTCGGTGTAATCAAGCCCGACGCCATCGGGTCCGGTGAGGCGCACGGTTATCTGGCCGCGATCCTCTTCAGGCACCAGTTCTTCACCAAGGTTGTTGTATGTCAAAATTGCAGCGGCAACGATGATACCGCAAAATCCGAGAAAAACCACAGGCGCTGCCAGCACAGTCTTGAGTAGACGAGCATATAAGCTGATGAATAATTTTCCCACGACAGTGCCCGGTGAAAAGTTATTGTTTTTTGTTGTTTGCGTTCGAAGGGGCAGGTGCGCCGCTAGCATTGGCACGATGGTCAGGGCTACAAAAGATGAAATGACAACGGTTACCGCTAAAACAAAACCAAACTCGCCAAAAAGCCGACCTGCGGTGGATGGCAAAAAGGAAATTGGCAAGAAAACTGAAACAAGAGTGGCGGTCGTGGCGATTACGGCAAAAAATACCTGTCGTGTACCAAGGATTGCAGCCGCCCGTGGTTTGACACCATTCGATCTGAGCCGCTGGATGTTTTCAAGTACGACGATGGCATCATCGACAACCAGTCCCGTCGCCAGCACCAGCGCCAGCAAGGTGATCAGGTTGAGGGAAAAACCGAACAGCCAGATTGTGGCAACAGCACCTATTAAAGCAACGGGAATGGCGACCGCCGGGATTAGCGAAGCCCTGAATTGACCGATGAAAACTGCAATAACCACAATTACGATCAACACGGCAAGTGCAAGACTAATCAGCACTTCAGAGATGGCACCCTTGATGAAAATGGAATCGTCAGATGTGGTAACGATTGTGATATCTTTTATGCGACTGTTCAGTTTTTGAACGAGCTTGGCGACGTCGTCAGCAATGGCAACAGTGTTTGATTGTGCTCGCCGGACAACGCCAAGACTGATGACCCTCCGGCCATTCAGACGAACAATACTTTCTGCCTCAGCCGGGCTAAAAAACACACTGCCAATATCACCGATACGAACTGGATTTCGAATGATCAGTGCTTCGATAGCCCTAGGATCTTTCACCGAGGCATCAGCCCTTACCATGACCTCTTGCTCATCAGATTTGAAGCTGCCTGCTGGCACGTCATAGCGAGTATTCTTGAGCGTGTTGATGACATCGCTTACCGACATCCTGTAGCTTGCCAGACGTACCGGATCAATGACAACGCGCAATACGCGCTCTTGTTTGCCAAATAGACGAACATCGGCCACACCGGCGATGGATGTCAGTTCAGGAACGATTTCGTTTTCAGCTTTACGGGTGACTTCTTCGATGGGGAGTGTGTCGCTATAAGCAACGAGCTGGACGATGGAGCGGGAATCGGCGTCGGCTTTAATGACAAAAATATCCTCGACGCCATTCGGCAAATCGCGTTGCACCCGGCTGATCGCTTCGCGCACGTCATTTGCCGCAGCAATCAGATCAACCGAGGGGCGGAAAACAACACGGACACGGAAATTATTTTCTTCGCTCGAAGATCGAACCTCTACTACACCGTTTACACGGGCAACGGCACCTTCGACTTTGCTAGTGATCTCAGCATCGATTGTTTCAGGTGATCCACCGGGGTAATTGGCGCGCACTGTCACAATAGGTCGATCAACATCGGGCAATTCGCGCACCTCAATGTCAAAAATCGCACTCAAGCCTGCAACGATGATCAAGAGATTAAGAACAGCTGCCAGATAGGGCCGACGTACACTGAGAGCAGGAAGATCTTGACCAATACTCATGCTTGTCAGCTCTCTTTGCCAGCTTGGCCGAGGGGCGTTTTTGGTGTTTTAGCCGGTGAAGTTGATTTGATCGTATCTGGCAAACTGTAAGTCACCACAGAACCAGGGCGCAGGCGTTGCACGCCTTCGATGACAATCAGGTCGCCGGTCTCAAGCTCACCGGCCACAAGAATGGTATTGTTTAGCCGCTTGATGTTTTCGACAAAGATTTTGTGGGCCTGATGGTTTCGCACAATCCAGACATAGCTCTTTCCTTTGCGCCATTGCAGGGCCAGTTCGGGCACCGCTGGATAAGGTTTTCCAGGCAGGTCTATTTCGACCGCAAATGACATTCCCGGGCGAAGCCTGTCATCCTGGTTGGGAAGGGTGGCTCGTATCATGACTGTGCGTGCCTTTGGGTCGATGCGGCTGTCGATATAGGCAATTCGGCCAGAAATACGCTGGCGAGCGTAGCTTGGTGTTGTGGCCTTGACGTGGTCGCCAATCGCAATGCGCGACAGGTATTTTTCCGGAATCTCGAATTCGATGAGAAGTTCATTGCGGTCATCGAGAGAAACGACAGGTGTTGCATCTGAAATGCGATCACCGACTTCTACCTTTGGTATGCCCAAAATACCATCGAATGGTGCTTTGACCCGTAGGTCACGGGCTGTTTTTTCCGCTTGTTGAAGCTCAAGGAGAGTCCGCTCATAGGTGGTGTTTGCATCGACCACCTTGGCATCGGAACTGACACTTTGCTGTTTCAAAAACTGTGACCGTTTTAGCAACAGTGCTGCTTCATCAAGTCTTTTTCTGGCGATCTGGACATCAAGCCCAGCTTTTGTGTCATCAAGTTGGAAAACCATATCCCCCTTGTGAATACGCCCTCCTGCCTTAACCCCGAAGCTGGTAATAATGCCGTCTGACTTCGCATAAATCGTAATGGAACGCCGGGCACGGCCTGTTCCCACCGCGGCTATCGTTTCATCGTTGTTTTTGCGCCCCACTTGGGCAATGATGACGGGCAATTTTCGCTGCTTTTTTCTTGCTTTCTTATTTGTGCCCGGCTTTTTGACAATTTTGTCCGATGATTGTGATAATAAGCCTATTCTGCCAACTAGGTATTCGTGGTTGATCCAAACAGCCCAGCCGCTTGCGGCAATCGCAACAACCAGAAAAATTTGCAATGACATCGATAAGGGCTTCATAAGCTGCGTGTTTCCGAAAAATGCAGTAAGTTGAACACCTAGAGTGTTTCATGTTTTGTTTGAATCGCAAACACAACTTGAAACGCCACAATTTCAATTACTTAGACTG
>Ga0316190_10003688_pt1 | contig 11095 bp, 7 predicted proteins | sample Eddworburrow2_MG_FD_204929 | JGI IMG/M metagenome (GOLD analysis project Ga0316190, IMG submission 204929) | Coastal sediment microbial communities from Maine, United States - Eddy worm burrow 2 | ecosystem: Environmental > Aquatic > Marine > Coastal > Sediment | place: USA: Maine | collected... | reverse complement strand
TATCGCCACAGCGGCCGCCTATCTGGCGGGCCGGGCATCGCTGACCACCGCCACCAGCCGCCGGGCCGTGTCTGCGCTCATCGGACCCAGTTCGGTGTCGAGCTGCACGGTCTGTCCGGCGGCGATGCCGCGATCGATCTGATAGGACGCCCGTTCGCGAATCCCGCCGGGCCCCGGCGATCCGATCACGACGCGCACCCCCTGCACGGCCAGCGCAGCCCGGTTTGTCACCCGGACCACCAGGTAGCCTCGCCTGGACAGGCCCAGCGAAGCCACGACGTAGCGTTCCGGATGCGCTTGCAGATCGATGCGGGCGAGTTGCCTGCCGGCCTGTGTGCCGGCATTCGACTGCGAGGTGGCCGCCTTACCGTAGTAGCCGACCGCTTCATCACGACGCCCGCTGAGCTCCGCCGCCCGGCCCAGGCCGTAGTAACCCTCCGCGGTCGGCAGCAAGGCAACGCTGCGCTCGAGATCGCGGCGGGCACCCGGCATGTCCCCGATCTCGCTGCGAGTCGTACCACGCACCAGCAGCGGGCGAAAATATCCCGGGTTCAGCGCCACCGCGCGGTCGAGATCCTTCAATGCCGCCCGACCGCCTTTCTGCGCGGCCTTGATCTCGCCACGCAGGCTGTAGAACGCCGCCTCTTGGGGTTCGATCCGGATTGCCTTGTCCACCTTGGTTAACGCACCTTTCAGGTCGCCCCGCTTGACGGCCTCACGTGCCTCGTCGTAGGCCTCATAGGCCGGCTTGTTCCGCTTGAGGCGCGCGATGGCCCGCTGGTAGCGATCCTCGCCGACCTCCCCGCCCGGGTTGCCCAGCCTGGCCAGCTCGGCGCGGTTCGCCTCGACCCGCGCGCGCGACGGCGGATGGCTGGCGAACAGCCCTGCCAGCCAGTTCGACTCCCGACCTTCGGACAGGCGCACGAAGGTCTCCTGCAGTCGGACCGCGGCGGCCGGATCATAGCCGGCGCGGGACATGTAAAGCATGCCGTAGCGGTCGGCCTCGGTCTCATCGTCGCGGCCGAATTTCTGATCGGTCAGCTGGGCCCCGAGGCCGGCGCCCATCATGCCGAGGTCCCCGTAGCTCGAATCGCCCAGTGCCACACCGGCCGCTATCAGCGCACCCTGCAGGAAGACGCCGCGTTCCATCGACTGTGCGCTATGCCGCGCGGCTGCGTGCACGATCTCGTGCGCCAGCACCGCGGCCAGCTCGGCCTCGCTGCGCAGCTCCACCAGCAGGCCGCGGTTGAGCGCGATCTTGCCGCCGGGCAGGGCCCAGGCGTTGGGCGACGAATCATTGAGGATGCTGAACTCGTAGGGCAGCTTGCGGTCACTGACCCGCGCCAGCCGATCACCGACCGACTGCACGTAGCGGTTGAGTTCCGGCTCGACCACATAGTCACCACCCTGTGCCTGGCGATAGGGCCCGTAGTTCTGCTGTCCGAGCGCCAGTTCCTGCGACTCGGAGACGAACGCCACCTCTTTCGCGCCGGTCACCGGGTTGACTGCACAGCCGCTGACCGCGGCCCCCAATATCACCAGGAGCAAGCCGCGCAGCGGCCTGTTCTGTCCCATGCCTTGCTTACCCATTGCATCCTTCAACCGTGCTGTTCCGACCCGAACGGCCGTGTTCAGGTTCCCGAGCGTTTGACCCGCTCCCAGGCCGCATCCAGTTCCTCCAGCGACAAAGACGCCATGTCGCCCCGGGCCTCGGTGAGCAGCGCCCGCTCCATTGCCCGAAAGCGCCGCTCGAATTTCTCGTTCGCCCGGCTGAGCGTCTGCTCTGCATCCTGGCCCAGCAGGCGGACCATGTTGACCATCGCGAACAACAGGTCGCCGAGCTCGTCCTGCAGCCGATCCTCGTCGGCACCGTCCAGCTCGGCCTCGATCTCGGCGAACTCTTCACGGGTCTTGTCGAAGGCACCGCGCGCATCCGGCCAGTCGAAGCCGACGCGGGCGGCGCGCCGCTGCAGCTTTTCGGCGCGGATCAATGCCGGCAGGGCACGCGCCACGCCGTCCATCTGAGAGCCCTCCGCAGCTGTCCCGCGGGCCGCCCGCTCCTCTGCCTTTTTCTGCTCCCAGGCCTGGCGCAACTCGTCGTCATCCCGGTATTCGGCATCGGCGAACACGTGCGGATGACGCCGTACCATCTTGTCAGCTATCCCGCGTGCCACGTCGTGGAAGTCAAAATGCCCCTGCTCGCGGGCAATTTGACTGTAGAACACGATTTGAAACAGCAAGTCACCCAGTTCATCGCGCAGCTCGCCCATATCACCGCGCTGGATGGCGTCCGCCACTTCGTAGGCCTCTTCGAGCGTATAAGGCACGATGCTGGCGTAACTCTGGCGCAGGTCCCAGGGGCAACCGTCGTGAGGGTCGCGCAGTCGCGCCATGATCGCAAGCAAGCGTGTCATCGGATTCATCGGTCGTCGTCCTGCATGGGATCGAGCAGCATGGCGGAGTCGTTTCGCGGGCTGTTCACGGCCCGTCCCACCGGGTAGATCTCGAGGTCGGGCGGCTGCTGTGCGGCCAGCAGGGTCTCCAGCGGCTGCGATTTCTGGCTGCGGATGTCGAGCCAGAGATCGAAAGATTCGGGCCCGACGAACACCGGCATACGCTCGTGGACCGGCCGGACCTGGGCATCGGCCGCTCCGACCAGGATGGTGCAGGATTCCAGTTCGTTGCCGTTGGGGTCCTGCCAGTGTTCCCAGATCCCGGCCAGAGCGAGCGGCCGGCCGTCGCGCGGGCGCAGCACATGGGGCTGCTTGTTCGCCCCCACGGCATGCCACTCGTAGAAGCCGTCGGCGGGTATCAGGCAACGCCGGTAGCGGAAGGCACTGCGGTAGGCCGGTTTCTGCGCCACCGTCTCGACCCGGGCATTGATCATGCTGAAGCGACTGTCCGGTCCCTTCGACCAGCCGGGTATCAGGCCCCAGCGCACCAACACCATCTCGCGCCCTCCGGTCGGGGACTGGCGCACGATCGGCACCGCCTGGGTCGGCGCGATATTGTAGCGCGGCTCGAGCAAGGGCATCGGCATCTCTCCAAACAGCTGCGTCAGTCGATCCGCGGTGGAGTAAAGGAAATAGCGGCCGCACATAACTGGTGTCCTGAGTCAGGAGTTCGCATGATTTCAGAGCATCCCGAATGTGGCAATGCAAGGCGTGAATCGCCGGTAATGGCAGGCCCTTGCCAAGATTCGCAACGCGGCAGTGGCGCATTCGGGACGCTCCCTCCGGGCGGGTCAGAAACGCCCCTGGGCCGGCGTTGCACTCGTTCGCATTGGGGACGGCCAGTCCTTCACTCGCGCGCCTTGGCCAGGAACGTTTCTGATCCCGCTGAAACGATGCGAACTCCTGACTCAGGACACTACCCCCCCGGCAGCGAAATACCGGTGACCTTCTTGTACAGACTCACCGCGTAGGAATCGGTCATCCCGGATACGAAATCGGTCAGTTGCAGCAGGCGCCGGTAGGGGTCCTCGACCGGCACCCTTGCCGGGCCGATGAACTGCTCGGGGATCAGCCGGATTAGCATCAGGCTTCGCGGCGAGGCGCGCTCGCCCTTCTGGGCCACGTCGTCGACCACCTGAGTAAAGCGCTCGAGCAGGTCGCTGACCACCTGGAAACCGGCGGCCTGGATGCCAACCACCTCGGGCGCGCAATAGATGCGCTCGCGCGCGTTCTCGATCAGGGCATCCAGCTCCGGGCGCACCGGCAGCTCCTCGAGCAGCGGCACGTCGAAGCGGCCGGCAAGGATGTCGCCCTCGTTGTCCATGAAGCAGCCGACGACCTGACGGATCACCTCGTTGATCACCTTGGCGCGCAGGAACTCGACCCGGTCCTTGTGCTCGCGGATGCGCTCCAGGCGCGGGCGCTGACGATCCGGGTCGGGCACCATAGGCCAGAACAGGTCGAGCACCTCCTGATAGCTGAAGTGCCCCAGCCGGTAGCCGTCCTCGATGTCGATCACCCGATAACTGATATCGTCAGCCGCCTCGACCAGGAAGGCCAGCGGATGCCGGCACCACATCGCGTGGTGGGTGTCACGCGGGATCAGTCCCACTGTCTCGGCGACGCTCTCGAAGGCACTGCGGTCGGCCGCGGTGAAGCCCTGCTTCTTCGCACTGATACCATCGAAACGGCTGCCACCAAGCCAGGATTCCCGCGGGTATTTGGTGAATGCCGCCAGCGTCGCGCAGGTCAGCTGCAACCCGCCGACATTGTCCGGGTTCTGCAGGCGGGTGATGATGCGGAAACCCTGCGCATTGCCTTCGAAAGAGAGAAAGTCCTCGCGCTCGCTGCCCTGGAGCATGGCCACCCGGCGCGCACCATAGTCGGCTTCGTGCGCCCAGTGGCGGATGGCATCTTCGCCGGAATGGCCGAACGGTGGATTGCCGATGTCGTGCGCCAGGCAGGCCGCAGCGACGATGCTGCCGAAGTCGGCCGCCTCGAACTCCTTCAGGGCATGTCGACGAATCACCTGCTCACCGGTCAGGGTACCGATCGAGCGGCCGATACTCGAGGCCTCGAGGCTGTGGGTCAGCCGGGTGCGCACATAGTCGACCTTGGACAGCGGAAAGACCTGGGTCTTGTCCTGCATGCGACGGAATGCCGAGGAGAACACCACCCGATCGAAGTCGCGTTGGAAATCGGTGCGGGCGGAGGATGCCCGCGGCGGCTCCGGCGAGCCGAGACGGGCGCGCGAGAGCAGTTCCTGCCAATGCATGACTTGAATCTATGTGTCCGAAGGTTGGGGATCTGGTCCGGTTGCCCGGGACTGTAACACCGGCGATCGCGCAGTGGCCACCGCCCCCGCCACGTCCTGCCCCCGCATGCCCGATGCGGCGCAGTTCCGACGCATAACGCCGCGTGAGGGAACAAATAGAATTTGTTTATAAACAAACACTAATGTATCATTTGCGGCCGAATTCGGGTGGGCCGAAATGCAGCTGCCCGCAGCCCGTCCAAGCGGCACCGGACGGTAACGGTCTGATCGCGCCTCAACGGGTGCGATTCGAACCAGACGCAACAGTCTACTGACCGAACCCAGGAGTCCGTGAAGTGAAGTCGTTTCCAACAGTGATTATCGCCCTGCTGGTCGCAACCCTCGGCCATGCGTTTGCCGGCGACAGCCCGCCCGGCGAGTTCCTGGTGCACGAGGTGAAGCGCGAGTCCATTGCGCTGAGCGTGTCGTTTGCGGGGACCGTATCGGCCGACAAGACCCTGCAGCTCACCGCACAGATGCCGGGCCGTATCGCGAGCATCGCCGGCCAGGAGGGGGATCGATTCGAGGCCGGCAGCGTGCTGGTGGAACTCGACGACAGTGCACTGCTGGCACGTCTCGAGGCCGCGGTGGCGAGCCGTGATTCGGCCGTAGCCGATATGCGCAATGCGCGGGTCCAGCTCGACCGCGAGTTGTACTCGCCGCGTTCGAATTCCTCGGGCAGCGCACCGGGCGGCATGGGCATGCCGGCGATGATGGACCAGATGTTCACCAACCCGATGCAGAACATGATAGGCATGCGCGACCGCGGCCAGGAGCGCAGCTCCGACCTGGTCGGCGCGGAAACCCAACTGGCACAAGCGACCACGCGGCTGAAGAGCGCGGACGCGAACATCCGCGAAATGCAGTCACTGTTGCGTGACACCAAGGGCATCGCGCAGTTCACCGGTGTGATCCAGAAGGTATACGTCGAGGTCGGCGATACCGTGCAGCCCGGCCAACCGCTGCTCGACTTCAGTGAATCCGCTGCGCTGGTGGTCGAAGCCGACCTGCCGGTGCGCCTGAGCAGGACCCTGCAACTGGGCCAGCCGCTGAACGTGGCCGTAGGTGGCGATCAGGTCCTGCAGGCCCCGGTGAGCCGGGTGCACCCGGTTGCCGACCCGCGCCAGAACACGGTGCGCATTGAGCTCAGCCTGCCTGCAGGCAGCGGGGCCACCCCGGGCCAGTACGTCGAGATCCGCGTCCCCGACACGGCCGTGGGGATGCCCGCGCAGCTCACGGTCCCGACGAGCGCGATCGTTCACAAAGGGGGACTGCCACTGGTGTACGCCATCGATCGCGAGGGAAAGGCGCGGCTACGCGTGGTGCGCCTGGGCAACGCGACGGATCACGGCATGCAGGTCGTTTTGTCCGGTGTGAACGTCGGCGACCGGCTGGTCGACCAGCCGCCCCCGGGACTGCGTGCCGGCACCCAGGTTATGACCCCGGCACAGCCGGATAACGTCCAGAACGCCAGATAGGAAGGGTTGCGCCGTGTCTGAAATCGACCGCAAGGACAGCGCGGCCGTCGAGCTCGGCCTCGCCGGCAAGACCGCCCGCGCCTTCATCCACTCGCCACTGTCACCGCTGCTGTTCCTGGCGATGCTGGCGATGGGCATCCTCGGCCTGATGGCCACACCGCGGCAGGAAGACCCGCAGATCTCGGTCCCGCTGGTCGACATCTTCCTCGCCTACCCCGGGGCCTCGGCCGAACAGGTAGCAGCGATGGCGGTCGATCCGCTGGAACGCATCATGAGCGAGATACCGGGCGTGAAACACGTCTACTCGGCCAGCATGCGCGGCCAGGGTATCGTCACGGTGCGCTTCAAGGTCGGCGAACAGACCGGCCCGTCGCTGGTCAAGGTGCACGACAAGCTCGCCTCGCATCTCGACAAGATGCCGGCCGGGGTGCAGATGCCGCCGCTGGTCAAGGTGAAGGGCATCGACGACGTGCCGGTGGTCACACTGACCCTGTGGTCGCCGGAACTCGACGGCGGCAGTTTGCGCCGGCTCGGCCTGAACCTGCTGCAGCAGCTCAAGCAGATCCCGAACACCGGTCAGGGCTTTGTAGTCGGTGGCCAGGCACAGCAGATCCGAGTCGAGATCCTGCCCGATAAACTGCGCGGCAAGGGCATCACCACGGCTGATGTGATCCAGGTGATACGCGGCAGCAATGCCGAAGAAATGGTCGGTCGCGCCGAGTCGGACAACTATGCGTCGCGCATCTACGCCGGCAGCTTCCTCAAGTCGCCGCGCGACGTCGAGAACCTGGTGGTGCGTGTGATCGACGGCACCCCGATCTACGTGCGCGACGTGGCCATTGTCGACTGGGCCAATGAAGAGGCCGCCAGTTACGTCAACTACTACACCGGACCGGCCTACGCGGAGGCCGAAGGTATCGAGAAGCAGGCCGACGGCGATCTCGCAATCACGGTCGCGATCGCCAAGAAGGAGGGCTCCAACGGCGTCACGGTGGCGAATGACATCCTGGCCATGGTCGAATCGCTGAAGGGTCGCCTGATCCCCGAGCAGGTCGAAGTCGAGGTGACGCGCAACTATGGCGAGACGGCGCAGGAGAAGGTCAACGAACTGCTGTTCAAGCTGGTGGTCGCAACAGGCATCGTGACCATATTGGTGTGGTATGCGCTTGGCCTGAAGCCGGCGATCGTGGTCACCGTGGTGATCCCTGTGGTCATCCTGATGACCGTATTCGCCGCGTTCGTGATGGGCTTCAGCATCGACCGCGTGTCGCTGTTTGCACTGATCTTTTCGATCGGCATCCTTGTCGACGACGCGATCGTGGTGGTCGAGAACATCTACCGCCGCTGGCTGATCGCGGGAGAACCGTCTACCGAAATCGCTGTCGACGCGGTGCGCGAGGTCGGCAACCCGACCATTCTCGCGACGTTCACCGTGGTCGCCGCGCTGATGCCGATGGCCTTCGTCAGCGGCCTGATGGGGCCCTACATGGCACCGATACCGGTGCTTGGCTCGATCGCAATGCTGATCTCGCTGTTCGCCGCGTTTGCCTTCACTTCCTACCTGGCGATGCGTATCCGGCCATCGATGGCGCAGCTGGAGAAGGCCGAACAGGCGGAACACGCCAGCAGCGAGAAGCTCGACCGGCTGTTCCGCCGGATTATCCCGAAGCTGCTCGACAGCAAGACCGCCGGTTACGGCTTCCTCGCCGGGCTGGTAATCCTGTTCTTCGCGGTGATGGCGATGTTCTACACGACGGCGGTTACGGTGAAGATGCTGCCGTATGACAACAAGCCCGAGTTCGCGGTGGTGATCGACATGCCGGAGGGCACCGCTCTGCCGGCGACTGCGAACATGGCGCGGGAACTGGCCGAACGACTGCGCGAGATCTCCGAGGTGACGGCATTGCAGACCTATGCCGGTACCGCGCGCCCGTTCGATTTCAACGGCATGGTCCGGCACTACTATCTGCGCGAGGACCCGTGGCTGGCCGAGATCCAGGTGCAGCTGCTGAACAAGAAGGAACGGGCACGTTCAAGCCACGAGATCGCCGAGGCGGCGCGCGCGCTGTTGACGCCGATCGCGCGCGAAGCCGGGGCGCGCGTGACGATCGCCGAGATGCCGCCGGGGCCGCCCGTGGTGCAGGCCGTGGTCGCCGAAATCTACGGCCCGGACGCCGAAACGCGCCGCCAGGTGGCCACCGACATGACCGCGATGTTCGAATCGGTCGAGGGTCTCGCCGACGTCGACAGCTACATGAGCCAGCCCTACGAGGCATGGCGCTTTGTGATCGACACCCAGAAGGCTTCGACCAAGGGCGTTTCCGCTCGCACCGTGATCGAGACGCTGTCGACCGCAATGGGCGCCTACAAGATCACCGACGTACGCGAAGGCTCGGCACTGGAACCGACCTGGATCGTGATCGAGGCACCGCTGGCGCTGCGCGCCAACCCCAAGGCGCTGAGCGATCTGCCGATCCCCGGCCCGCGCGGCAGCACGCTGCCGCTGGCCGAACTCGGCAGCTTCGAGCGCATCGAGGAAGACCCGATCATCTACCACAAGGACCTGCGCCCGCTCGAGTATGTCGTCGGCGACGCGGTCGGACGCCTCGGCGCGCCGATCTACCCGATGCTGGAGATCGACGAAAAGCTGCAGGACTATGTCACGCCGGATGGCCAGACGCTGTCGGGCACCATGACCGGCAAACCCGAAGACACCGGCCTGTCGGCGTTCGAGTGGGCCGGCGAATGGACCGTGACTTACGAGACCTTCCGCGACATGGGCGCCGCATTCGCAGTCGCGCTGATCCTGATCTACATGCTGGTGGTCGGCATGTTCGGCAACTTCCTGGTCCCCGCGATCATCATGGCACCGATCCCGCTGACCTTGCTCGGCATCGTGCCGGGTCACTGGTTGGTCGGCCTGCTGAGCGGCCACAATGCGTATTTCACCGCGACTTCGATGATCGGCTTCATCGCACTGGCCGGGATCATCGTGCGCAACTCTATCCTGCTGGTCGACTTCGCGATCGAAGAGGTACGTCAGGGCGTTGACGTCCGCGAGGCCGTGCTGCGCTCGTGCAAGGCCCGCACCCGACCGATCATGATCACCGCATTCGCACTGATCGGTGGTGCCAGCGTGATCCTGACCGACCCGATCTTCCAGGGCATGGCGATCTCGCTGATGTTCGGGGTGTTCGTGTCGACCGTGCTCACGCTGCTGGTGATACCACTGGGTTGCGTGTCGGCAGCCGACAGCCTGCGCGAGATCGCCGCGGCTCGGGACGCCGAGGCTGCCAAAGGCTAAGCGGGGTGTCTCCGCCCCGGAGGCGCGCGTCCGGCGGAGACATCGGACTTCGGCGCGGTCATCTGGGTGCCTTGCCAAACGGAATACTTGCGCAGAAAAGCTGGCCCATTAAACACTGGTCGTCACGGTGATTGCCGCCACCGTGGGAATACCGCAGGCACGATGGCGGGGATGGACACACGCCGACCCACGAGGGGGCGCTGGACATGATCGATCTGTATTGCGAACGGCTGATGCCCGGATTCTGGGCGGAACCGGTGAACGCGCTGACCAACCTGTCCTTTCTGCTTGCCGCCTTCTACGCCTGGCGCCTGGCCGCCAAGCGGCAGGTACTGTCGACCGGGACCTGGACCTTAATCGCCTTGATCGCGGCGATCGGCATCGGCAGCTTCCTGTTTCACACCTTCGCGAACGGCTGGTCGATGGCGGCCGACGTGATCCCGATCCTGTTGTTCCAGGTCACCTTTCTCTGGATCTATGGTGCCAGGGTCGTCGGCTGGCGCCTCCCCGTCAGACTGCTTACCGGGGCATTGCTCATTGCCGCTTTCGCCGCCGGCGGCCGGCACCCGGAAGTGCTGAACGGCTCGCTGCGCTACGCCCCGGCAGTCGTGCTGCTGCTGGGCCTGGGCGCCTATCACTGGATGAACGCGGCAAGCGAACGCGGAGTATTGCTGCTGGCGACGGGCGTCCTTTGCGTGTCCCTGCTGTTCCGCTCGATCGACCTGTCGCTCTGTGACACCTTACCGATCGGCAGTCACTTCCTGTGGCACCTGCTCAACGGCCTGGTGCTGTATCTGGTGTTCCGGGGCCTGGCGGGTCGTCTGCCCGCCCGCGTCGTTGCGCGATGACCGGGTCACAGGATCAACGACAGCCCCACGCTGGCCATGGATTCCGCACGAAGCTCCGCCTCTTCCCAGTCGCCCTGGAAACAGGCAGCCAGGGACAGTTCGGCGGCCGACAAAAAAGGCCGCCCCGGTTTCGGGGCGGCCAGTCAGTCAAGTGGCCCGAATCACGGCATCCCGCCGTGATCCGGATGGCGGCTCAGCCGCCGTCCGGCACAAGCGCCTCCATGACCTGGTCGAGGCTGAAGCTTGCCGCCTTCTGGCGCGGCGGGAATTCCTTGAACGTCTCGAGGAACTGCCCCACGTAGGCCTGGGCCGGCACCAGCAGATAGGCACGGTCGAGCAGCCAATCATAATAGGTATTGGAGGTGATGCTCGCGCGCTCGTAGGGATCGCGGCGCAGGTTGAATATCAGCGGCACCCGCAGCGGTACGAACGGCTCCATCCAGACGCGGAAGGTACCCGTCGCCTTCTGCTCCATGAAGATCATCTTCCAATCCTCGTAACGCAGCGCGGTCAGGTCGCCGTCGTCGGAGAAGTAGAAGATCTCCTTGCGCGGGCCCTCGTCGGTCTCGCCGGTCAACATGGGCAGGATATTGTAGCCATCGAGGTGCACCTTGTAGCTGCGGCCGATCGCCTCGACTCCGCCCTTCGTCAGCTTTTCCTTGATCTCCGGCTCACCCGCGGCGGCCAGGAAAGTCGGC
>Ga0316190_10003687_pt1 | contig 11095 bp, 10 predicted proteins | sample Eddworburrow2_MG_FD_204929 | JGI IMG/M metagenome (GOLD analysis project Ga0316190, IMG submission 204929) | Coastal sediment microbial communities from Maine, United States - Eddy worm burrow 2 | ecosystem: Environmental > Aquatic > Marine > Coastal > Sediment | place: USA: Maine | collected... | reverse complement strand
ATCACCGACGACAGTCACGACTGGGATGACGATCCGGCGGCTTGGGTCCAACGACAGCGGACGAGTGACACCCGCCGTGCGGGCTGAGTGGTTCACTTCGAAAGTGAATTTTCGAACTGAACCTCTGCCCGATACCGACCGCTGACCATGAGCCGGCTCCTGCTGGACTCGACGGTTCTCATCGACGCGCTGCGTGGCCGACCTGCGAGCGCGCGGGTGGCTGGGCTGCGCCGGCTGGGGGTCGAACCGTGGGTCTGTGTGATCTCGGTCGAGGAGATCTGGCGGGGTATCCGGCCGGGTGAAGAGCCGGCGGTCAACCGTCTGTTCCGCGGCCTACGACTGGCTCCGCTCGGCATCGCCGAGGGCAGTCGCGCCGGTGTCTGGCGCCGGGATTTCGCCGGACGAGGCATCACCATCCATCAGGCGGATTGTCTCATCGCCGCGGCCGCGGTCGGCATTGGCGCGGGTCTCGCTACCGCCAATGTCGCCGACTTTCCGATGCCAGAGCTCACCGTCGAGCGGTGGCCCATCGGCCGGTGAAGGCGGTACCCGGTCGGAGGGCTACGAGCCCGAGCCTGGTTTCAGGTCCTCTGGTATCTCGATGGGTGGAACTCGCCCACCCTACGTTTCCCTTCAGACGATCGCGGACATCGAACACCAGACCGGCCTGCTCGATGACCGCAGCATTCGGGTCCTCTTCGTGGGGTCCGTCCTCGGCGACATTGGGGCGGAGCCCGACAAGGTCGGCCACGAACACCACGTCGGCGAAGTCGGCGAGGCGCTGAAAGTCGCGGTAGACCGGATGAGTTACTTCATAGACGCCGTGTGTCCCATCAGAGGACAAAAGGCGATTCGCCGCTCGTGCGCGCTTCTCCGCCGCGGATCCGCTTCCACACGCAAAAGAGCACCGCGGTCAACAAGGCCAGGAGGGCCAAAGCTCCCATTGCGGGTCGTCTCATCCACCGAACTTCGTGTTGATTTGGTGGCCACTCGCGTGGTCATGGGCCGAGAAGATCTTGACCGACAAAGGTGAGCCTGTCATGGTCACCAACCGCTCTTGCGAACGAAGCCATTGTTAACCGTCGCGTGCGCCAATCCATCCCGCCTGGCCGGCAAGCTCAGGATATCGCTCTCGTTTTGGTCGTCATCGACCCACCTACCCGCAGGGCTCGTCGGCCCGGACTTCTACGGCGTTGTCGTGGAACACCGCGCCGGCGGCCATGTCGGCGTCGCGTTCGGGGACCGTGTTGTTCAAACCGTGGTGCCACCATCCTTTGGTGGTGTTGGCGACACCGCGGCGGGTCGTGTCCGAGATGGTCACTATGGCCTGGAACCGTCCCCGCGCGTTCTCGACCGTGACCGTGTCACCGTCCACCAATCCTCGCTCCTGTGCATCGAGGGGGTGGAGGATGAAGGGTGGTGTCGATGTGCGGCCCATGGTGTGGGCGGTGCCGGCGAAGGTCGAGTTGATGTGGAATTCGCTGGCCGCGGCGATCAGGGCCAGCCCTGGTCCGGCTGCCTCCTGTGGGGGCCGGTAGTTGGGCAACAGGCCGTGGCCCGCCCGTTCCGCCTCTGCGGAGGTGAACTCGAAACGGCCCGACGGGGTCGGGAACCGGCGTTGCCCAGGCGGCCCTGGATCGGGCATGGGCAGAAAGCCGTTCGAGCGGAGCCGGTCGACGGTGATGCCGGCCTCCCGTAGCTCGTCGGAGTCGAGCAGGTCGGCCGCCAGCTGTTCATCGGAGGCGAAGAGCTCTGGCTCCTCGTAGCCCATGGCGGCGGCCAGCCGCCGAAAGATCTCCGTGTGGGGCAGGCAATCGCCGGGTGCCTTGACCGCGGGCTTGTTCCACTGCAGATAGCGGTGATGGTAGGAGTCGTTGATCTCCAGCTGCTCGTGCTGCATGGTCGACGGCAGGACGAGGTCGGCGTAGGCCACGGTCTCTGTGGGATAGATGTCGATTACCACGGTGAACAGATCGTCGCGGGAGAGACCCGCTCGCAGCAGCTCCAGCTGGGGGTTGGACACGGCCGGGTTCGCGCCATAGACGACGAGGGCTTCGACCGGCGGATCATCGAGATCGGTGAGGTTGTGGCCCAGATTGGTCATCGTCAGTGTCCGGGGCCGGTTCCCGAGCTCCGGTCGTTGGCTGAGGGCCAGGTTGAATCCCTTGGGCGTTCCGGTGGAAGAGTAGAGGGTCCCACCACCGTCGCGGTCATAGGCGCCGACGATGGCCGGAACACACGAGACGACTCGCATGGCCTGACCCCCGCCGGCGTGGCGCTGAATGCCGTGCCCGATCCGCATGGCCAACCGCGGGGCGGCGATGATGGCGTCCGCCAGGTGCTTGATGTCGGTTGCGGGTACGTCGGTCACGGCCGAGGTTCGCTCCAGGTCCCACTCCGCGAGCGACTCACGGAACGGCTCCCACCCCTCGCACCGTTCGGCGAGGAAGGCGTCGTCCGCTCCGCCACGATCGACGATGGACCGGCACAAGCCGAGCGCCAGTGCACCGTCGGTGCCCGGTCGAGGCGCCAGGTGCATGTCGGCCCGTTCGGCGGTTCGGGTGCGGATAGGGTCGATTACCAACAACTGCGCGCCGTTGGCCCTGGCTTGTTCGATGAAGGGCCAGAGATGGCGGTTGGTCACCAGCGTGTTGGAACCCCAGATGATGACGAGGCCGGCGGCCGCAAACGATTCGGCATCGAGCCAGGCCCCGGTCCCGACGGTGTAGTTGATGCCCTCTCGCCCTCCGACCGAGCAGATGCTGAGGTGATGGGCGGACGCGCCCATCCGGGACCAGACGCGTCCCCGACCGCCGCTGCCCTGCACCCATCCGAGGTTGCCGGTGCCGACGTAAGGCCAGATCGCCGCCCCGCCGGACCGGTCGATGATGGTGTGGAACCGCTCGGCCATCTCGGCGATGGCGTCGTCCCAACCGACCGGCTCGAACCGGCCTTCGCCTTTGGCGCCGATTCGGCGGAGGGGCTGGGTGAGCCGATCGGGGTCCACCGCATTGTCGAGCCAGGGGTTGACCTTGGGGCACAGCCCACCCTGGGTGAAAGGGTGATCGGGGTTGCCGCGCAGCTTCACCGCTCGCCCATCGGCGTCGACGGTCACGTGCCAGGAACAAGCGTCGGGGCAATCGAGCGGGCAGGAACCCACGACGGTTCGGAACCCGGCGCTGTCACCGTTCTCATTCATGTCCAAGACTGGTGTCTCCCGAACTGAAACGAGACCGCCAGGGGCTTCCCTCTTTGGGGTACGGGTATTGCAGGTAGTACTCCGACTTCATCTGGACGAACTCGTGGGCTCGCTCGAACGCCTCGACGACCGGGTCCGGGAGGGGCCCCTGCTTCGCGGCGGTCATGATCGGCTCCAGCTGCGCGAGACGGGAGACGCCGATGAGGACCGCATCGCCCAGCGCTCCATCGACCGCCGAGTGATGTTGGGTCCACCTGATGGTGGCTTCGAGAGTGCTGAGGCCGGACTCATCAGCCGCCGCGCGGATGGTGTCGAGGGCGTCGAACATCTCGTCGCGGTGCAGATAGCGCTCCTGGTACTGGCGGATCCGACGCGACTGCGCGAACCGGTCGACCCCTTTCACGGGAGCGACCCCCCGCTGGTACTTGCCGGTGAGAAAGCCGCTCGCTAACGAACCGTGGGTGTAATACCGGATGCCGTAGTTCCGCAGGACGGGGATGAGCTCATATTCGGCTGTGCGGTTCAGGGCGTTGTACACGCCTTGGTACACGGTGGGCACGACATAGCCCTGCCGGTGGCAGTACTGGGCGATCTCCACGACCTGCCATGCCGGGAAGTTGGACAGCCCGAATCGTTTGAACTGGCCGGCCTTGTGGCACTGGTCGATCTCGGCGAGGGTGTCCTCCAACGCGATCTCCGTAGAGGGCATGTGGAGGTAATAGATCGACACGGAGTCGCGTTGGAGAGCGGTGAGCGTCTGCTCCATCTGAGCGGCCGGCCCGCCCTCGACACTTGGGTGGTACTTGGTGCCCACCCGCAGGACGCCGCCCGCCGGGACCCGGCCGATCACGGCCTCACAGTTGCCGTTCTGATACACCCGTGAGGTGTCGAGCTCCTCGCCACCAGCTTCCCCGAACGCCGCCAGAAGCTCGTCACAGGAGGCATCACTGGCCAAAGGATGATCTCGTGTCGTCTCCTTCGGTTTGCCGAACGCCACCGCGCCGAGCACCACCGGCGCCGGCTCGCTTCTCGTGACCAGATCCGTCATGGGCTGACCCTAGGGCTCTCAGCCCGGGGCCGCGGCTTCGGCCAGCTCGAGGACTTAGGACACGATGCAGGTGACGCTGAGATGATCAACGGTCCGTCTTCACGGACTCCAGTGCTGAAGATCAGGCTGCGTGCGCGCCGCGACGGGATCGGCCTATCGTCGTGGTGAGTGGGCCGAATGGGCCGAATGGGCCCAATGGAGGGGCTGATGAGCATGGTTGGCGAACAGCGAACACCGGCAGAGATCCGAGCCGGGCTGGACCATCCGGTGATCGATGGCGACGGTCACTGGATCGAACACATCGGGGTGCTGCGCGAAGCTCTCGGCAAGATCGGCGGCGAAGCGGCGGCGACGGGCGCCGGCTATTTCCACCAAGGTTTGATCCGGTCGCACTCCAAGACGATCGAGCAGCGACAAGCCGAGGGGCTACCCCAGGAGGGGTTCTGGGGCCTGCCTACGCGCAACACTCGCGACCGGGCGTCGGCGATGATTCCCCGGTTCCTGTATGACCGGCTCGACGAGCTGGGCCACGACTTCGCCGTCATGTTCCCGACCATGGGTCTCACCTACCCGTCGATCGATGACGAGGTGATGCGGGTCGCGACCTGTCGGGCGTTCAACACCTACTCGGCTGAGCGCTTCTCGGACCTGGGCGACCGCATGACCCCGGCGGCCATCATTCCCATGCACAGTCCCGACGAGGCGATAGCGGAGCTCGACCACGCCGTCGGCGAGCTGGGCATGAAGGTCGTGATGTTGGGCTCGCTGGCCCGGCGTCACATACCCCGTATCGAACAGCTCGCCCCCGAGCTGGCGGATGACTTCGTCGCCTTCGACGTGCTCGGCATCGACAGTCCCTACGATTACGACCCGGTCTGGCAGAAGTGTCTTGATCTCGGCATCTCGCCGACCTTTCACACGGGCGGTCGGTCCCAAGGTTTGGCGCTGCGGAATTCCCCGTCGAACTTCGTGTTCAACCATGTCGGCCATTTCGCATCGGCCGCGGAGGCGGTGTGCAAGGCGCTCTTCCTCGGTGGGGTGACCCGACGGTTCCCCAAGCTTCGGATCGGGCTGCTCGAAGGCGGGGTCGGGTGGGGGATTCAGCTACTGGGCGACCTCGTCGAACACTGGGAGGTCCGCAACCCCGCCGGTCTCGAGGAGACCCGCCCGTCAGCGCTCAATCCCGCCGCCATCGCCGAGCTGGCCCACCGGTACGGCGACGACGAGATGGCCCGGGCCTTCGAGGCACAGGCCGAGCGGCCGGTACGATCCGATGTCGAGATGGTCGGCCACCTGGCCAGCCTCGACGATTTCGCCGCCTGTGAGGTGTCGTCGGAGGCAGAGCTGGGCGAGTTGTTCATCGACAACTTCTATTTCGGTTGTGAGGCCGATGACCGTATGAACGCCCGCGCCTTCCAGGCCCGTCACAACCCGTTCGGCGCCCGCTTCAACGCCTTCTACGGATCGGACATCGGACACTTCGATGTAGCCGACTTCACCGAGGTGTTGCCCGACGCCCACGGCCTCGTCACCGACGGCCTGCTGGGCGACGATGACTTCCGCGACTTCGTGTTCACCAACCCGGTTCGCTTCTGGGGCGCCAGCAATCCGTCCTTCTTCGAAGGAACGATCATCGAATCCCAGGCGGCCGCCGTGCTCGCCAACCCGCTTGAGGGAGCGGCAAGTCTCTGGGCTGAGGGCCATGTCGGACAATCGGCTCTCCGGATAGCTGACACCGAGGAGTGAAGCCAGCTCCCCTCGAGGTCCAGCGACCGGTACGACCTTCGCGCCCGAGGAGCGGCGGCCCTTTGCCTTGTCTACAAGCCGCTTCAAGTCCTGGGCGTAGTCGGCGTGGCCGGCAGGTGCCTCTTTCGCTGCCATCTGGAGGGCAACCGAGTAGAAGCGGGTGTCGTCCCCCGTCACCTGAGCTTGAACTCAGTTCGAAAGCCGCCGACGTACTCGCCGGGTCCTAGTCGTCGGCTTCCTCGCGGATGTCATGGCGGGGGCCGTTGGACCACCAGGCGTCGACCCGGGATCGGTGGTGGTCGGCGCGGAACTCGACCTTGAGGCCGGGGGATTCGGGCTCGATGGACACCTCGAATCCCGGGTTTGGGGTGGCCCAGAGGACCTGGACCCCGCTCGGGGAGAAGGAGATGGCGGTCGAGCCGCCGACGAGGTTGAACGTTTGGGTCTGAGGCGGGGTGGGCAGGCCGGCGGTCGGTGGCGTCGAGGCGGGCGACGGGACGGTGGCGGGGGAGGTGGTCGGGCTCGTGCTTGGCGTGGACCCGGGGGCGGCGGCCGGCGTCGGGACCGTGGCCGGCGGTGAAGTGATCGCCGGGGCTGGGGTGGACGAGCCGGGGGAGGAGCTTGGCGACTGGGCGCCGAGCGTCGTGGGTGGTCGAACCGAACCCGAGCTCGACGGCTCACTGTCGACGGTGGTACTCACGGTCGAAGCGGAGGGTGAGAGTGCGGACGTCGCCGTTGTGCGGTCCGATGATGGATCGCCTGGTTCGGCGAAGGCCGCTCCAGCGCTGGTCGTGATGTCGCTGGCGGACGCGGGGTTGATGAGCTCATCGTCCACCACCGATACACCGGCCCAGGCGACGGCGACCGCCGTGGCGCTGCCGACGAGCCAGAGAGCAAAGAAACCGAGAGTCTTGAGCATGGAATCACTGTGATCGATCGGGGGGTAGCGGTGATTGAACCCCACCCTAAAAGCACCCTAAACCTGAATCTCATGATGCGGCACAAACCCTCTTCCGTGCCGCGGCATCTGGTCCCCTACGGTCAGGGGTATGGCTTCGGTCTTCGTGGTGGAAGATGATCACCAGATTCGTGAGCTCGCCGTGCGGGCGATGGCCAACGCCGGCCACGTGGTGCGGGCTGAGGGAACCGCCATGGCGGCGTTGTCGGGGATCGTCGACGCTGCACCTGACGTGGTGGTGCTGGACCTGGGTCTGCCCGATCTCGATGGGGGAGATCTGCTGAGGATGATCCGGGCGGTCTCGGATGTGCCGGTGATCATCGCCACCGCTCGGGATGAAGAGTCGGAGATCGTACGGCTTCTCGATGCCGGCGCGGACGAGTACGTCGTGAAGCCCTACTCGGGCGCCGAGCTCGAAGCGCGGGTCAGGGCGCTGTTGCGTCGCTCCCAGATGGGAGGCGAGGCCCGAACGCTCGTGGTGGGTGCACTCCGGATCGACATTCGGGCGCGCACCGTGCATCTCGAAGGAGAGCCCGTGAGGTGCAACCGAAAGGAGTTCGATCTCCTCGCCTATCTCGCTACCCACGCCGGTACGGTCGTGTCCCGCGAGGAACTGTATGCCGAGGTGTGGCGGGAACCCTACGGGGGTGCCGACAAGACCATCGACGTGCACCTGTCGTGGCTGCGGCGCAAGCTCGGCGAAACCGCGGCCGAGCCACGCTACCTGCACACCGTTCGTGGCGTCGGGGTCAAGCTGATCGAACCACAATGAGGCGACAGCTCATCGTGGTGTTCCTGGCGGTCTCGACCCTCGTGGCCACCGCCTTCGTGGTGCCGCTGGGGTTCCTGGTGCGGCGCACCGCGGAGGATCGCGCCGTCGACACCGCTCGGGCCGATGCGGCGGCGGTCGTCCCCGCGTTGGTCGCCGGCGGCACCAGAGGCCAGATTGAGTCGGCGGTCGGGGCCACGGCATCGGGTCGACGGCGGCGCATGACGGTGATCACCTCGCAGGGGTGGATCATCGGCGCGGAGCTGGAACCGTCTGCTCGGGTGCGAGCGGCCTTGCTTTCTGGTGCTTCGGACATCGGCATCACCCCCGGAGGGGTCGAGGTGGTGGCCGCGGTGGCATCGGGTCCGGGGGAACTGTCGGCAGTTCGGGTGTTCGTGCCCGCCTTCGAATTGCGCAGCGGTCAATGGCGGGCCTGGGGGGCGCTGGCCGGCGTGGGTGTAGTCCTGGTCGGCATCTCGGTCATCGTCGCAGATCGGCTGGCTCGGACCGTCGTGCGTCCCACCCAAGACCTGGCGTTGGCGGCCCGGAGGCTGGGAGACGGCGACCTCGACGCCAGGGTCGAACCGGAAGGTCCGGAGGAGCTGATCGAGCTCGGCGGGGCGTTCAACGACCTCGGGGTGCAGGTGTCGACGATGCTGGAGCGCGAACGCGAGCTGGTGGCCGAGCTGTCGCACCGGCTCCGGACCCCACTGACCAAGTTGAGAATGCGGATCGATCAGGTCGACGACTCGGACCTGGCGAGAGCGTTGGGTGGCGACGTGGATGACATGACCGGGGTGGTGAACGACCTGATTCGAGAGGCTCGGGGATACTTGACCAAAGAACAGCGCTGCGACGTCGGCGAGGTGGTGATCGAGCGAGCCGAGTTCTGGAGTGTGCTCGCCGATGACCAGGCCCGGCCATGGCGGTTCGAAAGAGGCGCCGGGGAGCTGTGGGTCGATGTCGCCCGCGCCGATCTGGTCGCAGCGGTCGACGTACTGCTACAGAACGTCTTCGCTCACACCCCGGACGGCACGGCGCTGACGATCGGGTTTGCCGAACGCGACCGCGCTGGAGTGGTGTGGGTGGGCGACGCCGGCGCAGGGCTCGATGCTGCGGTCATCGATCGTGGCGAGTCCTCTGCCGGGTCCACGGGGCTGGGGCTCGATATCGCTCGGCGCACAGCCACCGACGCCGGCGGGCATCTTGAGGTGCGCACCGGGGATCTCGGCGGAGCCGAGGTCGTGATCTCCCTACCGTTGAGCGAGCGTGGCCCGCCGTAACAGCTCGGGAACGATACGCCGGCCCGCGGGCGGCCACCGCCGACGGAGCTGCTGCATGATCCCCCAGCTCCATCGAGCGGGGGCAGGGCCGGGAACGGGCCGCGGCTCCAACCGGGTTGCCGGCGGTCACGTCTGCTAACGAATAGGTATGGAACAAGGGTCGATGAGGCAATGGTGGGTCGTTCCCGGGCCCGATGGCGGCGAATCCGAGCTGCGTACCGTCGATGTTCCCGAGCCTGGGCCAAACGAGGTGCTGGTCGACATCAAGGCGGCCGCCATCAACCGCGGTGAGCTGATCGGACGACCCGCGCTGGCCTCGAGCAACCCCAAGGCCCGCCCCATCCTGTCCGGCATTGAGTTCGCCGGTCGGGTCGCGGCGCTCGGCATCGAGGTGACGGAATGGTCCGTTGGTGACCGGGTCATGGGACGCGGATCGGGCTGTCATGCCGAGGCCACGGTGGTTGACCAGGCCGCACTGATGGCGATGCCGGACGGCATGTCGTTCGAGGAAGCGGCGGCGATTCCGAACGTGTTCGTCACCGCCCACGACGCGATCGTCACCGCCGCAGCGCTTCAACCCGGAGAATCGGTGCTCATCACCGCGGGCTCATCGGGGGTCGGCACCGCCGCCATCCAGATAGCGCAACACCTCGGCGCCCGTCACATTCTGGCGACGACCCGATCGCCGGAAAAGGCCGACGCGCTCCACCGTTTGGGTGCCACCGACGTGATCGACACGACCGACCCCCAGTGGCTCGAGAACGCTCGAGAACGGTCGGGCGGTGTCGACGTCGTCATCGACCAGGTCGGAGGCGATCTGTTCGCACCCTCCCTCGAGACCATGTCGATCACCGGACGATACGTGAGCGTCGGTCGCAACGGCGGGGCCAAAGCGACGATCGACCTCGATCTGGTCGCCCGCCACCGTCTGACGCTCATCGGGGTTACCTTCCGGACCCGCTCCGCCGTGGAGGCGTTGGCGTGCAGCACCCGCTTTGTCGAGGACCTCCTACCCGCCTTAGGGGAGGGCGCCCTGCGCCCGGTGTTGGACCGGGTCTTTCCCCTCGACCAACTGCCCGAAGCCCATGACTACATGCGCTCGGACCAACAACTCGGCAAGATCGTGCTGGTCCCGTGAGGGCCGCCCGCCAACAGAGACAAGGGGATCACCCATGTCCATGACCGTGGTACCCCTCAGTGGCTCGATCGGCGCCGCGGTGACCGGTGTGCGGTTGACTGCGCTCGCCGACGGCCAATTCGAGCAGATCCACGAGGCCTTTCTCGAACATTGCATGCTGGCGTTTCCCGAGCAGTTCCTCAGCGTGGACGAACATGTGGAGTTCGCCGGACGGTGGGGTGAGTTCAGCACCAGCCCCTTTGTCACGTACCTCGAAAGCCATCCCGGTGTCCTCCCGCTGCACAACCGCGGCAAAGACGGGGCGGTCACCGAGAACTGGCACACCGATTCCGCGTTCCTGGCCGAACCACCGGCGTTGAACGTGTTGTCGGCGCGCGATGTGCCCATCGGCGGCGACACGATGTGGTCGAACCAGTACCAGGCCTGGGACCGGTTGTCGGACGGAATGAAAGACCTCCTCGAAGGGGTCCGAGCCGAATATACCGGTGCCCGGTTGGCTTCGCTTGTCGGCAGCACCGACATACCTTCGATGTTTCATCCCGTCGCGCGCACCCACCCCGAGACGGGGCGCAAGGCGCTGTACATCTCCAAGCCCGTCGACAGTGTCCCCCGCTTCGAGGGCATGACCGACGCCGAGAGCCTGCCCCTGCTGCACTATCTCTACGAGCATTCAACCCAGCCCGACAATATCTATCGCCACCATTGGCAAAATGGGGACGTGGTGATGTGGGACAACCGCTGCACCATGCACTACGCGGTCCACGACTACCACGAGGAACCTCGCGACATCCACCGAATCAGCATCCGCGGCACCGCCCCCCGCTAGCTATGGCTACGCGCGACGCTCGCGGCAATAGGTGACGAATCCGGCCAGCCAGGTCGAGAGTTCGTCTCGCGTTTCGGGGTCGCTGAGTCGACCATCGGTGAACTTGCGGTTCACGCTGGCCACCCCGA
>Ga0316190_10003686_pt1 | contig 11096 bp, 8 predicted proteins | sample Eddworburrow2_MG_FD_204929 | JGI IMG/M metagenome (GOLD analysis project Ga0316190, IMG submission 204929) | Coastal sediment microbial communities from Maine, United States - Eddy worm burrow 2 | ecosystem: Environmental > Aquatic > Marine > Coastal > Sediment | place: USA: Maine | collected... | reverse complement strand
AATTGCGGCAGGAAGCAATACGGGTCATAAGCCTCATGCTCGGTACCATGGGAGTCACACCATTTGAGTCGATACCGGTCCGGTACCTGTCCAGCCTTGCCGTGCCATTCAAACAGGTCTGTGTTGCCCACACGTTCCAGTGCAGCGCCGGTCTCGGCCAGTTGCACCCAGGCCGCCCCCGGAATGAATGCCCGCACCAGTTCCCTGTCGGCGAGACCATGTTTTCCGAGTACCGAGAACGGGTCGTGGTGTCGCGCCTGCAGCAGTCGCTGCATTTCTGCGGGAAATTCGGGCGACGGGGAATTGGCTGGGTCGGTTTGTAACATAGCGGTAATAATTCAGGGTAGTTATGCAATCGGAAGCGCCGGATGAATATCTCAAAATTTCAGCGCCGGGTAACTATACAGTCAAAGGTCTTGCCCATACAATAACGCTCTCCCAAGAGGCAATGGATCGTGTACTCCGCACGTTAATACAATCATGCAATCCTACGATAATCTTCGTTTCGTTAGTCGTCTGACACGAAACACCCTGGCACTGATACTGGCGGGCGGGCGCGGATCGCGGCTGCGTCAGATGACCCTGTGGCGCGCCAAACCGGCAGTGCCTTTTGGCGGCAAATTCCGAATCATCGACTTTCCGCTATCAAATTGCCTGAATTCCGGCATTCGCATGATCGGCGTACTAACCCAGTACAAGGCACATTCCCTGATTAAGCATATCCAGCAAGGCTGGGGTTTCCTGCGCGGTGAATTTGGAGAGTTCATCGAACTCCTGCCTGCCCAGCAACGCATTGAATCGACCTGGTATGCCGGTACCGCCGATGCGGTCTACCAGAATCTTGACATCATTCGCATCCACAAACCCGAGCATGTGCTTATTCTGGCCGGCGATCATGTCTACAAAATGGACTATGGCGCCATGCTGGCGCATCACGTCGAGGCACAGGCGGATATGACTGTTGGATGTATCGAGGTCCCACTGGAAGGCGCCAAGGCATTCGGTGTAATTTCGATCGACGCCAACGGCAGGGTAATGGAATTCAACGAGAAACCAGAGAAGCCGACCCCGATGCCGGGATCAAAGGAAATGGCACTGGTCTCTATGGGCATCTACATTTTCAACACCGCCTTCCTGTACGAGCAACTCATCAAGGATGCAGATGATATTTATTCAACGCATGATTTCGGCCATGACATTATTCCGCGACTGATTAACAAGTACCGAGTTACCAGCTTTCCGTTCCGGGATACCCAGGGCAAACAGAGCGCCTACTGGCGTGATGTTGGCACCATCGATGCCTTCTGGGAGGCCAACCTTGAGCTGATTGGCGTGCTGCCGGAACTGAATCTGTACGACGACAAGTGGCCGATCTGGACCTACCAGGAGCAGTTACCGCCCGCCAAGTTTATCTTTGACGATGACGACCGGCGCGGTATGGCAATTGATTCCATGGTGTCAGGCGGTTGCCTGATTTCCGGCGCAAAAGTGCGGCACTCACTGCTGTTCTCCAATGTCAGGGTCAGCTCGCATACCGTACTGCAGGATGTGGTCGCACTGCCCAATGTACGTTTCGGCCGTAACTGCCGCATCACCAAGGCCGTCATCGACAAGGGCTGTGTGCTGCCCGATGGGCTCGTTATCGGGGAAGATCCGGTTGCGGATGCCGAGCGTTTTTATGTCAGTCCCGGCGGCGTGGTGCTGGTAACGCCGGAAATGCTGGGCCAGGAATTCCACTTTGTCAGGTGAAAACCCGCTCAACATCGTGATCTGCTGGCACATGCATCAGCCACAGTACTGCGATCTCATTAGCGGCACCTATCAGCTCCCCTGGTCCTACCTGCACGCAACCAAGGACTACATTGACATGGCGGCCCACCTCGCGGCCGCACCCGAAGCCAGGGCTGTGGTCAACTTTGCCCCTGTGCTGCTGGAACAACTTTCCGACTATGCCGGCCAGGTAAACGGTTTCCTATCTGAAAACAAACCTCTGCGGGATCCTCTGCTTGCTGCACTGGCCTGTCCGGTACTACCCGCCGGCAAGGAACAGCGCATGGCGCTGGTGAGCGCCTGCTTGCGGGTCAACGAACTGCGCTCGATACGCCGCTTCTCCAGTTACCAGAAACTGGCGGAGATGGCGCGCTGGTTCTGCGAACACCCGTCAGGCATGTTGTACCTCGGCGACCAGTTCCTCATCGACCTGCTGGTCTGGTATCACCTTGCATGGATGGGCGAAACCGTCCGCCGCGACAACAATCTCCTGCAGCAATTGATGGAGAAGGGCACCGGCTTCAGCCTGCAGGACCGGCGCAAGCTGCTGAAACTGATTGGTGAGCTGCTTTCCAGCGTGATCGACCGTTACCGCATGCTGGCTGAGGAAGGGCGGGTTGAACTCTCGATGTCTCCCTATGCCCACCCGATCGTGCCGTTGCTGCTCGACCTGCAGACCGCACGGGAGGCCATGCCCGGTGTTAAAATGCCGGCACTGGCAAATTATCCCGGGGGCGAGGAGCGGGCCCGCTGGCACATCAGGGAAGGAATCGACGTTTTCGAACAATTCCTGGGCATACGTCCGACCGGTTGCTGGCCCTCTGAAGGTGGTGTCAGCGAGGCCACCCTGGCCCTGCTCGAGGAGCATGGCTTCAAGTGGGCAGCCAGCGGCGAATCGGTATTCCGCCACAGCATGGCAAACCCGGACAATGCCAAGCTGGAAGAGTCCAGCCTGCACCAGGGTTTTCGAATCAATGACGGTGAATTGACCTGTTTTTTCCGTGATGATGGGCTCTCCGACCTGATCGGATTCACCTACTCTGACTGGCATGCCGACGACGCGGTCGCCAACCTGATCCAGCATCTCGAGAATATCGCGGCAACGACACGAGGTAAGGACGATGCGCTTGTCTCAATCATTCTGGACGGAGAGAATGCCTGGGAACACTTCCCGGAAAACGGCTATCACTTCCTGAACACCCTGTACCGCAAGCTGTCCGAACATCCGCGCCTCAAAATGACCACCTATTCCGAGTACCTTTCCACCCGGCGCAAATCACCGCGACTGAAAAATCTGGTCAGCGGCAGCTGGGTCTACGGGACCTTTTCGACCTGGATCGGAGACAGGGACAAGAACCGGGGCTGGGACATGCTCGGTGATGTGAAGAAGGTATTTGACGAAACCATGGCGGAGCGCAGCCTCAGCGGCGAGCAGATGCTGGCGGCCCAGCACCAGTTGTCGATCTGTGAAGGTTCCGACTGGTTCTGGTGGTTTGGTGATTACAACGCAGCTGATACCGTCAGCGACTTTGAACGCCTGTTCCGTATGCACCTTTCGAATCTTTATCACCTGCTGGGCAAGGAACCGCCCGAGTATCTCTCGCTGGTATTCGCCCATGGCGGCGGAACCCCGCAGCAGGGCGGAGTCATGCGCAAGGGTCAGTACACCGGATAGCTGATGACCCACCACAGATTTCCGACCATTGACTAATTCCCTTACAGACCGGCGCGCCGGGGTGTTGCTGCACCCGACGTCGTTACCCGACAGCCAAGCACAGGGCAGCCTTGGCCCGGATGCGCGGCGCTTTGTCGATTTCCTGCAAGCAGCAGGATTCACGGTCTGGCAGATGCTCCCGCTGGGGCCGACACACAGTGACCGGTCGCCTTACCAGTGTCTGTCCGTGCATGCGGGCGATGATAAACTCATTAACCTTAAGGACCTGACTACCCGGGGCTGGCTCGATGCGGCGTCCTGTAGCAGAGATGACTTCCACACCTGTCTAGTGGCAGCGCGTGAACGCTTCGGGCAAGTGGCCCGGCCGGCTGAACGTGCCGCATATAAAGCGTTCAAGACAGATAACGACTACTGGCTGCAGGATTACGCCATCTACCAGGCCATCCGCAAGTCACTCGGAAATGCTTCCTGGTATCACTGGCCGGTGCCGTTGCGCGACCGTGAAGCGACCGCTTTACGCAAGTTCGGCCAGGCGCAGGCGCAGGTAATCGAGCAGGTCTGCTTTGAACAATACCTGTTTTTCCTGCAATGGCTTGATTTGCGTGCCTATGCTCATGCGCGCGGTGTATGCCTGTTCGGCGATATGCCTATCTATGTCGCATACGACAGCGCGGATGTCTGGGCAAACAGGGATCTGTTCACCCTGGACGAGCACGGTGGGCTCGAAGTGGTCGCGGGGGTTCCCCCTGACTATTTTTCTGCCACTGGCCAGCGCTGGGGCAACCCGCTGTATCGCTGGGACAGAATCCAGGAAACGGATTACCGCTGGTGGCTGGATCGCATGCGAACACAACTGGAGCTGTTCGATATCATTCGCCTGGACCACTTTCGCGGCTTCGAGAAATACTGGGAAATTCCCGCTACCTGTGACACGGCAATAGACGGCCACTGGGTGGAAGGTCCGGGAACAGGGCTGTTTGACCGCCTGCAACAGGAATTCGGAGAGCTGCCTCTGGTAGCGGAAGACCTCGGCATCATCACGCCCGAAGTCGACGCACTACGCCTGCATTACCGCTTCCCCGGCATGAAGATACTCCAGTTTGCGTTTAGCGGCGGCGAAGATAATCCTTATCTGCCGCAGCACCATGAACCCCTGTCCGTGGTTTATACCGGAACCCATGACAACGACACCACCCTGGGTTGGTACCGGAGTCTGGATGAGCATACCCGCTATATCGTGGCTGAATACCTGCAACAGGAAATGGACAAGATGCCCTGGCCGATGATTCGCACAGCCCTGGCGTCCAGCGCCAGGCTGGCGATCATCCCCATGCAGGATCTGCTGGCCCTGGACAGCGAACACCGCATGAATATACCCGGCAGCTCGTTCGGTAACTGGCAGTGGCGTTTTGACTGGGAACAGATGGCGCCGGACCTCGCCGCGCACCTACATGATCTTGTCAGACTTTATGGCCGGGATGATACCAGGCCACCGCAACAACGCGTCGGGCTATCCTGCTACTCCCTGATGATGCATCCGGATAATGCCGGCTGAGCGGAAACTCCCCAGACGGAGTCGTTTCAGGCCGGCTGCAGCGGGTTGTCATTGATCCGTGCTGTGTGGTGCCGAGGGCGAGAGTCGAACTCGCACGACCAATGGCCACCTGATTTTGAGTCAGGCGCGTCTACCAGTTCCGCCACCCCGGCTGGGATGAAAAGCCCCGACGAGGTCGAGGCACGCGTAGTATAAGCGATCCTTGCGAGTGGGCAAGCTGCATCCAGCCCGAATTATGCACCAGTCGGCCGCGGGCCTACCGGTAATTCGCGACACACTGGATGATCAGGCATTGGAGATACGGCAGATTCCACTGGTATATGCAACGGCCCGCAGCCTATCCGGGCCATGACTAGTCCAGGCACGCCTGTACCGCGTCGCATCCCGGATACTGGTGCAAGATGCAGGCTAGGGCGCTGTGCTACCATGCCGCGCCATGCGCCGCGCCGACTTTCATTATGACCTGCCGCAGCAGCTGATTGCGCTGTATCCACCGGAGGAGCGCGGCAGCAGCCGCATGCTGTGTCTGGACCCGGTCAACGACTCGTTCAGGGACCACAGCTTTCGGGACTTCCCCGGGTTATTGAACCCCGGCGACCTGGTAGTTTTCAACGATACTCGTGTCATCCCCGCCCGCCTGTTGGGTCACAAGCAGTCCGGCGGCAAGGTGGAGGTGCTGGTCGAAAGAATTACCGGCAAGCTGCAGGTGCTGGCACATGTGCGCGCCAGCAAAACGCCCAAGGCCGGGACGCGCCTTGACTTCGCAGCCGGGGTCTCGGCCACCGTGACGGGGCGGGCGGAAGACCTTTTCCGACTGGAATTCACGGGATACGACAGCGCCCTGGAATTCCTTGAGCGCCACGGGCATGTACCGCTGCCACCCTATATCCGCCGTGGTGACGAAGCGACTGACCACGAACGTTACCAGACGATCTATGCCAGCAGACCCGGCGCGGTGGCAGCACCCACGGCCGGCCTTCATTTCGATGAGCATAGCCTGCAGCAACTTGCACAGCGTGGCGTCGAGACGGCCCGTGTCACCCTGCATGTGGGTGCGGGTACCTTTCAGCCCGTACGCAGTGACGAGCTGGAAAAACATGTCATGCATTATGAATCGTATGAAGTGGGCAGCGAGGTGTGCGAACAGATTGCTGCCACCCGCCGTCGCGGCGGGCGCGTCGTTGCTATCGGTACCACCGTGGTGCGCAGCCTGGAGGCGGCCACCACGGCGGGCGTCCCAGAACCCTGCCGCGGCGAGACAAACCTGTTCATCACGCCGGGGTACCGGTTTCGCTGCGTGGATGCCCTGCTGACGAATTTCCACCTGCCGGAGTCGACCCTGTTGATGCTGGTAGCGGCGTTCGGCGGTTATGCCAGGATCATGGCCGCCTACAAGCACGCCATTGAACAGGGATATCGATTTTACAGCTATGGCGATGCGATGTTCCTGCAATCCCGGGCCAGCCCGGAGTGAGAAACATGGAATGAAGTTCACCTGTACCCATACTGACGGCGGTGCGCGCTGCGGCAGAATGCAGTTCGAGCGCGGCCTGGTTGACACCCCGGCCTTCATGCCGGTGGGGACCTACGGAACAGTCAAGGCCATGACACCGGAAGAAGTGCGTACCACAGGCGCCCGAATACTCCTGGGCAACACCTTCCACCTCATGCTGCGACCGGGTACCGACGTGGTCCGAATGCATGGGTCACTGCATGAATTCATGCACTGGCCAGGTCCGATCCTCACCGATTCCGGCGGCTTCCAGGTCTTCAGCCTGGATACCCTGCGCAAGATCACGGAAGCGGGCGTCACTTTTCGCTCGCCCGTGAACGGCGACAAGGTGTTCCTTGGGCCCGAGGAGTCCATGCGGGTGCAGCGCGAGCTGGGTGCCGATATCGTCATGATCTTCGATGAATGTACGCCGTACCCGGCAACGCAGGAGGCAGCGCGTGCCTCCATGGAACTGTCGCTGCGCTGGGCACAACGCAGCCGCGAAGCGCACGGCGACAATCTCGCCGCGCTGTTCGGTATTGTCCAGGGCGGGGTCTACCCGGAACTGCGCGATGCCTCGCTGGCGGGTCTGCTGGAAATCGGTTTTGACGGTTACGCCCTGGGTGGCCTGTCGGTGGGTGAGAGCAAGGTGGAACGGGCAGTAATCCTGGCGCATACCGTGAGGTCCATGCCTGCGGATGCGCCGCGTTACCTCATGGGTGTCGGCACGCCAGAGGATATCGTCGAGGCCGTCTGTCAGGGGATCGACATGTTCGACTGCGTGATGCCCACGCGCAATGCCCGCAACGGACACCTGTTTGTGCATAACGGGGTGGTGCGTATCCGCAACAGCGCCAACAGCCGCGACACCGGGCCTCTGGACGCAGACTGTGGCTGCTATACCTGCCTTAACTACAGCCGCGCCTACCTGCATCACCTTGACAGGTGCAACGAGATTTTGGGTGCCCGCCTGAACACCATCCACAACCTGACCTACTACCAGCAACTCATGGCAGGCCTGCGTGATGCCATCGCACACCGGGCGCTGAACGACTTTCGCAAGGATTTTTACGCCCGACGGGGCCAAATGCCACCAGCTGTGCCATAATACCGCGCTTTGACCGGTGCGCCCTCGCGTGCGCCGGAAACAAAACTTTCAGGCTGGACGAAGGAGCGAGGTACTAGCAATGAGTTTCTTTATTTCCGATGCAATGGCGGCGGCGCCCCAGGGACAGGGTGATGCACTCACCAGCCTGTTGCCGCTGGTCTTTATTTTCATCGTTTTCTATTTCCTGCTGATTCGCCCGCAAAGCAAAAAGGCCAAGGAACACAAACAAATGGTCGAGGCCCTGACGAAAGGCGACGAGGTCGTCACCAATGGCGGCCTGCTCGGGCGTATCACCAAGGTCGGGGACAATTTCGTCGAACTGGAAGTCGCGGATGGCGTCATCGTGAAGGTACAGCGACAGGCTGCCGCCAGCCTCATGCCGAAGGGAACAATCAAGGGCCTGTAGGTCCAACATTCTGAGGATTGCACGCAACTATGAACCAGTATTCAATCTGGAGATATCTCCTGCTCCTGGCCGTGCTGCTGGTCGGCGTGATCTATGCGTTGCCAAACCTGTACGGTGAGGACCCGGCACTGCAGATTTCGGGCACACGTTCGGGCACGGTTGACAGCAGCGTCGCCGGTACCGTTGCCGCGACACTCAAGACCGCGAACATCCCCGTGAAGTCGATAGAGTCAGGGGAAAGCCGCCTGCTCATCAGGTTCAATAATACAGAGGCGCAGATAAAGGCGGTCGACTTCGTCAAATCCGTGCTGGGCACGGATTACGTGGTGGCGCTGAACCTGGCCCCGGCAACACCGGAATGGCTGAGCAAGGTCAACGCACTGCCAATGTATCTCGGCCTCGATCTGCGCGGCGGTGTACATTTCCTATTGGAGGTCGACATGGACGCCGCCGTCGATCTGGCAATCGAACGCTACACGGGCGAGCTGCGGACTATCCTGCGTGAGGCAAAAATTCGCTATGCCAGTATTCGCGCCGAAGGTAGCGGCGTACGCATCCTTTTCAGGAGTGCCGCAGACCGCGACAAGGCACACGATGTTATTCGCAAGGAATCCCCGACGCTGCAGCTTGAGGACTTCGATGAGGGCGAGAGAATCGGCCTGTTGGCCAGCCCGAATGAACAGGAGACGCGCGATATACGCCAGTTCGCCCTGCAACAGAATATCCTGACACTGCGCAACCGTGTCAATGAACTGGGCGTGGCAGAGCCGGTGATTCAGCAACAGGGCACCCAGCGCATCGTCGTGCAGTTGCCGGGCGTGCAGGATACCGCCCAGGCCAAACGCATTCTCGGCGCCACTGCGACACTGGAGTACCGCGCCGTCGATATCGAACATGATGTAGCGCAGGCCGTCGCCGGCAAGGTCCCGGCGGGGTCGCGCCTGTACCGGGAGCGAAGCGGTGAGCCGGTACTACTAAAGAAGTCGGTCATTGCTACGGGTGACCAGATCATCAATGCCCGTTCCGGTTTCGATCAGCAGTCGGGCACACCGAACGTAACCGTCATGCTGGATGCCAAGGGCGCCCGCAGCATGCTGAAATTTACCAAGGAAAACGTCGGCAAACCCATGGCGGTTGTCTTCATCGAAAACCGTACAGAAACGAAACTTGTCGATGGCAAGCCTGTCAAGACTTCCGCCAAGGTGGAGGAGGTGGTCAGCATCGCCACCATCCGCGATGTTTTCAGCAAGCGCTTCCAGACCACTGGCCTCGACAGCTCCAGCGAGGCCCATGAACTGGCCCTGATCCTGCGCTCCGGTGCGCTGGCTGCCCCCATCGATATCGTCGAGGAACGCACGGTGGGTCCCAGCCTTGGCAAGGACAACATCAAGCAGGGCTTCAACTCGGTCTTGATCGGCTTTGTTGCCGTGCTGCTGTTCATGGCAGTGTATTACCGGATCTTCGGCCTGGTAGCTGATCTTGCCCTGGCCCTGAATCTGGTACTTATCGTGGCCATCCTGTCCATGTTGCAGGCCACGCTGACCCTGCCGGGTATCGCCGGTATCGTGCTGACGGTTGGCATGGCCGTTGACGCCAATGTGCTGATTTTCGAGCGCATACGCGAGGAGTTGCGTAACGGCAACAGTCCCCATGCCAGTATCCAGGCCGGCTATGAGAAGGCTTTTTCAACTATCGCCGATGCCAACATCACCACCCTGATCGCTGCCATCGTGCTGCTGAGTTATGGCACCGGCCCGATCAAGGGTTTTGCGGTCACGTTGTCGATAGGTATTGTCACATCCATGTTTACCGCCATTATGGGTACCCGTGCCGTAATTAACCTGATCTATGGCGGCCGGCGTATTAAACGCCTGATGATCTGAGCGCATTGAGGATGATATAAAAATGCAGATTTTCAAGGACAAGCTATCTATCGACTTTATGGGGAGGCGTTACATCGCCGTGGTGTTTTCGGCCGTCCTCGTGGTTATATCAGTCGGAGCGCTGGTGACGAATGGTCTCAATTTCGGTATTGATTTCACCGGTGGCACCCTGATAGAAGTAGGTTACCCGGAGGCGGTAGACCTCGAGGATGTGCGCACCGCCCTGTCGGTTTCAGAATTTGCACAGGTACAGGTGCAGCATTTCGGGTCCTCGCGCGACGTGCTGGTGCGCATTGCCCCCAAGACCGGACAGGAAAGCGCCCAGTTGAGCGAGGACGTGCTGGCAGCGTTGCGGGAGCAGACAGCCGGCGTGGAAATGCGGCGGGTGGAATTCGTCGGTCCGCAGGTGGGCGAAGAACTTACCGAACAGGGAGGGCTTGCCATGATTTACGCCCTGATCGGCATCCTGATCTATATCATGGTGCGTTTCCAGTGGCGCTTTGCGCCCGGGGCGGTGCTGGCACTGGTGCATGATGTGGTGATCATCGTGGGCATCTTTGCCTTGTTCCAGTTTGACTTTGACCTCACCGTGCTCGCGGCCCTGCTTGCCGTGATCGGCTATTCACTGAATGACACGATCGTGGTTTTCGACCGTATCCGTGAGAATTTTCGCAAGATGCGCAAGGGAACCCCGGTCGAAATTATCAATACGTCGATCAACCAGACGCTGGCACGCACGTTGATGACATCTCTCACAACCCTGCTGGTACTCGTTTCCCTGTTTGTCTTCGGCGGTGAAGTGATTCACGCCTTCTCGCGGGCGTTAATACTGGGTGTGATTGTTGGCACCTATTCCTCTATCTATGTGGCCAGTACCGCAGCCCTGGCACTGGGTGTCAGCAAGGCGGACCTGATGCCGGCGAAGAAAGAAGATGAGGAAGAGGGCGGGGCTAGTCGGGCCTGAGACAGGCAGCCTGTTGCGGCCATGACGCCGCGATGGCAGAAGATCTACTTGCCGGTGGATTTAACCGGAAACGGAATAACGGATGCCTGCGGTTTCGGGAGGTTGCTATTTAGAACCTTTTCCACAGCGATTATTTCCATTTTCGCGGTCTCGCTGCCACAACATGCCTGGTGCGTAAAGTCAAACATGCCATCCAGTACGTCACGCATGATCATTTCCAGGGCGGCTCCATTGATCCGCTTG
>Ga0316190_10003685_pt1 | contig 11096 bp, 10 predicted proteins | sample Eddworburrow2_MG_FD_204929 | JGI IMG/M metagenome (GOLD analysis project Ga0316190, IMG submission 204929) | Coastal sediment microbial communities from Maine, United States - Eddy worm burrow 2 | ecosystem: Environmental > Aquatic > Marine > Coastal > Sediment | place: USA: Maine | collected... | reverse complement strand
TTGGAGTAAAGAGATATAACAGGGCTTATCAGGGTTTCTATAGGGCTAAGCCTGGTATTCTGGGTGGCCGCATTCTGTAATGCTTTGAGTCCTTTTTTTGCTTTTTTGTTTTGAGGGCGCTTTTCCAGAACCATAGAGTAAAGCTGTTTGGCTTTGTCAGCTTCACCATTTATGGCATGAATATCTGCTTGATTAAGAATCTGGTCTATTTTCATAGGCTTAATTATATGTTTTTGTAGAAACTGATATCTAGTGATGCTTGATAAGCTATGAATGGGGTTGATTTACGCATATATCCTAAAACTAAAAACTGGTTAAATCGCATGTGCATGGGTTATCTTGCTCCAGAATTATTGCTCTACAGCATCTCTTAGTAAGCTACGTGTCCCTGTTACACTACCATAAATGAATGTTTTCATGGAATTTACGGTGGCCATGATATGGTTTAAAAACGTGGCCAATTTATTTTTTCAGGAATGACCAAGTTTACTGGCCGTTGTTGCCAGTCTTTTTCCAAGGGCGATGCATAGACGCTTTTCTTCATCACTGATGGGGTGGTTGTTGTCGCTACCGGCCAGGTGGCTGGCACCATAGGGGGTGCCGCCGCTGCGGGTGTTACTCAGGTCTGTTTCGCTGTAGGGGATGCCGAGCAATAGCATGCCGTGATGTAACAGCGGTAGCATCATGGAGAGCAGGGTGCTTTCCTGGCCGCCATGTAGGGTGCCCGTCGAGGTGAATACGGCGGCTGGTTTTCCGCTCAGGGCGCCGGATAACCACAGGGAGCTGGTCGTGTCTATGAAATGTTTTAATGGCGCGGCCATGTTGCCAAAGCGTGTGGGGCTACCCAGGGCTAGGCCCTGACATTGTTGCAGGTCTTCGAGGCTGACATAGGGTGCGCCCTGTGCGGGAATATCATCTTCGACGGCCTCACAGACCGGCGATATGCCGGGTACGGTGCGTATTCGTGCGGTAACACCATCGACCTCTTCAATTCCGCGTGCAATCAACTGGCCCATTTGTGCCACGCTGCCGCCGCGACTGTAATAAAGTACCAGAATTTCCATATTAGATAATTTCCAGGACGTTTTCAGGGGGGCGACCGATGACCGCCTTGTCACCATTGACGACGATGGGACGTTCGATCAGTTTGGGTTGTTTTATCATGGCGTCGATCAATTCCGCATCACTGAGGTTCGGGTTATCGAGATCGGCATCCTTGTATTCCTGTTCCTTGTTACGCATTAATTGTCTCGCACCCAGTCCGAGTTTGTCGAGCAGGCCTATCATTGTTAGCTGATCAGGGGGGGTGTTCAGGTATTCAATAATATCGGGTTCAATATTGTTTTCACGTAATAATGCCAGTGTTTGACGTGATTTGGAGCAGCGTGGATTATGATAAATGGTAATGCTCATTGGCGGATTCCTGGCAGTTGTAGGTCAATGGTGTCGTCGTTAATTCGGACTGTCAATTCGACCATTTTATCCTGTTCTTAGACGGATTGCCTGTTTGTATTATCAAGGCGGGCTCTGATCTTGACAGTAACATAGGCCGATGCTACTGTCGTTTACAGGTTGGAGTGCGCTGTATAACTCTATGATATATAAAATATTCCCATGGTTTTTGGGCTGTTCTAAATCAAATTGTCAAGTGCTGCGGGTGTTATGCAAAAGGCTCTGATTATTACGTTGTTATTGTTGTTCGTGGGTTGTGCGGTAGCACCGACTCAGGAGATGAGTGATGCCCGTCAAGCCGTTCGTGCGGCTCAGGATGCGGGTGCGAATCGGCATGCGCCGGAGACCCTGAAGGATGCTGAAAAGCAACTCGACCGGGCCGGAGCCGAATTGCATAATCATGATTTTCGTGAGGCTCGTAAGGATGCCGTTGCTGCAAAGGCCTATGCCATTAATGCCCAGGAAATGACCCTGGCCATTGGTTCGGCGACTAAGGCGGTTGACAAGGCTCGCGAGCTTGGCGTGTTATCGGAAGAGACCGATCAATTACTGAAGCGGGCGCAGTTGGCGGCGAGCGAAGGTGATGTGCAGATGGCGGTGCGTCTGGCTAATGAGGCCAGAAACCTTGCCGATCAGGATTTGCGGCTTGAAAAATAGTTGTTAGATAAGGCGCATGTTTTTGAGTTCCATTCAATTCTAATCCGGGTAGTTATCAATGAATAAAACTGAATCACTGTTCGAGAGTTTTTTGTGGAACAGTCGTTATGTTGTACTAGTGGCGGTTATTGCCAGTCTGTGTGTCTCGCTAGCCATGTTTTATATGGCGACCGTCGATGCCTATTACACAATTATCCATCTGGGCGAATATGCCTCGCCAGCGCTGGATAATGCCAGCCGTGCGCTCTTGCGGAGTGAAACAGTGACGCATATTGTTGAGGTCATTGATGGTTATCTGCTGGCCACGGTGTTGTTGATCTTTGCCCTGGGTTTGTATGAATTGTTTATCAGTAAAATCGATGAGGCGGAACATTCAGAAGCGGCCTCCGGTGTGTTGTTGATCACCAGTCTTGATGATCTCAAGGCACGCCTGGCCAAGGTTATTCTGATGATTCTGATTGTGCGTTATTTTGAGCATGTTGTCAGGATGTCGTTTGATACGCCATTAGATATACTTTATCTGTCCCTGGGTATCAGCTTTATCGGCCTGGCATTGTATTTGTCGCATAAGGCGGATGAGAAACATTAAGATAGGACTTAGGACTTAGTAGTGACGGCTTCGCCGGATTTTTTATGTCATCGGATTCCCACATTTGTGTGGGAACCCGATGACATAAAATAGATTTATGCTTTACTTACTCCTTGTGCAGCTTCCAGTACCAGTGCATCAAATTTTTCCGCCGACATCAGTTTACGTTCGGCAACAATAACGTCTACCGGCTTACCGGTTTTCTCTGACTCTTTGGCAACCTCGGCGGCAGCGGCATAGCCGATCTGGGTGTTTAGTAATGTGGCGAGGCCGACGCTTTGATGCAGGAAGTCTTTGCAGCGTTTGCGGTCGACTGTCAGCCCCTTGAGATTCCGTTCGCTGGCGGCGTTGATGGCATTACTTAGCCATTCCATGGCATCGAATAGGGCCGAGCCCATGGCAGGCATCATGACGTTGAGTTCCAGTTGGCCAGCCTGGGTCATGGCGCTAACGGCAGCGTCCTGGCCAAGGACCTGGTAGCAGACCTGATTTAACATCTCGAACATGACCGGGTTGACCTTGCCGGGCATGATGCTGGAGCCGGGCTGTACCGCAGGTAATAGAATCTCGCCGAGTCCGGTACGGGGGCCGGAGGCCAGTAGTCGCATATCGTTGGATATGCGAATCAATTCCAGGGTGACATCGCGGATGGTCGATGACAGGTGTTGAACATCATGCATGGACTGCATTTGTGCGGCCAGGCTGTCGGCAGGGCGGATGGCCTCACCTGTGAGGCGGGCAAGTTCAGCGGCGACGTTGCTAATGTAACCAGGTGAGGTGTTGAGGCCGGTTCCGGCAGCGCTGCCGCCGAGACCAATTTGACAGAGAGGGTCGCGGGTTTCCGACAGGCGTTGGGCGCAGCGTCGCAGGGTCCAGGCATAGCCGTTGAATTCACGTCCGAGGGTTGTCGGTACAGCATCCTGTAGATGGGTGCGGGCACTTTTGACGGTGTCTTTTTCCTGTTCGGCGATACGGGAAAATTCATCGGCCATGGACTCTACGGCATTGATCAGGCGTGGCAGTTTAACCAGTGCGGTTAGTCGAATGGCGGTTGGAATGGTGTCGTTGGTGCTCTGCCCCATATTGACATGATCGTTGGGGTTGATGGGCTCGTAGCTGCCGCATTTACCGCCGAGGGCTACATTAGCCAGATTGGCGACGACCTCGTTACTGTTCATGTTGTGGCTGGTGCCGGCACCGGCCTGAAAACGATCGACAACAAACTGGTCAATGTATTCACCCTTCAATATTTGATCGCAGGCGTTGGTGATCGCCTGCGCATGATCGCTGGAAAGCCATTTACCCTGTTGGTTTGCTACGGCGGCGGCACGTTTAATGTGGATATGGGCGCGTACAAAATCGGCATCGGGGCGGCGGCCACTGATGGGGAAGTTGTGTACAGCGCGACAGGTCTGGATGCCGTACCAGGCGCCGGCAGGTACTTCGAGTGAACCGAGGCTGTCTTTTTCGGTGCGTTTTGCGGGTGAGTTCATTTTATCTCCTGATTCGGCTTGATTTCATGTTGGGGCCATTTGACCACAATAATGGGGCTATTATAGGTGTCTTTACTTGTGCATCCTAGTGCGGAACTTCCTGCGTTTTTCATGTTGGTGATGTAAAGCAATGATTGCTGATTCCGGGGCGGGTTCAGGTATATGTTTTCGGCTATCGTATTCAGGCTAGTGTTGTATGTTGCAACTGTGCCATTTTGTCCGTAATCTTCTTAAATGCTAAGCAGTGTTTAATTGATGTTTGCTGAGTTATATGGCTGGTGGGATCTCTTAATGTAAAGATTTGTCAGGAATCTTCTTTTAGGGCCGATAGACCTGGAAGGTTATAGGTTTTAATGACGATTTCTGATAGATTTAGTGTACTGTATTTTTTATAAAAGATAAGCAAGGAGAAGAGAATGAGAATGATGAATGTATTGGCTATGGTGATGGTAACGATGTTGCTTACTGGCACGGCATGGGCAGCTGATGACGGTCAGAAGATGGATGAATGGGCGGATTTTCGTACGATGATGACTGAGCGTCATAAGATGGTGCGCGGCATGATGGAAATGAACAGTGAGCTGATGAAGATTGTTAAAAATTTGAATCATAAGCCATCAGCTGCAGAGAAAGAAAAGCTGGGCAATATGATTAAGGATATTGATACGATGATTGCCCATGATGTTGAAATTGGCAAGAAGATGATGAAGAAATGGAAAAAGAAAGATTGGGGTGATAAAGGCCATCACGGTAATATGTGAGCATTTATTATTGAAGAAAAAGGGCGCCCAAAGGACGCCCTTTTTTTTATTCTAATTCCATGAAATATTTTTCTGTCGTTATTGCTTTGTTAACGATACTTTATATTTAGCGATTATTTTTTACGATGGGTAAAAATGCTAAATTCAGCGTTTTTAGCGCAGAAAAGTGATGTTTTAAGGAAAAATTATGTTTTTAATAAAGAAATAAAGGTGACAAACCGTTATAAATGAGGTATTAAAACCTATAATTCTAAAAACTGGAGGGAGTTATGGCTAAAGCTAAGGTAAAGCCTGTTGTTAAAAGTGCGGTGATTGATAAAACGATTGCGAATGCGGTTGATTCATTGGCATCTGCATGTGAGGCCGGTGCTAAAGCCGTAGCGTCACGTTCTACAGATGCAAAAAAGTTAACGCTTGAGGGTAAACGTCTGGCTAAAAAGAAGACGGTTCTGGCCAAGCGTAAGAAGGCTGCCGCGACAAAGCTAAAGAAGTCGCCTAGCGCTGATGTTCGCAAGTTATTGGCAGTGACGACAAAGGAACTGGCCGTTGTTACAAAGGCGGGAGTGAAGAACCGAGAAGAAAAGGCAAAGAACGCTGAAGAACTGGCGGGTCTCAAGCTGGGCTTCAAGAAGGCGAGTACGTTTGTTAAGTTGATTGAAAAGGCTGACAAGGTATTGAGCAAGCCAGCGAAAAAGAAGAAAAAGGCAAAACGTTAATAACAGGGTTTGATTGCTGTTATTTCGTTTGTTGTAATAAAGAATAGGCCGGCGTCATATTAAATGACGCCGGCCTTTTTTATTGAGGATTGTTTGGTTTGGTCTGGAGTGTGTGCCGGGTTTGTTTCGCTATTTATGCCTTTTAACGGTACCAGCGTTTATTTAATGCATTGAAAACCTTGTCCGGGTAGTGGCGTCTACCCAGGCTGCCATTATAACGGGCCAATGCCGGACGCAAGCGTCCCTTTTCCATATCCAGATAATATTTAAGGATGGTGCAGCCCATTCTCAGGTTGGTGGTGGTCTGGAGTAAGTTATCATCGGGGCGGCCAATTTCTTTGAGCCAGAAGGGCATGACCTGCATCAATCCCTGGGCGCCAGAACGGGATATGGCCCAGCGATTAAAGCTGCTTTCTACTTCGATAACGGCGAGGACCAGTTCCGGTGGCAAGTCCGCCTGCGTCGCCTCCTGATGAACCAGGCGTAAAAAATGCAGGCGTTTATTGGTGTCGGGTAGGCGCCTTGACAGACGTTGAGACATATCCAGTAACCAGACCTCGGCGTCAAAGCGGTCATTAAAGCTGGTGCTAGTAGCGATGGCGGACATAAGGCGCTGACGCAGTTCGAGGTCTGGGGCGGCCTGTAGGGGTTGAATGGTTATCAGGAGGCATAACAAACCCAGCCAGCGGCTTATCGTTAGATAGCCGGGGCATGGTGTCGATTGTTGTTTACAGATCCCGCTGTTCATAAGCTGTTCCGTGACTATTTCAGTCTTTGGGGGCTGTAATATTAATCGGTCGTTTGATGGTCTTTCTTGAGTTCGTCTATTAGCTCATCAAGGGCGATGTCTCGACTATCGCTATCGCGGCGATATTTGTATTCGATGATGCCCTGATCCAGGCCGCGTTCACCGATGACCAGGCGGTGAGGAATACCGATCAGGTCGGCATTGGCAAACATGACACCAGGGCGTTCCTTGCGATCATCGAACAGGACGCTAAAACCGGCCTGAGTTAACTGGGTATACAATGCCTCGGCAGCCTCACGCAGGCGTTCTGATTTATGCATATTCAGTGGCAACAGGGCGACCTGGAACGGGGCGATAGCCTCAGGCCAGATAATGCCGCGGTCGTCATTATTTTGTTCAATGGCGGCGGCGACCAGGCGTGATACGCCAATACCGTAGCATCCCATGGTGACAGTGACAGTTTTGCCCTGTTCATTAAGGCAGGTAGCCTCTAATGCCTCGCTGTATTTACGTCCCAGCTGAAAGATATGGCCAACCTCAATGCCGCGACGAATCGATAATGTACCCTGGCCATCCGGACTCGGGTCTCCCTCGACGACATTGCGGATGTCGCAGGATGTCTCCGGGGCCGGCAGGTCACGGCCCCAGTTGACGCCGGACAGGTGCTGGCTATCCTGGTTGGCGCCGCAGACAAAGTCGCTCAGCTGGGCGGCGGCATGGTCAACGATCATCGGGATATTGAGTCCTACCGGTCCAATACTACCGGGCTGGCAGTTGATGGCCTTGATGATGTCATCATCGTTGGCGAATGTTAGTGGTGAAAATACCTGGTCCAGCTTGGCGGCCTTGATTTCATTCAGTTCATGATCACCACGCAAGACCATCGCGACCAGGCCTTCGGCCTCGTTATCCTCATTGCAGCCCTGAACGATCAGGGTTTTGACAGTTTGTTGGGCGCTGATGTTGAGTAACTGGCAGATATCGTTGATGGAATGCTGGTTCGGGGTGTCGATGTTTTTCATGGCCGATGTTGCTGCTGGGCGCGCCTCGTTGGCGGCCAGGGTTTGGGCCATTTCAACATTGGCGGCATAGTCACTGTCGCTGGCAAAGGCGATGGCATCTTCGCCAGAATCGGCGAGCACATGAAATTCATGTGAGGCCTCACCGCCGATGGCACCGGTATCTGCCAGAACAGCGCGGAATTTCAGCCCCAATCGAGTGAATATGCGGGTATAGGCCGCATACATCTGGTCATAGGTCTGTTGTAACGAGGCTTGATCGGTATGGAAGGAGTAGGCATCCTTCATTAAAAATTCACGTGCCCGCATAACGCCAAAGCGGGGTCGGCGTTCATCGCGAAACTTGATCTGAATCTGGTAAAAAGTGGCCGGTAGTTGTTTGTAGCTGCGAATTTCCCGCCGTACCATGTCGGTGATGACCTCTTCATGGGTGGGGCCGAAACAGAATTCACGTTGGTGGCGGTCGGTCAGGCGTAGCATTTCTGCCCCCATCTGGTCCCAGCGACCGGATTCCTGCCATAGTTCGGATGGTTGCACGGCAGGCATCAATATTTCCTGGGCACCACAGTTATCCATTTCTTCGCGCACGATGGCCTCAACATTGCGTAAGACACGCAGGCCTAATGGTAGCCAGGTGTATAGTCCTGAGGCCAGTTTCCGGATCAGACCGGCACGCAACATTAGTTGATGGCTAATGACCTCGGCATCGGAGGGTGTTTCTTTCAGGGTGGCCAGTAAAAAACGAGACAATCGCATGGTGAGCTGTATCCATAAGTTTGAGATTAATGCGGTGTTTAATGGTGCCATCCTGTAGCCAGGGGCGATATTCAACGTTACGAATTGTACAGGAAATGTGGGTGTTTGTAGCCTATTCGATCTGGAAGCGCATCGATAGGTCGATGGCCCTGATGTCCTTGGTTAGTGCGCCAATAGAAATGAAGTCGACGCCTGTTTCGGCAATGGCGCGTAAGGTCGTAAGGTTGACGCCGCCGGAGGCCTCCAGTTTGGCCTTACCTTTGCTGAGATGGACGGCCTCGGACAACATGTCAAGTTTAAAGTTGTCCAGTAAGAGGATGTCAGCACCGGCATCCAGGGCCATCGTTAATTCGTTAAGGTTTTCTACCTCGACTTCGATATGCAGCGTTGTTGTCAGGGTGCGAGCCTTTTTGATGGCATTTTTGACTGAGCCACAGGCAATGATATGGTTTTCTTTTATCAGCAGACCATCATATAGGCCTTTGCGGTGATTGAAACAACCGCCGCAACGGGCGGCATATTTCTGCGCCAGGCGTAGCCCCGGAATGGTCTTGCGGGTATCCAGTAATTGTACGGGCAGATCGGCGACATGGTTGGCATATTCACGCGCCAGGGTTGCCGTTCCCGACAGGGTTTGCAGAAAATTTAATGCCGTACGTTCGGCGCTGAGCAGGGCACGGGCCGGTCCCTTTATGGTACATAGTTGCTGGTTGGCACTAATCGGATCACCGTCATTGGCAGACCATTGGATATCAACGTCGTTATGCTGTTCTTTGGCTAGCAACTGGAAGGCCATTTCGAACCACTGTTGACCACATAGAATTGCGGCTTCACGGCTGATGACGCTGGCCGTGGCCTGGGTATTGGGGGCGATGAGATTGGCGGTTATGTCGCCACTGCCTATGTCTTCAGCGAGGGCCTGCTGGACGATCCGAAGTATATCCATGTTTTTTGTTCTTGAAATATTTTTGGACATAATTACGGTACTTTTTCAGCGGGTTTTCCGATTGTCTGGTAGGAGTATAATAGTACTATAGTTAACGGCATAGAGCACTGGCTCTTGCGTGTACAGAATGGAGGGTTGTGATGAATAAAAGGAATGTGAATTACCTTTCGTCCTGTGATATTGCCGCGATTTCTATGGGGCTAACAGCCTGGTGAGATGAGTAGGGTCGTCTGGCCGTCATTGTTTTTCTTCCCGAGTCAGAGATAACGGCATGTTGCCGCCTTGCAAGGCTTGTGCAATGACATTGGCCTTGTCTTATTGGGTGCCGTTTTTCCGGAGGTTATTTATGACGCTGAGTTTCAACGTCAGGGCGTGTTGCTTATGGGGCCATCGTCGGCACCTCAGTATTGTTTGATTGCAAAACTATATACACAAGAGAGCGGACATCTTGATGAGGCGGTCCATCAGTTGGGTCTATACTGGTTGGTGCTTAATCTATTATCTCGGCCGGGTATAGTGGAGTAAGTCGAGTCTCTATTTTTATTTAATAGTTTATTAATACGCTGGGGTATGTCTGACCTGTTGGGTTGTAATGCCTCATTTTCAGGTGCTTGAATTTATCTTTTTTACCCCTATTATCTAGTTATAAGTAACTGTTCGAGCCTTTTTTAGCATATAGGTTCAGGTATTAAATTATATTTTGAGGGTATGTCATGCGAATGGATAAATTGACCAGCAAGTTTCAGGCGGCCCTTGCTGATGCGCAAAGCCTTGCCGTTGGCAGTGATCAGCAGTTTATTGAGCCATTGCACGTTATGCAGGCATTGCTTGATCAGCAGGGTAGTTCAACGCAACATCTTCTGGCCCAGTCGGGAGTCGATGTTCAGTCGTTGCGCTCACGATTGACTGAGGCGCTGGATAAACTGCCGCGTGTTGAGGGTGTGGCGGGTGATGTCCATGGTTCAAATGAATTGGGGCGATTATTAAACGTTATTGACAAACTGGCGCAGCAGCATGGTGACCAATATATATCCAGTGAGTGGTTCGTGTTGGCCGCGGTCGAGGATCGTGCCGTGCTGGGTAAGATGTTACGTGATTGTGGTGCCACTAAGGCCATGCTTGAGAAGGCGATTGACCAGTTACGCGGAGGTGATCGGGTGGACGATCAGAATGCGGAGGAACAGCGTCAGGCGCTGGAAAAATATACGATTGATCTGACGGAGCGGGCTGAGCAGGGCAAGCTTGATCCTGTCATTGGGCGTGATGATGAGATTCGTCGTACCGTTCAGGTATTGCAGCGTCGTACCAAGAATAACCCGGTGTTAATTGGTGAGCCAGGTGTTGGTAAAACGGCCATTGTTGAAGGCCTGGCGCAACGCATTATCAATGGCGAGGTCCCTGAAGGCCTGAAGGGCAAGCGCCTATTATCTCTGGATATGGGAGCCTTGATTGCCGGGGCCAAGTTTCGGGGTGAGTTTGAAGAGCGCTTAAAGGCGGTGTTGAACGATCTGTCCAAACAGGAAGGCCAGATTATCCTGTTTATTGATGAGTTGCATACCATGGTTGGTGCCGGCAAGGCCGAAGGCGCGATGGATGCAGGAAATATGCTCAAACCGGCATTGGCGCGTGGAGAGCTTCACTGTGTAGGCGCCACTACGCTGGATGAGTATCGCCAATATGTAGAAAAGGATGCCGCCCTGGAGCGGCGTTTTCAGAAGGTATTAGTTGATGAGCCTAGCGTCGAGGATACGATTGCGATCCTGCGTGGTTTGAAGGAAAAGTACGAGGTTCATCATGGTGTAGAAATAACTGATCCGGCCATTGTCGCCGCGGCAACATTATCGCATCGTTATATTAGTGATCGTCAGATGCCGGATAAGGCCATTGATTTGATTGATGAGGCGGCCAGTCGTATACGTATTGAGATGGACTCAAAACCTGAACAGATGGATCGTTTGG
>Ga0316190_10003684_pt1 | contig 11096 bp, 6 predicted proteins | sample Eddworburrow2_MG_FD_204929 | JGI IMG/M metagenome (GOLD analysis project Ga0316190, IMG submission 204929) | Coastal sediment microbial communities from Maine, United States - Eddy worm burrow 2 | ecosystem: Environmental > Aquatic > Marine > Coastal > Sediment | place: USA: Maine | collected... | reverse complement strand
CACCGCAGCAACGCGGTGATCTATCGGATCCACCTGCATGCGAGCGGTATCCGCAGCGTGCCGCTGGCCACGTCCTGGCGCTCGACAGACGCCCATGCCGATGAGGTCGGAGGCCTCGAGCAGGCCGTCGAGGACAGCGGCGGACGGGTGACGGCCCTGGCACGCCTCGAGGAGCTCGAACAGGCACTCGATGATGTGTTGCGAGAGCTCCGGCAACAGTATGTGGTCGGCTACTACCCGACGGACCCGCAGGACAATGGCACCTGGAGGCCAGTCCGGATCGAGGTGAGCGTGCCCGAAGTCGAGATCCGAACCCGCGCCGGCTACGTCGACTAGGGCTATAGGGCATCTCTAGGTATGGAGGATCTCGCTGTAACGCCGCGGTGTTTCTGGGCAACATGAGGGGTGAGCATACGGCTGCAGCTCATCAGTGCCTTGGCACTCCTCTGGGTGATCCCAGGGTCCGCTGCAGTCTTCTACGTGTCGAACGACACGGGCAGCGACAGCAACGACGGGTTGTCCCCCGCGACAGCGTTCCAGTCCGTGCCCCATGTCAACAGCCTGCCCCTACAACCTGGCGATGAAGTGCGTTTCTTCTGCGGCGAGCGTTGGCGGGGGCAACCTCTCGTCATTACCCGATCTGGCTCCGACTCCGACCGGATCCTCTTCGGCTCTCACCCAGCCGCATGCTCTTCGAAGCCGGTGCTGTCCGGTTCTCAACCGATCTCCGGCTGGACGGCCCTAGGCTCGAATCTGTACGTAGCCAACCTGGGGTCCGGCTCCAACTCCGGGCTCTTTCCCAAAGGCATCAATCAGCTGTTTCGCGGCGACGAACGAATGCCTTTCGGGCGCTGGCCCAATATCGACGGTCATCCCGACGGCGGTTACGCCGAGGTGGACAGCCAACCGGCGGCAAATCGGATCACCGACACCGAGTTGCCAACCGGCGACTGGGCCGGAGCCGTGATGCACATCAAGGGCATCCGCTGGTACATGCTCAACCGGGAAGTCACCAGCAGTAGTGGGCCGACATTGACACTGGGAGCCGATGTCCAGTGTTGGTACGGCACCTGCGCTGAGTGGGGCTACTTCCTCTCCAATCACCGCGACACCCTCGATCAAGAGGGTGAATGGTTCCATGACGAGGACTCCAACAAGGTCTATCTATACTCGGAACTGGGTCATCCCGGTGGCACCGGTATAGAGGGCTCGGTCATCCTCGAAGCCGATAGCAGCCTGTGGGGCGGCGTGGTCCTCGGTCGCCATCTCCAGGAGCACATCAGCTACGTGACCGTCGAGAATCTGCGCATCGAGCGCTGGTTCGACGCCGGCATCACGACACCCACCAACCTCGAGGCCGACGAGAACCACCATCTCACCCTTCGGAACAACTACATACTTGACGTCGATACCACTGGCATCCGCCTGACCACATGGGTATGGGATGCCGCCGACCACGGCAACGGCCCCAACGGCTGGCGGGGTGGCCGACATCTCCTGATCGAAGGCAACACGATTCAAGGAGCCAATCACTTCGGGCTCGATTTCTTCGGCGTCGACTCACAGCTCCTCGGCAACGAGATCCGCGACGTGGCCCTGATCGAGAACCTCGGCCGCTCCGGGATGGGCTGTGGCTACTCCGGCACCAATTGCACGGAGAATGGCGACGGCATCCGTCTCAAGCACGATCCGGGAGCGGCGAACTACACCTCCCGGGACAACGTCCTGCGGTTCAACCGACTATCCAAGATCGGCATGAACGGCATCGATGTCTTTGGACGGAACATGACGCTGGAGAACAACGTCATCGATCAGGCCTGCCTCTCCAAAGGCGACTGCGGTGGCATTCGCACCTTTGGCCGTAGCAGCCTGGCTTCGACCCCGGTTCACGACGTCATCCTCCGCGGCAACATCATTCGCGACGCGCTGGGCAACACCGATGGCACCCATCCGAACTTCGAAAGGCTCTTCAGTCTGGGGATCTACCTCGACAACTTCTCCCGCGACATGGTGGTCGAGGGCAACACAGTCACCGGCTCGACCTGGGTCGGAGCGCTGTTCCAACGTTCCACGGGCCGGTTCACCGACAACACCCTGTACGACAATGTCGCCTCGGACTGGGGCTCCGAGCTTTCCGTCGTCGAGAGCCCGAGCGAAGTGACCCAGAGCGGAAACGTTCTCTTTCCTCTGGGCACGAATCGACGGTCACTTCGTGTCTACAACCATGATTCGCTGACCTCCTCCAACGACAACTACTTCATGAGTCCCTACTACGACACCTCCATCGCCGACGACTCTGCCGACTGTTGTGACAAGACGCTCGCTGAATGGCAGGCCCTGAGCGGCCTCGACACGAGCTCACAAGCCCACTGGTATTCCCAGACCGCGAACGAGCCGCCGCGCTCGGAGATCTTGATCAACGACTCCGACCAGCCGAAGCTCTTCGGCCTCGGCGGCACGGTCTATGTCGACCTCGACCAGAATGCGGTCGCCGGCAGCCTGGAGCTAGATCCATACTCCTCGCAAGTCCTGATCGGGATCGACTCGGCCTTCTTCTACGATGGTTTCGAGAGCGGTGATACGAGTGCCTGGACATCGACCCAGCAGTAGGCTGCAACGCTCACCCGAACGAATTGGCCCACCGAATCGCGGCGGACACCATCCTCCGGGAAACTCACCTCTGTATCACCTCTCTTGACGAGTTGAGCCGCTTTTCTGAACGACTCAACTGCATCGCGGTTTAGTAGAACCGCAGACCGTAGTCTGGCCTGCGCAGGCATTCCTCACGGCGGGCGATGATCAATGTGTTCCCCCAGGCGTGGCTCCAGATCGGAGCTCGGCCCGCCAACCTCCTCCACAGGCGTCGAGCTCCCGATACGGGCGTCTCGTGAGGCAGCACTCGGTGCTCCAGGATCCTCAAGCCGGCCGCCCTGAGGAATCGGCACAGGAAGAAGGACTGTGTAATATGAACCGCGTCGGTATCAGGAGCGTAGCCCTCGACCAGAGATAGAGGCTCTGCGACAATATCGAAGCGATGCCTCCCGTCCAGAAGAGACCTGAGCTGTCCCACGAGACGTTGGACAGAGACCGCGAAACGTTGTTCCCAAGCCACGCTCGGGGGCAGGCTATAGGGCAGGTCCCAGGCAGAGCAGACCATCATCAATAGTCCGCCGACACGGAGCACCCGTGCCGCTTCCAGCAGTGTTTTGGCCGGGTCGTGAAGGTGCTCGACGACCCAAGTTGAGATGACCACGTCTGCGCTCCCGGTGGCAAGTGGGATGTGAATTCCATCTGCGCGCAAGAGCCCAGCTGGACGCGCCCATTCTCGCGCCATTGCCAAGCCTGTAGTGGAAACATCTAGACCGACATAGTGGCAACCGTCCGGCAGCCAGAGAGAGTTCTCACAGCTTCCGCAACCGAGGTCCAGCACAACTTCGTGCCCCTCCAGGTAATCGAAGAGAACTCTGCGCTCGGCGGAGAGATGCGGGTTGGCCTCTCCTGCGAGAAGGTAATAGTCGCGGCTCGCATTCCAGAAACGCTGCAATTCCTGACGCGCAGCTTCCCTTCTGCTATCGCCGGTTTCCATCGAGGCCTCCTATCTCCATCTTCGGTTTCTGACCCGACTCGAGACTTGCTGCCAACAGGCTCTCCAGCGGTTGTTGCGCCACATTCTCCGCTCGCAACGACGCTCCAAGGCACTCGAATATTACAGTGCCTTCGGCAAAGCCTGCCAATTGGGGCATTGATCCCCTCGATCGACTACAAGCCGCTGAAGCAGCGAGCCCCCGCTGGAAGGAGCTTCTTGAAGAGACAGAAGGGAAGGTGGATGGTGCGCCCTAGAGGATTCGAACCTCTGACCTACGGCTCCGGAGGCCGTCGCTCTATCCAGCTGAGCTAAGGGCGCCTGATCGAACAGAGAAGTATGGGGTGAGCGAGGGGACTTGAACCCCCAACCACTGGAACCACAATCCAGCGCTCTACCGATTGAGCTACGCTCACCATAAACCTGCGTCAGAGAACTTGGCCTGCCAGGAGGGATTCGAACCCCCGACCCGCGGCTTAGAAGGCCGCCGCTCTATCCATCTGAGCTACTGGCAGTCAGTGGACGGGAATCCGGACCCCCTGGTATTGATCAAGAATCTCGTCTATTTCTATCGGGGCGCCCAGATTTGAACTGGGGACCCTCTGCTCCCAAAGCAGATGCGCTACCAGGCTGCGCCACGCCCCGTCAGGACCTGGCAGTGTAAGGGAGTCCAAAGAGCAGTGTCAATCCAAGTCGCTTCTGCCGCGGATCGTCCGTCCGAGGATGAAATAGAACTTGTCTCTACCCCCGTCCGCTAGAGCGTAGGCCACATAGAGCGGGCCGATCACCGTGTCCTTCGCCAGAATCACCGTACCCGAGTAACGCAGATTGTCCCACGCGATCGCCTCATCATCCTGCCATGCATTGCCTGCCTCTGCCCAGCCACCCGCATACCAACTCTTCAGGATCCGATAGTAGTAACCCAGACGTCCCAGACCCAGATACTGGCCGCGCAGCTCCTTGTCCGCGTATCCAGACAACGATCCGAAACCACCCAGAGTGTACTCGTCGTAGATTGGCAGGTCCCCCGTGCTCCAACCCGCGGACAGCGCTCCAAAACCGGTGTGCTTGCCTCGGCTGAAGAACTTCTGCCCGGACCAAGCGATCTTGGTGTACTCCTCGTCGGCGGCCAGCGCGTCCAGCGACTGGAACGCACGAAAGCGCGACTCCCAACCTTTCCTCGGAATCGTCACGCTGTCCAATCGATCGGCGCGCACCAGCAGGCGCACCCCTCCGAAGCCGAAGTCGCGTAGGTCCTCCTCAAGCTCGGGCGGAATGGTCCCCGTCTCGAGGGATGACCTGCCGAGGCCCGTGATCGCTCCCAATCGCACCTCACCATAGGTGCCAGCTGAATAGCCGAAATCGAAACCGAAGGTCGTGTCGCTGGTATCGAGCTCAGCGAGAGAATCACCGTCCTCGAACAGTCGAACTCGTCCGGCCTCGAAGTCGATCCTCGGGGCAACGAAGAATCGGCCACCGAAATCGAGTGGCTGATAGAACTCCGCAAGAACGCCGCGCTCATTTCCGATCAGGAGGTCCGTGCGCAATTCGGCTCCGCGGGCGTTGATGGTGGTCTTCGTCAGATTGACGAGGAACTGCAGCAGGGTGTCGCCGCTACCCTGGGTGGCGATCTCGAGCCCGAAGTGGAGGTAGTTCGGTCCCCAGGGTTTCTCACGGATGCGGATGACCACCCCCCGCTCTTCCCCCCGGTCCTCGAAGCCGAAGTCGACCTGCTCGAACTCACCGAGCCCGTAAATCCTGCGCAGGTCCTCGAAGAGGGCCCTCAGGTCTAGCGGCTCTTCGCCCGTCAGCTGTTTCTGCCTTCGTTCCGCCCGCTGGCCGCCAGTTCCGAGCAGCTCCGACAAGTCGTCTCCGAACATCTCTAGCGATAGCTTGCTGCCGGCCTCGAGTCGGATCTGCCGCTGGATCACCCGAGCATCCACCCGCTTGTTGCCGACAAAATCGACAAAGTCGATCCGGATCGGCTCCGGTGGTGGCGGAATCTGCGACTCGCGGAGAGCCTCGAAGACCTTTGGAGCTACGGAGTAGCGCGCGATCTCGTCTGTCATCCCCTGAGTCGTCTCATAACCCTTTTCCATGATCTCGACGATCTGGTCAAAGGCCATGGTGGCGTAGTCGGAGACTCCAGGGTTGATCACCAGATCGGCCATCTCGAGACGCGATTCGACGTTGGGCCGCGTCAGCATGCGAATCGTCTGTTGGTAGATCTGTACGACCGAGCGGCCGACCTCGCGGTCGGAGAGCTCTGCACCCAGGTCTACTGCGATGACGATGTCGGCTCCCATGTCGAACGCGACATCGACCGGCAGGTTGTTCACCATCCCACCGTCGACGAGCAGCCGGCCCTCCAGTTCGACTGGACTGAAGAAGGCCGGGATTGCCATGCTCGCCCGCATGGCGGTGGCCAGGTAGCCGTGATCGAGCACCACCATCTTGCCATTGCCGACATCCGTAGCCACCGCTCGAAAGGGAATCGACAGGTCGTCGAAATCGTCGACATCGGCCACCCCGAGAGTCAGCGATTGCAGCAGAAAGAAGAGATTCTGTCCGCTAATGAACCCGGCCGGCCACTTGAGGCCTCCCCTGCCGATTCCGACCTCCAGATCGAAAAGGTAGCGTGCACTGTCTTCCTTGCGGCGGAAGTTCAGATCGCGCCGTGGTGGCTTGTCCTGCATGGCCTCCGACCAGTCGATCGTGGCTAAAGCTTCGGCCAGCTCATCGCTCGTCATCCCCGAGGCGTAGAGCCCACCGACGATCGCACCGATGCTGGTCCCGGCGATGTAGTCGATGGGGACGTTCATCTCCTCGAGCACCTTGATCACACCGACGTGAGCACCGCCTTTGGCGCCACCGCCTCCGAGAGCCAGTCCAATCTTGGGTCGATCGTTTTCCTGGGCACCCAGGAATACTGGGTTGGCGATCGCCAGGAGGCAGAGCAGTACCACCCAGCGCCCGCGCAGCCGCCATTGCTTGTCAGATCGGGGCATTCTTGGAGCTCGTCAGTTGCCTGGGGAATCCAGTAGATCCACCTCGATCGCCTCTTCATCGAGAGGTTCACCGAGACCGTCAAGTTCGATTGATGGTACCACCGGAGGAGCTGACCCAGGCTCTGTTTCCGCCACCCCACCCACCTCCGTCAAGCTCGCTGGCACGATGGTTACGCGAAGCTTGACCGTCTCTCCTACAGCATCGGAGAGGCGCCGCTGTACCAGCTCCACGCTCTCGGGTCCGATTTCCCCGTAGGCATAGATCGTTCCACTGACGATGAACTGACCCCGCTCCCTCTTGATCGTGTAGCGGTTGATTCCGAAGGCCTCTCTGTCGAGCTGGCCGAGAATCTCATTGATCTCGGACTTGAGGTTTCTCTCCCTGGCAATGTTGAAGGTGGTCAGACCCAGGGGCACCGCCACCAGGACGAGGCCAACAACAGCGAAGATCGCCGCCTGCCTGGCTCGGACTCCGCGCTCCGCTAGCGTGGGTCGAAATCCCATCATCAAGAAGACCACGGCACCCACCAGGACGATGCCTCCCAGATTGGTCAGATAGAGAAGTAGAGCTCCACCGGCGATGCCAAACTCCGACATACCGAGGCCATAACCCACAACGCAAAGAGGAGGTACCAGGGCGACGCTGATTGCCACTCCCGGAAGCGCTGCCGCTACCGACTTCCGACTCACCGCATAAGCCGCAGCCGCACCCGCCGCCAGAGCCACACCGAGATCGAGCAGATTCGGATGGACCCTTGCCATGATCTCTGCTGTCGGTGGAGTCCCGGGCAGTACGAACAGCAGGGTCAGCATCGCGCTGACCCCGATGGAGATCACGGTTCCCTTGAATGTCGACTTACCGGCCCGCTGAATGAGATGTGGACTCCCCTGCACGATCCCCTGGGCCAGTGACAGAATAGGGCTCATGAGGGGTGCCACCAGCATGGCGCCGATGATCACCGCACCGCTATCGAGCAACAAGCCGAAAAGAGCGATCGCCGAGGACAGGGAGATCAGGGTATAGAAGTCCACATCGGCTCGAGCGCCCGCGGCCATTTGAGAATAGACCTCGGTACGCTCCTTGACCGAGAGGGTCGGCAGAACCCGAGTCAGCGCTTCCCAGATTCGGCGCTGCCAGAAGTGCATCGCGGCTTCGGCTCGCTTGACGACGAGCGTCGCACCCTCCCGCGCCCGAGCCACCTCGACGGGTAGCCCTCCGAACACCGTCTGACCCAGGAGGCGGTCGATCGAAGAACCGATGATCAGGAGATCCCCTTCGCCTTCCAGCCCTTTCTCGACGCTCTTGGCCTCGATGATTCTGCTTGGCACGTCGCGATCCGATTCGGCCTCGTTCAACGTCTTCTCGATGGCCTCCCCGGCCTCCTCCTTGGCTCGAGAGTGCAGGCTGACACTCACCAACTCCAGATCGCCACCGAGCCCGTCGGCCAGCCGGGTCCCGAGCCTCAGACCGGCCGGAGCGTGGGGCCCACCGACTGTCGCAACCGTGATACTGGCTCCTGATTCGGGGTAGTCACCCTTCAGGATGGCCAGCGGTCGGGATGTGGCCGAGAAGACCCTTGCCGCAGCACTCGTCGAGACTTCGGCCAGGGGAACACTCGGAGCCGCCATGATCACGACATCGGCATCGTATTCGTTGGCCGTCGCGACGATGCCGGACTCCACGCTCGGCGCGATCCTCACCGCTGTCTGGGTTTCCACTTCGCCGTCGATATGGGGCTGTATTCGACGTTCGAGGGACGCCCACTCCGCTTGTGCATTTCGCTGGGCACTGTAAAGGGAAAGCTCATCGGTCAGAGGCAGCACCTGGAGGACCATGAGCTCACCGTCGTAGGCTCGCGCCAGAGCATTGCCACTCTTGAGCAGGGCTGGGAGTTGCTCGGCGTCCTCGATGCCGATCATCACTCGAGGCCTGTCTTTGTCACTCTCCTCGATCCCCACCCCGACGACGGCCGTGTCCTGCTTCACCTCGGCGTGCTTCTTCCGGGCAAAGGAGTAGTAGTAGATCGCGCCCAGCAACAGCCAGCCCAGACCGATGGCGCTGGTGCGCAATGGCAACAGTGCAGCCAGGAATATCGCGGCTGCAGCAGAAAAGCCGGGAAACAGGGGATGCAACGGCAACCGATTCCGGCGACTTGGCGACAGCTCTCTTTCCGGCCGCCGGGCGTACGGCACCATTACCAGTACCGTCACCCACAGAAACGTCAACGCCGCCAACCTCATTAGTAGGTCGTCTGGGACCCACAAACTCACAACGACGAGGACCGCAACTAGCGAAGTCAGGGTAGCCAGCGCTCGGGTCCGCCGCGATAGCCCGGGTTTGCTGATCTGGGGCAGAAAGCCCTCGTGGGCCATGGTACCGGTGAGACGCACCGTCCGAGACAGGAGGCGCGACAGGCCTACCCAACAGAACGTTGTCGAGGCGATCAGGCCAAGAATCTCGAGGCGGATCTCTCCCCAGGAGAGCTTCTCCGACCAGTCGGCCATCCAGATCTCAGGTGAACGCACCACCAACACCGTCGTGGCAACCGAGATCACCCCCGTGGTGATCCACACGATCAGGGAGGCACTCTTGAGCGTCGCGTCTGGCCGCTGCATCTGACGCCGATGATTCAGCAGTAGATCGATGCTCCACATGCCAGCTGCCAGCAGAGCGATCGCAGTCATGTCATGACCGAATAGGCGTGTCACCCGCAGTTCGCCACCCGGTGGATGCATGACAAAGCCCCAGGTGACAACCCCAGCGGCGAGACCCAGGAGCAGCGTGATCAACACTGTCCGCATGCGCCACCGATCGATGTCACTGAGCCACTCATTGAGCGACGCCAGGAGGATTACCGCTGCCAGCCACCAGAGCTCGTTCAGATCGATATCGAACAGGTGGCGCGCCCAGACACCCAGGCGCTCAGCTACGGCCATCGCCAGCAGCGCCGCCACGGAGGTCAGACCCGCCAGCATCAGCCACCCGACAGCGAAGGTCAGGCCCGAGTTCCTGTATGAACCGGCGATCTGGTAGGCGCTGGCACTACCGGGTCTACCCGCCGCGAGCTCCATGTAGCTCAATATCAGCGGTACGTACAAGAGGATGGCCAGGGCATAGGCCAGCGGCGCGGTCGAGCCGACCTTGGCAAACACCGCCTCGTGCAGGACCACAAGCACTAAGGGGATACTCAGACTCAGACCCAGAGCCACCGAGTCTCTCAGCCCCAGTATTCGACTGAAGCCGATTGCATGGGTGCGCTGAGTCTTGGTCATGATGCCGATTTCCTGAATCTGCGATGAGTCGGATTCTACGGCATCTCCGACCTAGCGTTTCGGTAGCAGAGAACCGCCGCACGGACCCTCAAAGAGAGCTACAATAATTCTGGAGCGAGTGCTCCTTCCACCCTCATCCTCTAGGAGGTATTCCATGACCTATCTGACGCAAGACAAAGTCGCCATCCTCGGCTCGGCGGGAGCCATCGGCTCGAACATGGTCCAGACGGTGTTGACCATGGGCCTGACCCCGAACGTGGCCATGTACGACCCCTTCGAAAAGGGCAACCAGGGAGCGGCCGAGGAGATGTACCACTGCGCCTTTCCAGGCGCTCGCGTCACCTGGACCTCGGACATCGGCGAGGCCCTGACCGACGCCTCCTACATCATCACTTCCGGTGGCGCGCCGCGCAAAGAAGGAATGACTCGAGAGGACCTACTGAAGGGCAACGCCGAGATCGCGGCCCAGCTCGGCAAGGACATCAAGTCTTACTGTCCCGGCGCCAAGTTCGTCGTCGTGATCTTCAATCCGGCCGACATCACCGGCCTCGTCACCCTTGTCAATTCCGGACTCGCACCGAACTGTGTGGCGACGCTGGCGGCACTCGACAGCACTCGGCTGCAGACCGCCCTCAGTCAGCACTTCGGCCTACAGCAAGACAGGGTAACCAACTGTCGAACTTATGGCGGGCATGGCGAGCAGATGGCTGTCTTCGCCAGCACCGCTCTGGTCGATGGCCGGCCACTCACCGACATCATCGGCACCGACGAGCTGACACAGGAGCAATGGGAAGCAATCCAGGCTCATGTGCGACAGGGTGGGAAGAAGATCATCCAACTGCGTGGCCGGAGCTCCTTCCAGAGCCCCTCACATCAGTCTGTGCTGATGGTCAAGGCCGTCATCGATGGGCAGGGTTTCGACTGGCCGTGCGGTACTTTCGTGAACTCCGAAGAGATCGGGTTCCGCCAGTGCATGATGGCCATGGAGACCAGCCTCGGAAACGATGGCGTCAGTTGGCAGATGCCAACCGGCACCACCGAAGAGTTGGCCGCTCTGAAGGCCTCCTACGAGCATCTCGTCAAACTGCGCGACGAGGTCATCGATATGGGCGTGCTACCGCCTCTGGAGAAGTGGATCGAGGTCAATCCGAACCTCGCTCTGACCGAAGCGGTACCTGCCTGAACGGCGGCAGTTCCAAACCGGCAAATGCTCCTGCTCTGTGGGCGTCCCA
>Ga0316190_10003682_pt1 | contig 11099 bp, 7 predicted proteins | sample Eddworburrow2_MG_FD_204929 | JGI IMG/M metagenome (GOLD analysis project Ga0316190, IMG submission 204929) | Coastal sediment microbial communities from Maine, United States - Eddy worm burrow 2 | ecosystem: Environmental > Aquatic > Marine > Coastal > Sediment | place: USA: Maine | collected... | reverse complement strand
TTTAGCCAACAAATACAAGCCAGATATCCTTCTGACTTCACCTGAATGTACCTCTCACTCCATTGCTCGCGGAGCAAAGGCAGGATCAGAAAAAAGCAGGGAAACGGCTTTAGGGATAGTTCCCTGGCTTGAGGCAATGAATCCTAACTGGTTAATCGTTGAAAACGTTGGCCGTATGAAAAAGTGGGATCGTCATAATGAGTTGGTTGAAACCATTGAAGATCATGGGTACATCATTAGCGATCTCCTCCTGAATGCAGCAGACTTCGGCACACCACAGGCACGCAAAAGGATGTTCCTGATTTGTAATAAGCATGGCTCGGTAATACTTGAAAATGACCTGCTGAATCACAGCAGATCATCCAAAAGCGCAAACTATATTCTAGATACAAAGAACCAATACAAAAGCAGCCTTCTATACAAAGAGGGTCGAGCTAAACCAACTCTGGAACGGGCTGAAAGGGCAATTAAGGCACTTGGTAAAAATATACCTTTCCTCATTGTCTACTACAGCTCAGACTACGCAGGTGGCTGGCAAACACTGGATGCTCCATTGAGAACAATAACAACTGTAGACAGATTTGGGCTTGTTACCTGGAGAAATGGAGAGCCATATCTTCGAATGCTCCAGCCAACAGAGCTACTAAAGGCCATGAGTCCAAAATCTGGCCATAAGCTCAATTATGGAAGCCGGAGAGATAAGGTCAAACTATGCGGAAATGGTGTCTGCTCACCGGTTATGGAGGTTATTTTCCGGAAAATTATGCAGATTGAAGAGAGCAGGAAGTCTCTGGCTGCTTAACCAATTAAGTTCTTCTGCTTAAGCAGCTCTCCAATTTTTGTAACACAGAGATCAAGATCTTCATTAATCTCGTGCTCCCAAATACGTACAACCTTCCAGCCCGCATTTTCAAGAGAAGCGTTGTTCTTTTTATCCCGCTCAACATTTCCCTGTATCTTGGCTTCCCAAAACTGGGCTCTGGTTTTGGGTGATACATAATGATCAGGGCAGCGATGCCAAAAACAGCCATCTACAAAAACAGCAACCTTCTTGCTGGGAAAAACCAAATCCGGCTTGCCTGTGATCTTGTAATTCAGCCTGTATCTTAGTCCCTTATTCCATAGCGCCTTTCTAAGCAGAACCTCTGGCTTGGTGTTATTCCCCTGTATGCGCGACATACAGTATTTGCGCTGAGTGGGACTGAGAACATCAAACATTGAATGACAGACTATTTCACTGGCGGCGACAATTCTTTTTTATATTCTTTTATCAGCTCGCCCTTGTTAAGTTCAGGTTGTCCCTGTCGCCCATAGTATGCTGAAAACTTTGCCTGGATATCTTTAAGAAATGGGCTTGAAACAGTCGCGATTCTTTCATAATCAGATTGATATTCATCGAAGTCAATTGAATATAAATTTTGTAGGTCAGCCACAGATGGATGCAACATTTTATAACCAGGAAGAAATACATGTTTGTCTGACTGGCCTGTGATTATTTTGCTTAACGCTGATTCTCGACTAGAACTATTGGTGGTTTCTTTTATAATTCCATGATCAACAAAGTCTTGTCTCTGTATCTTTATCAACTTAGCAAGTGTTATTCTTTTGGCATTAATTAGCGGCTTTTCTTTGTCATCAATTCCCCTAACACTAATATCGCATGCGGGGGACAAAACAATGTATCTCATATCACCCTTCTGAACTATATCACCTGATGCTATGTGTTCACGTATGGGCGGCTTAATATAGAACTCAGCTTCATGATAATAGCCGCTTTGATCACTGGGTGTGTCTAAATACTCAGATAAATGACTAACTGTGTAACGAAGCAATGCACTTTCGTGTAGGTTGTCTTTTTCTGTCCAAACGTCTAAATCATTTGCCAAGTGATTCCAGAATATCTCACCTAATTTTTTCTCAATATCCCCTCTGCCGCCGAGTATGTCTGTTATACCAGTCAGATATATTTTCTTCATTTCGGAAAATATTTCATCATTTGGCTTCTCTCTATCATAAAGCTTCAGAAATGTTGATACGCTTCCCTGAATAGAGGGTAATAGGTGTCCCAAATTCCCTGATACAACAAACACTGGGAAACGATGTGATTTTAATATTTCACTAAGCACACCATTACCGGATGCTTCCTGAGGGTTGCTAGTATCCAGATTCAAGTCAATGATTGCGCAATCAAAATTACTAGATAATAGTGCATCGCGTGCTTCAGGTGCTGACTTCATTCGAGTTAGATTATATATGACTTGCTCATCATTGAGATCATCTGCAGTATCGCTATAAGTCTGATATTGATCATCATCATCTTCAAGAACCATTAGTTGCAAAATAGTTGCCATTTTTATTTTTCCCTAAACACAATATCGAAAGCCGCGCCCTTATCTGAATTCTTAGCTTCTATCTGACCACCTATCCTAGAGATAGCCTCACCGGCCAATGCCAGCCCCAGCCCTGTTCCATCTGGTTTCATGCTATACCCAGGCTCAAACATTAACTCTAGATTCCCCCCTTGAAATCCAGGCCCAGTATCAGTGTATTCAACAATTACATGGTCATCATCAATATGTAATTGAACATCAATTCTCCTTTTGCCATTCTGTTTATGTTTGAGCCAGTAAACGCTGTTTTCTATTAAATTAGAAAATACTGTTATTAGATCCATTTCATTTGCCACAATCTCTACTTCAGAGGCAGAAGTTTTATTGATCTCATATGAGATGCCTAACTCAGCCAGTTCGGTAGAAAATATCCCAAATGCATTTTCAACAACACTATAAAGATTGAACTTCCTTGCCGGGGAACGCCTGGTTCTGGCAAGAGGCTCTATTTTTTTAAACAGATATGCTAACCCTTTTGCATGCGTAATGACTTTTCCTCCCCTGTCATCAAGCTTTGCTGCTAAGTCATCACTGCCATTGATTGATAAATCTTTAGACCATTTAATAACCCTTGGAACAGTCTCAGAAATATATTTGATGTTCTTCCTGCCTTCGTGCAGTAGAACATGAGTGATTTTTCCAAGGGCCAATGCCATTAAAAATAGCAAAAACCGTAGTGACCAATTACTCTATCGGTTTTATCGAATACCACGGGATGGATGGTCTAAAGCTGCACAGCTTGTAACACTCAAACTGATTGTTGGGCCGGGTGACCAGGGTGAACCTGTGGTCACAATCATGTTGCCTGATGAAAATTAAACAAAGTCTGAATTGACTGGTAGGTTCCCCCCCCCCTCCTTGGTTACTTAAAAAGTAGCTAAGGAGGGGTAATAATAAATAGAAAATCATTTTCGAAATACCTTTGCGAAATACATGGAGTAGTTGCAGAGAAAGCTGCTGAGAAATGCAGAGTAAAAAATGATGTTGTCGATCTACAATGATGACGGGGTGCGCTAGTGTCTTATGGCCACTGAATATTTGTAGGGATTTTCTGAAATATCATCTAGCAATAAATTACTTCTATCCAAGTAATAGCTTGCATGCCTCTGCTGATAACTGTTATTTAATTACACTGTATATATGTGTTTTTAAAGAAGAATACTGTATGAACAAGCAGTTATAAAATCAATATAAACTTACTTAAAAACGACATTTATTGCTATAGAATCCATTTATCTACGAGTTGACAGCAGGACAAATCATCACGTATAAATCGCTCCCAATAACTAGGGGTGAAGGATTAAAAAGGATCTACCCCGTAATAAAAACAGCAACAGGATAATAGCAGGGTTATGGATAGGCATATTTTTTCTTTATTCGTATTGGGATTAATTTTGACCCAATCCATTCTAAAAAATAGAAAGATTCAAGGAGAAGTTTTTTGGGAATCTAAAAATATTAGAATGAGATTTTCTCTCGTTGTCCCCAATATACGAGAATTTGACTCCCATCATTATCGTGCATATTGCCTCTAAGTATGCCTCACACTATCCCACCTGAGAAACAATCGGATACAGGCCTGACCTGTCTGGTATTGATTGCGCGCTTTTTGGGTGTAGCAGCTGATGCGGAGCAGCTCCGGCATAAGTTTGCCAGTTCTAAAGATCCTGTTTCATCTGATGAAATAATCCGTGCTGCCCGGCATCTGGGGCTTAAGGTGCGCCAGGTTTCCAGTGAATGGAAAAAACTGGAAAAGACGCCGCTGCCTGCTCTTGCACAACATGAAGATGGCCACTGGGTTGTGATTGCTAAAGCAGATGCAGAACGAGTTCTTATTCAAGACCCGTTGGAGAATCGTCCATTAACTCTGCCACGAGAGATTTTTGAGTCGGCCTGGAGCGGTTCGCTAATTTTACTTACGCGGCGGGCTCTGCTCACTGATGAAAAAACTCGTTTCGGCTTTCGTTGGTTTATCCCTGCTCTCATTAAATACCGTAAGCTGTTCAGTGAAGTTCTGATAGCGTCTTTCTTTCTTCAGCTATTTGCCTTGATTACACCCTTGTTCTTCCAGGTGGTGATTGACAAGGTACTTGTACACAAAGGGCTGACCACCTTGGATGTACTAGCCTTTGGACTGATTGTGGTTTCGATATTTGAAGTTCTGCTGGGCGGGTTGCGTACCTATGTGTTTTCACATACCACCAATCGAATAGATGTTGAATTGGGTGCTAAGTTGTATCGACACCTGCTTAGTTTACCGATGAGTTATTTTGGTGCGCGTCGGGTGGGGGATTCTGTTGCTAGGGTTCGAGAACTGGAAAATGTTCGCAACTTCATTACAGGCTCTGCGCTGACGCTGGTTGTTGATCTGTTTTTCACCTTTATTTTTCTTGCGGTTATGTATTACTACAGCCCGCTGCTTACTTACATTGTAATGGCATCGATACCTGCCTACATTCTCTTATCAGTGTTTGTTACTCCGATTCTGCGTGCGCGTGTCAATGAGAAATTTAATCGTGGTGCAGAAAATCAAGCGTTCCTGGTTGAGTCCATCAATGGTGTGGAAACACTCAAGGCTATGGCCATTGAACCGCAAATGCAAAACCGCTGGGAAGAGCAGCTAGCTGGTTACGTACATGCTAGCTTTAAAGCAGCCAACTTGAACAATATTGCCAGTCAAATAGCTGGTCTGATTAACAAGGTGGTCATCATTATGATCCTTTGGGTTGGTGCCCGAGCTGTTATTCAAGGCGATATCAGTGTCGGGCAATTGATTGCTTTCAATATGCTGGCGGCACGGGTCAGTGGTCCTGTACTTCGCTTGGTGCAACTATGGCAGGATTTTCAGCAAACTGGTGTATCCATTCAGCGATTGGGCGACATACTCAATACGCCCACTGAGCCTGGTTATAATCAGGCTCGTTTATCACTTCCTGGCATCGATGGTCGTATACAGTTTGACGAAGTTGGTTTCCGTTATCGGGCTGATGGTCCTGAGATTCTACGCGGTGTGTCACTGGATATTGGTATCGGTGAAGTCATTGGTATCGTGGGTCGTTCCGGCTCTGGTAAAAGCACTCTGACAAAACTGGTTCAACGCCTTTATGTGTCGGAGCGTGGACGTGTGTTGATTGATGGTGTTGATATTGCGCAGGTTGATACTGCCTGGTTGCGTCGACGTATTGGTGTAGTATTGCAGGAAAACGTGCTGTTCAATCGTACAGTACGCGAAAATATTGCACTGAGTGATCCTGGTATCCCAGTTGAGGCGGTTATAGACGCTGCAAAACTTGCCGGTGCTCATGAATTTATTCTGGAAATGCCTGAAGGCTACGACACAATTGTTGGTGAACATGGTGATAATCTGTCTGGTGGACAACGCCAGCGTATAGCAATTGCACGTGCTCTGGTCACCAATCCACGTATATTGATTTTTGATGAAGCTACCAGTGCACTTGATTATGAATCTGAGCGCGTTATTCAACAGAACATGAATTCTATCTGTAAAGGGCGCACTGTTATAATAATTGCCCACCGCCTATCCACAGTACGCGGTGCCCATCGTATTGTTGTCATGGAAAAAGGACAAATTGTAGAACAGGGTAACCATGACGACCTGCTCAAACAGAGAGGGCAGTACGCGCACCTGTATGCATTACAGAATGGACAAGGAATCCAAGCAATTCAACGTTAATAGAATGAAACATGAAATTGAATTTTTACCTGCTGCCCTGGAGATTATGGAAAAACCTCCATCTCCTGCCGGAAGGGCAATTGCCTGGACAGTAATGACGTTTTTTACTATTGCCGTGACTTGGGCCATGATTGGTGAAATTGATATCGTGGCTACGGCACAAGGCAAGATTATTCCTAGTGAGCGAGTGAAAGTTATTCAATCAATGGAAATTGGTGTGGTGAAACATATCCATATACAGGAAGGCAAGCATGTAGAAGCAGGTGATCTGCTGATTGAGCTGGATCCGACATCAATGCAGGCAGATCAGGGGCGTTTGGAGATGGAGCTGATAGCTGCGCGTTTAGATGATGCCCGATACCGGCAACTGGAACAACTGACGAACAGGGTGTCTGATGAGTCTGAGGCGGAAATGTCAACTCCACTCAATCTGCAACTACCACCACTGTTAGCACAAGAGGTGAACACGAGTGTCATTAGGCTTCAAGAACAAATTCTCAGGAGTGAATGGGCAGAACACCAGGCTCGGGCAGCTGCTTTGGTAAATGCAATTGAGAGCCGACAAGCAGAACTTGCCTCAACACATGATGAAGTAAAAAAACTTGAAGGTACTTTGCCGCTCATCACACGCCGCGCTGATGCCTTAAAAGACTTGGTGGCAAAGAGACTCAGTGCTGAGCAAGCCTGGTTGGAACTTGAAGAGGAACGCATCCAACAACAACAGGATCTTGCTTCTTTGAAAAACCGTATCAAACAAGTGAAAGCATCTATTCAGGAAGCAAGACAGCAGCGGCTAGCATTGCGATCTGAATTCAGGCGTCAGCTACTTACTAGCCTTTCGGAAACTGAGCGTCGTATTGATCAATTACAACAGGAGCGTATCAAAGCTACTAAGCGCACAGAGCTGCGACGCCTAACTGCACCAGTATCGGGTGTTATTCAGCAGTTAGCTGTTCATACCATCGGTGGAGTGGTGACTCCGGCACAAGAGTTGATGAAGATTGTACCTGAAAGTGATTCCCTTGAAGTTGAGGCGTGGATCCTGAATAAGGATATTGGATTTGTTAATGAAAATCAGGTTGCTGAAGTCAAAATTGAAACTTTCCCTTTTACAAAATACGGTACTATTGATGCTGAGATAACAGATATCTCTAATGATGCCGTCACGGATGAAGAAAAAGGGCTTGTTTATGCTGGACGGGTGTTGATGCAGAAGTCTGTCATTCAAGTAGGAGAGAAGCTTGTTAACTTAACGCCCGGGATGGCAGTGACTGTGGAGGTCAAAACAGGTAAGCGCAGGCTCATTGAATTTATTCTTAGCCCGTTGCTTAGATACCAAAGAGAGAGTCTCGGTGAAAGATAGGTTGGAATCCAGTGCAAATATACAGCAGTCTGGATGCTATAGATGTGGAACGTCATGCATGAGTATTTAATTATTATGATAATGTATAACAGCTTACTAGCAAGATTATTATAAAAAATAAGTCTAAGTTTATTGGTTTTAGTGGTGACGTATTTTGGTTTGTATTTTGCCTTGAGTTATAATGAGAAAGCAAAAACTATAAAATCAAAAGCAAACCTTGATCACGGTATTGTTCTGTATCAAATTGATGCGCTGCTACCAAATTTGTTGCCATACTCAGAATCAACTGCAGAGCAGTTTGACAAGAGAGGCTGGGTAGATCAAATCTGGATTACTTTAAAAGAGAGTAATTATTTGCCTGCTGGTTTAGAGGGCTGGTTTAATAAGTTGAAACATCGATTTGAGATCGTCGGTATTTCAGATGAGGCACCAGGACTAGTACATGTCATAGATCACCGAGGTCCTATAGAGAAGAATAATGACTCTTTTTCAGATCTTTACTTTAAGTCTACGGATGATTTTAAAGACTATTTCTATATAAGATGTAATAAGAAAGTAGAAGGGCGATACCCAAGCTGCACTGTGCACACAAAATATAAAAATTTAAAGCTTATAAAGCTTGTTAGTGATTTCGAAGTAACTGGTGAATAATAATATTAATTTGCAAATATGGAGGTTGAAAAAGTGGCACTACAATATGATTTTACCGAGAACCAGATAACCTAAGTTCAATCACTTTAAGATCACTGAAACAAAGTTTTAGTGAATGGTAATACACATGATTTCATATTCTATTATGATCAATGAAATTAATCTTCGTATATGCTTTTAAAGGTAAGTACTAGTGGCATCTATTTTGATATCTATAATGATTTTTGCATTGTTAGCAGCATGGAGTGTAGATGCGTATATAAGGACGCTTGGCAAAATGCCGGAGCTGAGGAAATTACTTTCACCGCCTATACAGAAACGAGACAGACGGGCATATGTGTTTTTCGTTATTCTTGGTGGAATATTGTTTTTAGCTGGTGTTTCTTCACTAACTAATCATCTGAGTTTGAAAGTGTTATTTCTAGAAAGTATTGGAGATATAAGTCTCGTACTCATATATATATCTTTAATCATAAATTATATTATTCGGTTGAAAATATATAGTGATGTTAATGATATAAGATCTGATAGTGGACGTGTTTATATGTGGAATATATGGAGTATGAAAGGGAGTCAATGTAAGCAGGATACGGATAGAGTGAGCTTGTTGCTTTCTAATTATGCAATTGTACTGTTTTTGTCTATTTATTTTATTTGGAATTTAATTCAATAGTTTTAAGGAGGAATACGTATGGACCCTGTTACATATAAGGATTTGCCGAGTCTAATTACAGCTTATCAGGCTGGAGAAAATATACCGCAAAGTAGCAATGGACTGGATCTTATTACCAATATGTACGGCTTGGGAGCAACTATATTATCAAGCACCCCTCTTGGTCTTGGAGCGAATACATCTGCGACTGGCCTTCAGGTTGCTAATAATGTTGATAATTATACAGATGGGACAATTACTTCAGGAAATATTCTTGGTTTAACAAGTTCAACATTATCGACGCTTGCATCCTATGCGGTAATTACTGGTGGAGCCGCAGCTTTGCCTGCTGTGGCTTTAGCAACGGGATTTGCAATTGCTACAAATCTGGATTCAGTAGAAAATATATTTCAGGATATAGTGGATATGTTATCGGATCCTGAATTTTGGGAACTTGTCGAACAGTATAGTGATGAACTCTTTGCTCCATTCTACGATTTTATTGAAGATGGACAAACATTTATTACAGATCTTTTGGAAGGCGGTGCAGGTATTATTGAGGATGTATCCAACTTTTTCGAAAGCGCCCAACAATGGGTTCCTCGCCGCGACCCTTTAACCCTTGACCTTGATGGTGATGGACTGGAGGTGCTTGCCAATGGCGGAGCAAATGGCGTGCTATTTGACCATGATAGCGACGGCGTAAAGACTTCGACCAGCTGGATTTCTCCTGATGATGGCTTTCTTGTCCGTGATCGTAATGGTAATGGATTAATTGATGATGGTACGGAGTTGTTTGGTGATAGCACTGTTAAGTCTGACGGCACCAATGCTGTTGATGGTTTTGATGCTCTGGCTGATCTAGACTCCAATGCCGACGGTGTCATTGATGCCAATGATGCTGCAGCCAGTGAACTGCGCGTATGGCAGGATGCCAACAGTGATGGCATCTCCCAGGCAAACGAACTTAAAACACTGGCTGAACATGGTATTGATTCTATATCATTGGCCAAAACAGCCAATAGCCAAGTGTTACCTGATGGTTCTCGTATTGCTGATCTTGGAACCTTTAATTATACCGATGGGACAGCAGGTGAGTTGGGTACCACGGGGCAGCTGGGTGATGTGGATCTGCGAGAAAATACTTTTTTCAGTGATTTTACTGTTTCCATACCACTAACCTCAGAAGCGCAAGCATTACCGAAAATGAATGGTTCCGGTCAGGTGCGGGATTTGCGTGAGGCAGCCAGTTTGTCATCTGGTTTAACAACTGTGCTAACGGCCTATAGCAATGCAAGCAGCCGTAATGCTCAGCGTGCTCTGTTAGACGGGTTAGTGCAAAGTTGGGGGGCTACCAGTGCTATGCCTGATGTGATTGAGCGTGCCTGGGATGCTGGGTATCTGGTGGATTATCAGTTTGGTGATTTAGGTGGAAATACCACTGATACCAGTGCGGTTGGTGTGATGTCTGCGACGAGTAGCGATAGTAGTACTGCCCAGCACACAGCAGCGCGTGTTGCCTGGGACATGTTCACACAAGATACCTCGGCGGAATATCAAATGTGGCTTGATCGTATCAGTGTATTGGAACGGTTTAACGGCCGTGCCTTTATAAATTTTCCGGAGCCAGAGATAAACACTGAAGATGCAATTGCGAGTGTTAATGTATCTTTAGGTACTGGTGGTGCTGTGGATTTTGGTTTTCACCGTGCTCGTGTCACCATCTCTCAACCTCAGCTTGATATGTTGGAACAATCCTATAATGCATTGCTGGATTCAGTGTATCAAGGTCTGCTGCTTCAGACGCGAATGAAAGCATTTACAGACAGCGTTAGCATCAATTTGGATGTAAATGGTGATATTGCGCTTGATTTTTCAGGTATGGAACAAGTGATGGCTAATCGCTTATCCAATAATGCTGCTAACGGACTGATTGATATCCTGGAGTTTAACCAACTAACTGCAGGAAAGTTTATATCGTCTGGTTGGGATGGCTGGATCTTTCTTGGTGACCAGTTGCGTGTGCTTACCATTAACGCTGGTGAGCAGGCAGTACTAGATGAATTTGGGGTTATGTTTACTGATACTGCCGGTGTAGTGCCAACAGGTACTGCTGATGACAATATTATTTTAGATGATAATAATGCAAGCACTATCGATGGTAATGATGGTAATGACACACTTTCTGGTGCGGGTGGAGATGATCAGCTTAATGGAGGAAATGGCAATGACCTCCTGGATGGTGGCACAGGCAATGACACCCTAGACGGTGGTGCTGGCAGTGACACCTTAATGGGTGGTGCCGGTGATGATGTTGTGGGTGGTGCCTATGGTAGCGATGACTACTGG
>Ga0316190_10003680_pt1 | contig 11103 bp, 8 predicted proteins | sample Eddworburrow2_MG_FD_204929 | JGI IMG/M metagenome (GOLD analysis project Ga0316190, IMG submission 204929) | Coastal sediment microbial communities from Maine, United States - Eddy worm burrow 2 | ecosystem: Environmental > Aquatic > Marine > Coastal > Sediment | place: USA: Maine | collected... | reverse complement strand
ATCCGATGGTTATGTGGTGACCAACAACCACGTTGTGCAGGAAGCATCCGAGGTGATGGTCAAGCTCAGGGATGGTAAGGAATACAAAGCCAAGGTTATAGGCACCGATGAAAAGCTTGATGTTGGCCTGCTGAAGATTGAAGCCACCGGTTTGCACACCGTGCATCTTGGTGATTCAGATAAGTTGCGTGTCGGCGATTGGGTGGTTGCCATTGGCAATCCGTTTGGTCTTGAGCAGACCGTGACTGCCGGCATTGTTTCCGCCAAGGGGCGGGTCATTGGCGCAGGCCCTTATGACAGTTTTATTCAGACGGATGCGGCGATCAATCCGGGCAACTCGGGTGGTCCGCTATTCAATACAAGGGGCGAGGTGGTAGGTATCAATACGGCTATCTACTCGCGCAGCGGCGGCAATAATGGCATCGGTTTCGCCATCCCTATCAAGATGGCCGAATCGGTCATCAACGAACTTCGCGAGACCGGCCATGTGACCCGCGCCCGGCTTGGTGTGTATATCGACGAGGTGGATAAGGAAACCATGGAAGCATTGGGTCTGAAGGATCAGCTCGGGGCTCTGGTTCGCCAGGTTGAAAATGGTTCGGCAGCGGATAAGGCCGGCATAAAGCCCGGAGATGTCGTTGTTTCGGTGGACGATAAGCCTATCAAGAATATGCATGAACTGCCGATGACCATTGCCAGCCATCGCCCTGGAGATAAAGTCAAAATCGGACTGATTCGGGATGGTAAGCCGATAAGCAGAACTGTTGAGGTTGAAAAGATGCCTGAAGCCGACACGGCCAAGGGAGATGATCAGAAGGCTCCCATTCGACTAGGTCTGGCTCTGAGTACGCTCAATGCGGAAACCGCAGCCAGTCTGCAGGCTTCTGTTAAAGAAGGTGTTGTCGTGCAGCAGGTCGCTCAGGGTTCTCCGGCACAGCGTGCGGGTATTAAGCGCGGTGATGTGATCTTTTCTGTCAATCGCAAGCCAGTAAAGAGCGTGAATCAGTTCGTGAAGATGTCAGAAGCATTCAAGGATGGTGACGTTTTGCAGATTCTTCTGGATCGGCATGGCAGCACAGTTTTTTCCGTCCTAAAACTTCCCAAAGAGCCAGAGAAGTGAGTTCCCCGGTAGCCCATATCCAGGTGATGAGTCGCAGGCAATGCTGCCTGTGTGACGATGCCAAGCTGGTCGTGGAAGATGCTGCGGACAAAGGTCTTTGTACGTGGGAGTGCGTGGATGTGGACACCGATAAGGCCCTGCTTGTGCGTTATGGCAAAGATGTTCCCGTGCTGCTGATTGATGGTGTTAAGCGCCTTGAGCATCGCGTCACGAGTGAAGACTTGCATCAGGCGTTGGGGGTAGCGGTATGCTGAGACGTTGGCTGACGGTTGGTAGCATTGTTGCCGTGATTGGTTTTCTGGCGTGGAATTTCTTGCCGCCACCAGCAGGCAGGGTGGTTGAAGGAAGTCTGGCTCCTGATTACACCTTGCCGGATTTGGCGGGGGCACAGCAAAGCCTGCCCAAGGGTAAGGTGGTGCTGCTTAATTTCTGGGCCACATGGTGTCCTCCATGCAGGGACGAGATGCCGTCGATGATAGAGCTTCACAAACAACTGCATGACAAGGGTCTGGATATTGTCGCAGCTTCCGTCGATACAAATTTCAGCAAACTCGATGCCTTTGTGCGCGAGTACAGCATCCCGTTTCAGGTGCTGAAGGATCCTGATAGAAGTGTTTCGCTGCTGCTTTATGGTGTGAGTCACTATCCGGAGAGTTTTCTTATCGATCGATCCGGGACGGTACGTTTTCATCTGATTGGCGCTGTTGATTGGACTGATAAGACAGTACTCAAAGCCATCAATAGTCTGCTTGCTGAAAAGACGCCGGGTTGAGCAGCATCTCCACCCGTATCGCGGCGCTTCGAGCCGAATTAAAGGAACATAACTACCGTTACTACACGCTTGATGCCCCGCTCATCAGCGATGTCGAATATGACTGCCTACTGCGCGAGTTGGAGAGGCTGGAAGCTGAACTCGGCGAGCCGATCCCTGCTGATTCCCCGACACAGATCGTCGGTGCACCACCAAGCACGGTTTTCACTTCCCGAAGCCATGCCATGCCATTGTTGTCGCTGGCCAATGCCTTCTCCGAAGATGAGGTACTCGCCTTCGACAAGCGCCTGCGCAATCTGCTTGGCAATACCCCTTTCTCCTATATTGCTGAACCGAAGATTGATGGGCTGGCCATCAACCTGCGCTATGAGCATGGTCATCTGGTTATAGCAGCAACGCGCGGTGACGGGAAAAGTGGCGAAGATGTAACCGATAATGTGCGCACCATCGGCGATATCCCATGGACGTTAAAGGGAGGGGATGTTCCCGAGCTGCTGGAAGTACGTGGTGAGGTGTACATGGGTAAGTCCGCTTTTGCATCGCTTAATGCGGCACAGCTTGCGGCAGGGGAAAAAGCCTTCGCCAATCCGCGTAATGCGGCCGCCGGTTCGCTCAGGCAACTCAACGCAAAGATAACGGCTAAACGCTCCCTCAGCTTTTTTGCTTATGGCGTCGGTTTGGGGGGGGATGGCCTGGCGACAACCCAATCCGACCTATTGCAGCGCATGCAGACGATGGGCTTTGCGATTCAGAAGGTTGCCGTATTATCAAATGGGGCTGAGCTGCTTGCGCATTTTACTCAGATGCACGAACAGCGGCCAAACATGCACTACGAGATTGATGGTGTGGTGTACAAGGTCAACGAGCTGGTCTTGCACGAGGAGTTGGGTGAAGTGGCGCGGTCGCCGCGCTGGGCCATCGCCCACAAATTCCCTGCTGAAGAGGTGGAAACACTTCTGCTCGGCGTTGATTTTCAGGTCGGTAGAACCGGAGCAATCACGCCGGTGGCACGCCTGAATCCAGTGGCCGTCGGTGGTGTGATTGTGAGCAATGCCACGCTGCACAATATGGATGAAATCAAGCGCAAAGATGTACGCATCGGCGATACGGTGATTGTGCGCCGAGCAGGCGATGTGATTCCCGAGCTTGCGCGGGTTGTTGCTGACAAGCGTTCGCAGGATGCCCGGGAGATTGATATGCCGACGCATTGTCCGGTGTGCGCCTCGGATATCGTCCGTCCCGAGGTTGAAGCCGTGGCGCGCTGTTCCGGCGGCCTGTTTTGTTCCGCACAATTAAAGGAAGCTATCCGGCATTTTGCTTCGCGCCGCGCTATGGATATCGACGGTTTGGGCGACAAGCTGGTTGAACAATTGGTGGATGCGGGATTGATCGAACATGTGGACGATTTGTATGCGCTCAGCAAAGAGCAGGTGGCCGGCCTGGAGCGCATGGCAGAAAAGTCTGCAGCCAATCTGATCTCTGCCATAGAGGCCAGTAAGCAAACCACCTTGGCGCGTTTTATTTTCGCGCTCGGTATTCGTGAGGTGGGCGAGGCTACGGCAGCCTCATTCGCGCGTTTCTTCGGCAATATGGATGGCCTGATACAGGCCGATGCAGAGACCTTGCAACAAGTGCCTGATGTCGGTCCGATTGTTGCGCAGCGCGTGCTCGATTTCTTTACCCAGAGCCACAATCGCGAGATCATCGAAGGCCTATTGAGAGCCGGAATCTTTTGGCCGCAGGCACAATCGATTGGCGAACGCCCGCTGGCCGGGAAAACCTATGTGCTGACCGGCACTTTAAGCACCATGCCACGCAGCCAGGCCAAGGAAAAACTGGAGGCCCTCGGCGCGAAAGTAGCTTCCTCGGTGTCGGCAAAAACGACGGCTGTGATCGCCGGGGAGAGCGCCGGCTCCAAACTGGCCAAGGCACGTGATCTCGGGGTTTCCATCCTCTCCGAGGCAGAGCTTGCAGCGCTTCTAAGCAGCTGAAACAACAAAGCGACATCTGATTCAGGTTCATTTCACAGTGCTGCTGGAGCCTTGCCAAAAAGTTCCGCTAGTGGGATATTTATCAACGCAGTCTGACAGCGGAAAAATCGAGGAAGGTTGAACGATGGACGGAAATTCAACTCCAAGCACAGATAAAAAACGGCTATCGAGCCAGAGCAAGTTGCTTGATGGCGAGCGTTTCCCGATTTTGCAGGGGATGGCGCCACTTCTGATCGATATTCTTAATGGCGCCAGCAATCTGATGCATGTATCCGAAGGCGTGGAGCTTTTGCATGAAGGTGATTCGACGCATGACCTGTATTTTATTGAAACCGGTTCCGTGATCATTGCCAAGCATGCAGAGGGCGGGGATAAGATGCTGCCCAGACTTAGTGCTGGCGATATGTTTGGAGAATTCGGAACCCTGCGCGGTAAAGCCCGCTTTGCTTCGGTTCACACCCTTGAGCAGAGCCGTATCATTCGAGTGAAGCAAGAGGCCTTGAAGCAGGTGTTGGACGTTGATGTCGCTTTCCGCGAACGACTGACCCAAGTGATGAATCGTCGCATGCTCTCAAGTTTTATTTCCAGCCATCCTGTATTCCAAGACTTGAGCGAACATGCGATTATCAAGCTGTCCAAGGCTTCGCCACTACGTTTGGTGACCTATGATGATTTTGTTTTCAGACAGGGTGAAAAACTCGAAGCCGTTTACATGATTGTATCCGGCGAAGCCGAATTGCTTTCGAAGGGCAATGTTGAGTCGCTGCTTGCGGTGCGTCGGGATAACGACATTCTTGGCGCTGCCCGGGATGAGTCGGGGAATGCCGCCTATTCTGCGTATGCTGCTTGCGATATGGAATTATTCACCCTTGATGAGGACACGCTTGCACTGCTTCGCTCATTGTCAGCCAAGGTGGCAGATAAGTTGGATGCATTCCTGACCAAACGAACTTTACAGCTGAATTAAGTCTAAATCCGGCCTGATTTTCTCAGCCGATTTTCTTTCTACTAAGCCGGTAAACAACGAAGGCAATCCCGAGGATCGCGGCGACGAGGCTGTGATCCTCGACCAGCCAGATGATGGCAAAGAAGATGGTCGCAAACACGACTGTTTGCACCAGTATGATCTGGAAAGTTTTCCCAGGCGGGGGTGGAGGTGATTTCGGCTGATCCTCCTGCCCTTGCTCAGGGTTATTCCCTTTCGGTGTTGGCTTCTGGTCTACATCACTCATGGATTGAGTATAGGTCATATGCGGAGAAGGGTAGCGTCCCCTTTCCCTACAAAGTCAGCTATCAATGACATTCCGTGCATGGGTTGCAATTGAGATGATCAAAGGCGTCCTTCGCGACGCAGGCGGCGGGTGACCATGCCGTGATACAGCCATGCGCACAGCGGGCGGATTAGCGGCAGGCCAATCAGCCAGGCGAGGGGTTTGAGGCGCGGGACGCGATACATCAATAAAATATATGCCTCTATTTCGGAAAGGATGCGGCCATCGGGGTCGCGCACGTGAAGCTCCGTGAGGGCCAGCTGCGGATCGATGCCAAGGGCTTTGAGTTCCTCATCCTTGCCGGTGATGTCGAACCACTCGACATGACGGCCGGATGCTCCGGCCATGGCCTCGTACTTTTCCCTGTCCCGCAGACATTTCTCGCAGGCACCGTCGTAGTAGACAATGATGCTCATGGCCGGAGTTCCGGCCACAAAGGATTAGCTGAGTTGTGCAGCTGCCTTGGCAATGCGGCTCACCGCATCTTCCAGCGTAGCTTGCGATACGGCATAGGAAAAACGCAAATGGCCGGGGGAGCCGAATTCGGTGCCGGGGACCAATGCTACTCCAGCATCCTCCAGCAACCATGCGCAGGCTTCGAGATCATCACTCAGCACCTTGCCTGCCGGGGTCTTCTTACCAAGCCAGCCGGTGATGGATGGAAACACGTAGAACGCGCCGTCCGGGGTGATGCAATGCATGCCCGGAATAGCATTGATGGCGGCGACCAGCCATGTGCGGCGGGTTTCATAGGTGTGCACCATTTTCTCCAGCATATCGGTCGAGCCAGTGAGGGCAGCAAGGGCTGCCTTCTGCGAAATAGATGAGGGATTGGAGGTGCTTTGGCCCTGCACCTTGGCCATGGCCTTGATAAGATGGCGTGGACCGGCACAGAAACCGATGCGCCAACCGGTCATGCAATAGGCCTTGGAAACGCCATTTAAGGTGACAGTGCGCTCCTTCAGGCCCGGGTTGACCTGAGCGATGGTGGCGAATTCTTTGCCGTCGAACAGAATCTTTTCATACATATCGTCGGTGGCCACAGCAACGTTCTCATGCTTAGCCAGCACAGCGCCGAGCGCATCCAGATCAGCATGCGAATAGGCCATGCCGGTGGGGTTGGACGGGGAATTCAGGAACAGCAGTTTGGTTTTCGGCGTGATAGCCGCTTCCAGCTGTGGCCCGGAGAGTTTGAAATCGTTCTCCGCAGTCGTATCGACAATCACCGGAACGCCGCCGGCCAGCAGCACCATGTCCGGATAGGACACCCAGTAAGGTGCCGGGATAATCACCTCATCGCCCGGATTAATCATGGCCTGCAACATATTGTAGATGCACTGCTTGCCGCCCGTGGAGACCAGAATGTCCTCGGGTTCGTAATCGAGATTATTATCCTTCTTGAACTTGGCAGCGATGGCCTTGCGCAGTTCAGGAATGCCGGGCACTGCGGTGTAGCGCGTAAAGCCTTCGTCGATGGCTTTCTTCGCTGCATCGCAGGCAACCTTCGGGGTATCGAAGTCCGGCTCGCCGACGGACAGCGAGATGATGTTTTGGCCTGCGGCACGCAATTCAGCAGCCTTGGCAGTGATGGCGAGGGTGGCGGATGGTTTAACGAGGTTAACGCGGTCGGATAGTGTGATCATAGCCTTGGATGCTGCCACAAAAATTTCTCGACTCAACGGGGAGATGGTTTTGAAGGTTTTGCCTTTGGGTCCCACTTGCGCATGCGCAAGTGGGTGCCTTTTCTTGCTTCTTCTTTGGGTACACAAAGAAGAAGGGGAAAACCACTCATCTGGCATACGAACCCGAACAGTTACCTGAAGCACTCTGCCCGCCATATTTCTTCTTTCTTGAGCGGCTAAGAAAGAAGCAAAGAAGGCCGCCCACGGGTAGCTGTAAATTTCCGCCCCGATAACTCGCTCATCGGGCGCAAATCGGGAATGAATCCCCCTATTTTTGCGCAATTCCCGATGGGCGAGCAACCGGTCCGGCACAGCTACAAGTGGGGCCCAAAATCAAAAGCGGGTTAAGTCTGGGTTGGGGTTAAAGTTTCCCGATCAGTCGGTTGCCGAGCCAAGTGGAAAAATGGGGAGAAGCAGCGAAGTCGCGGGCATTTTTCCGCGCAGGCAAGGGGACCCGTAGGGCAAGCGAATGCCGGGCGCTTTTCTTGGTTCGTTCTTTGCGCGTGCAAAGAATGAAGAAGTATTGGCGGATATGCTTGAAGGTGGCCACATCGGTTCCTTGGCACGGCTAGAAGTGGGGATTGAGGTCAAAAACCAAAATCGACAGGAGAAGGTGTTTATGGTTTCTTCATCGCCCTCCGCTATCATGCGCCAAGTTCGATTGGTAACCTTGGAGTGAATAGCTTGAACGAAAACATCCGTGAGATTCCCTACAACTACACCTCCTATTCCGACAGGGAGATAGTGCTGCGCTTCCTCGGTGAGCAGGCTTGGGATGATCTCAATGCCCTGCGTGCCAAGCGCCGTACTGGAAGGTCTGCACGTAAATTGTTTGAAATCCTTGGTGACGTTTGGGTTATTTCACGCAATGTTTTCCTGAAAAACGATCTGCTTACAGACAGTCGTCGTCTGCGCGCCATGCAGGCCCTGCATGCGGAAAGGCTTGCCCGTATCGAACATGGAGCCGAGAGCGACGAGCAGGTGATGCGCATTGTCACGGCTGCGCGCTCGATGCTGGCCGAGCTGGACAACTGGTTTGTGGCTACGCCTGCCAAACGAAAACAGGCGTTGAAAAAATTTGCCCGACATACGCATCGCAACAATGTGCATTTTGATGCGTATACCCTGACCCATCATGCGACGGACGCGACTGACTGGCGTCAGGAACACCCGTTCTGTGTGCTGACGCCGGATACTGCCGAAGAGATTCCCGGCCTGGTCGCAACGGCACGCGAACTGGGCATGACGGTGATTCCGCGCGGCGGCGGCACGGGTCTGTGCGGTGGTTCTGTACCGCTGCATGCCGATGCTGTGATGATCAATGTCGAGAAACTTGACGGCTTCGGGCCGGTTGAAAAGCGAGATATCGGCGGCGGGCGCAAGGCGCATACCATCACAGCGCAGGCAGGTGCTGTGACCGGCAGGGTCATGCAGGCATCGCTCCCCTACGTGTTTGCCACCGACCCCACCAGCCTGTGGGCTTGCACCATCGGCGGCAATGTCGCCTCCAATGCAGGCGGCAAGCATGCGGTGATCTGGGGGACTTGTGTCGACAATCTATTGTCGTACAAAATGGTTACACCCGATGGCAACTGGCTGCTGGTGGAGCGCCTGGAACACAATATGGGCCGTATCGAGCCCGACGGTGAGGCGCGTTTTCTGCTCAGTCGATTCGCTGTGGATGGCACTTCGCCGCTGGCCGAGCCGGAAGAGCTGATTATTCCAGGCTCCGTATTCCGGCTGAAGGGTCTGGGCAAGGATGTGACGCGCAAAGCGCTCGGTGGCTTGCCCGGTGTTCAGAAGGAAGGTGTGGATGGTTTTGTCACCGAGGCGACCTTTGTGGTGCACGAGCCTTACGCCTGCACCCAGACAGTGTGTTGTGAGTTCTTTGGCCAGGATCTGCGTGAGGCGACAGCGGCTATGGTTGGTATCAAAGCACACGTCGATGCCGCATCCGGCGTGCATCTGGAGGGGCTGGAGCACTTTGACGAAAAGTACGTCAAGGCAACCGGCTATAAATCCAAGTCCACGCGTCGCGAGCAACCACGTGTGGTGTTGTTGATCGATGTTTCCGGCGATGTGCAGCGCGATGTGGCGGCAGCCTGTTCCGAGATTACCCGTATCGCCTCAGGCGGCAACGGCGAGGGTTTTGTTGCCGTACAGCCAGCGGACCGAAAGAGCTTCTGGGAGGTGCGCGGCAGCATGGCAGCGATTGCCCGTCATACGCGCGCTTTCAAACTCAATGAAGATGTGGTGATTCCGCTGGATCGGTTGTCAGAATACAATGATTTCATCGAGCATCTGAATATCGAGCACTCCATCGCCAACAAGATCGAGATTGTGCAGGGCATCGAGACTTATCTGGATCGGCAGTTAGCCTTGATTGCTGACAATGATCCATCGGTGCGCAATCTGCTGGTAGTGGAGAGCGGCGAATTTCTCAGTGGTAAGATTCGCGCCTGCCTTGAAGTTGCAGGAGAGGCGCGGACTCGCTGGCAGGCGTGGTTGGCTGGTTTGGATACGCGCTGTGCCGATGCTTCCGACCTGCCCGAGGGTCTTGCCTATGATCCGCAGGAGTCGCTGTTCCGTGTAATGCAGCGCGGCGCATTACCCATCTCCTATCGAGCCGAGGTGGAGCAGCCGCTGCGCGATATGCTGCGCGGATATGACTCCCTGATCGACGGGGTTGTGGCGCAGCATACAAAAGCCCTGTCCGGGCGCATCGTGATTGCCACCCATATGCATGCCGGTGATGGCAATGTGCATACCAATGTGCCGGTCAATTCCAATGATTATCAGATGATGCAGCGCGCCCATCATGCGGTGGAAGCATTCATGGCCAAAGCGGTCGAATTGGGCGGCGTGATTTCCGGGGAGCATGGCATTGGCATCACCAAGTTGCCTTATATGCGCAAGGAATATCTGGCCGAGATGGCGGAATACAAGAACCGGGTGGATCCGGAGGGCTTGTTTAATCGGGACAAATTAATGCCCGGCACCGACTTGACCTTTACCTACACACCCAGCTTCAACCTGCTTGAGATGGAGGCAGTGATTCTGGAAGCGGCGGATTTGACGGCGCTGTCGGAAGAGATTTCTCCCTGCCTGCGTTGCGGCAAGTGCAAGCCGGTGTGCAATACCCATTTCCCGCGTTCGTCCATGCTTTATTCGCCGCGCAACAAGATTCAGGCGACCGGTGCGATCATCGAGGCCTTCTTGTATGAATCCCAGACGGGCGGAGGCATTTCCTTCGAGCAGTTCAAAGGGCTGGGCGATGTGGCCGAGCATTGCACCATCTGTCATAAATGTGAGTCGCCTTGCCCGGTGGATATCGATTTCGGCATGGTTACCGAGCGCATGCGCGGCATCCTCAAGGACAAGAGGCAGGCGCGATTTAATCTCGGCTCCAAGCTGGCCATGCTGTTTCTGGTCGCGAAGAATCCCGACACTGTGCATCTGATGCGCAAAACAGTCATCGGCTGGGGCTATGCGATGCATCGCTTGCTGCATAAGGCGGCCAGAGCTGTCGGGTTGGTGCAGGAGATTCCAGCTGCCAAGCGGAACCTGAGCGGAATATCGGCCCAGATCATCAATTTTGTCGAGCGTCCGCTTCCCAAGCTGCCATTGGAAACGACACGCTCGATGCTGGGTATCGAAGGGCGCAACAAGAACGAAATTCCGATTCTGCGTGACCCTTCACGCGCCAACGGGCGGGCGGTGCTCTATTTCCCCGGCTGTGGTTCCGAGCGTTTGTTCTCGCAGGTTGGCCTGGCCACTCAAGCCATGCTCTATGATCTGGGGCTGAATGTGGTCCTGCCGCCGTCCTATCTGTGTTGTGGTTATCCCTCGACAGCCAGTGGCGATCATGAACGCGGCAATCAGATTACTTACGACAACCGTGTGCTGTTGCATCGCCTGAAGAATACCTTGTCGTATCTGGATTTTGAGGCGGTGATCGTGTCATGCGGCACCTGCTACGACCAGCTCACCCGCTATCAGTTGGAGCAGGTATTCCCCAATGCGCCGCTGGTCGATATCCATGAATACCTGATGTCGCAGGGCGTGACATCCGAAGGCGTGGAAGGTCAGCAGTATCTGTATCACGAACCCTGCCATACGCCATTAAAACGCCACGGTTCGGAAGCGGCGATTGATGTGTTGCTTGCCGCGCCTTCCGTGGCCTCTGCCGAATGTTGCGGTGAGGCCGGTACACTGGCCGTGGCCAGCCCGGCGATTGCTGGCAAGATTCGTGCCCGTAAGGAAGAGG
>Ga0316190_10003678_pt1 | contig 11108 bp, 8 predicted proteins | sample Eddworburrow2_MG_FD_204929 | JGI IMG/M metagenome (GOLD analysis project Ga0316190, IMG submission 204929) | Coastal sediment microbial communities from Maine, United States - Eddy worm burrow 2 | ecosystem: Environmental > Aquatic > Marine > Coastal > Sediment | place: USA: Maine | collected... | reverse complement strand
TGTGTAATTAAGATTGTTAATACCTTCATAATAACGCAAAATAAAAAGGGTGTCACTGGTTTGGATATCCCAGTTTCACCCTTTCTTTAAACCCTTTGAACGCATCAGTCAACCTATTTGGTGGTTTTCAGTCAGTGCAAGTAACAGTACCAAGACTAACACATAGTGTTTCCAAAAAAGTATAGAAGTGTGTTGTGGAGAAGCTATCTCGACTAAGGGAGTATTTCCAACTGAGTCAATATAGGTATTCATATCACGAAGTTCTGATAATCAGACGAGCTTATGTCGTGGTTATGTCTAAGAGATCTTATTCATTAAATATTTGGCAAGTTCATGCCAACGAGAAACGTTCCATACCTTAAGTCGTTCTTCTCGAGACATCTGATTGAGCGTCTTGTCAAAGCCATCTGGTATGAAGACTGAATCAATAGGCCAATCTCCCTCTCCTGCGCTTTCTAACGCGATTGTACCGTGAGTTTCCGATATAAAGCTTACTGCTTCACCATTTGGCTCACAATACGAAACGACGTCTACAAAGTGGGCTTTTTTATCTGGTTTATTTTGCATCATACTTAGAATGTCTTCAGCAGAAAGCCAATCGTTAATATCGCTCATATAAGCTCCAGGAAAGCCGTTGAGTCCCTGGATATGCAAACCGCTATCAGTTTTCACTACAGGTTGTTGAAGTTCTTCTGCGGCCCATTTTGCTGAAAATTCTGCAACTTCTTGTACAGTCGCTGCTTGGATTTCTGGGCAGTCAATCTTTTTGTTATCTATATGAATATCAGGGAAGTCACTTAGAGCGTGCTGAGCAACTTCTAATTTGTGTTTATTTCCTGTGAGAAAGAGTATATTCATAGTATAGGTAGATAATTATGACTGATAGGTTACAGGATCTTTTACACTAACATTTTTAAACGCTTTGAGCCGTGAAAGATATTCTGGGCAGGTGCCGTCGGGCAAATTATCTTTTGAATAGTAGTTAGGTCTGCCATAATTATTTGATTAAATCATCCACTCCAATACCAAATGCCTTAGCGATTTTTTTAAGGTCTCTATTGTAGGGTTGGCATTTGCACCACTTTCAACAGTAACCACAGTATTTAAAGAAAGGTCTGCTAATTTTGAGAGGCGATCTTGCGAAATACCTTGTTCAGCTCGCAGTCGTTTCATGTTTTTTCCAATGGTATTTTTAGAATTTGGCATACAGTATAATGTATAGGTTTGATTGTAGGGTACTACTTTAAAATTCCCCTGTCAAAAAGAGTTGTTCAGCCGATAGACGTAACTCCATATATTTCCCTCAGCAAAAAACCACTCCCGGGGAGGAGCGGAGGAAACACCATATTTCCCTCATAAAATAAAAGAAATTTGAAATTTTTTAAAACAATTGAACGCCTGTCTGCCGTAGCTTTAGCGTATTTCCAAGCCTCTTTTATCATTTGTTCGAGTGAAAAATTTTCGTTTCGGGCGAAGGACAGAGGGGATTAAGGGGTGAATACCCGTAGCCCAAAACACCTATTTATATTTCTGTGAGTCCCAGATTTTTTAGGTACTCAAATATTTCATCGTAAAATTTAGGGTTTCTAGTTTTATCATTTGGGTCTCCATGGGGAACAAAAATTACCATTCCTTGCCTTGCTCTTGTTAAAAGCACTCTGTATGCATTGAGCAAATAATGTCTTTGAACTTTTTGATTTACATTTTGCCATTTAGTACCTTTAAATTTTCTAAAACACCATTCGTTATTTTTAATATATAAATCTGAATCCCAGCAAACACAAATCCAGTCTAATTCTAAACCCTGAATGTCAAATTCTGTAGCAACTTCTTCTAGGAAATAAGACGATCTAACATCATCTTTGTCATTTAAAAACCAGATTGGTGGATCAATACTACTTTTAATATTAATTCCGGCCGGTCGTAATCTATGCCCGCCAGAAGACGCAACTATTCCAGTTCTTTCGCTTCCTCTTGCCATGGTGTTTAGCCATTTTTTTGCCTCTTTCAAATTTCTTGTAATGGTAATTGGATAAAGCGCGGATAAATAATTTTGGTATATTTCTTTTGCAAATTCTGGTTCTTCCTCAAGAGCGGCATGTACAAAATTGGATAGTTGTTCTGACCTGAAAGAACGAACTGAAACAGCTAAGTGTAAATCTTGTTTTTCAATGGCGTTCTTTTTTATCCACGTTTGCAATTCTTCATTTTCTATATAATTTGAGTTTTTAATTATTAAATCGGAATAATAAATATCCCAATTTGAAAAAGTACTTTTTAAAGAATTTATCCATTCTTCTAGACCAGCTTCACCTGTGTTTATTTCCTGGCCGCCTCCAATTAGACAAATAATAGTACACCAGTCTTCATGACGATTCATTACTTCTATTAAAAATTCTGGTTCCGATTTATTGAAATTGTCATTACCTTTTTTTCTTTTCATAAACGCACTGGCCTGTTTATTTGTCCATGCCCTCTGTGCTTCATCAAATATAACTACTTTTTCTATTGGAGCCTCATTGGACTCAATATTGTCGTCTCTAAAATGATGAATGTTTTGAATGAAAGGAACTACTTCTCTGTGGGCGTCCTTCTTGCTAATTTTTTGACCCTTTTCTTTTTCAGTTTGTACCTTGTCTCTTGCTAATGCTTCTCTTAATACATAAACGAGTGGGCCATTTCCTGAAAGAAATACAGCATGCTCATTTTTGTCTGCGTTCATTCTTTGGTTTGCTATGTTTAAGCCTGCCAATGTTTTTCCTGCACCCGGAACGCCTGTTACAAAACAAATAGATTTTTTTCCGTGTGTTTTCGAATAGTCTATGATTTCATTAATACAATTTGATGTTTTGGACAAATTAATCGCCCCACCATCTGAACGTGATATTTCTGTTACATCATGTCCTTTGTATAGGGCTTGTGCTGCCTCAATAATAGTAGGCGTTGGCTTATAAATAGAATTTTTCCATTCTTGAGGATTAATTAATCCTCCCTTTTTTTCTGCGAAGCAATTTTTTATTACTTCAAATAAGTTGTCTTTATTGGCAAGTAGCGGATGATAGAGTAAATCCTGATACTTACTGATGTTATTTTGAATTGGATCAGCTTCTGTTGACACTACAATGGGGATTATTTTTTCGTTATGACTACCTTCATGGAAATTTTTTAGATCTAGACAGTAGTCTATAACTTGATCAAATGTATGTTTTTCATAATTTTTGTCGCCAACCTTAAACTCAAGGATAAATATTAAATCATCAATAATAATTATATTATCCACGCGTTTTCCCATTCTAGGAATAGCAAACTCAAAAAATACAGATCCATTAATATTGTCAGATAGGGTGTTTTTTAAAATCTTAATTTGGTTTAACCAGGCATTCCTTTGTAAATTTTCTAATGCATGATGATGATTTGCTGTTAATTCACCCAAAATATAAGAGGTGTCATCTCTCAAAAATGTTTGTATTGAATTGCTGTAGTATGCTCTTTTCATGAATTTGATTGTTGTGTAGTAATATTAGTTGTTTTCCCTTTATAAATAAATCGTTTTCGGAGCGATAGCGGAGAAAACTCCTTATTCCCCCTTATCAAATAATCATTTTCTTTTCTGGAAGTATGGAAGAAAAGAAAATTCTGATTCCCCTTATAATTAAAAAGAAAAAAACTTATTTTACTCCCTTTTTTAAAGAAAAAAGTAGTTTGAGAAAAAAATAGAAATGTTAAAAAAATTTATTTCTGCTAGCGTTTCTGCATATGCGATGTTTGTCAGTGGTATAATTGCACGAAGTGCTTACCACTGGCAAATATGGGTGGAGGCTTGCGGAGGTCCGTAGCAAGCCGTAACCGCATACGCAGTGTTAGCTGATGTATTCCTTTTCTTTTCGACGATAGTCGTTTGTTTTAAAAATTTTCAAATTTCTTTTTCGGTTTTGGGTGGTGGTTAGAGGAGAATTAAAGAGCCGAATACCCGTAGCCCAAAACACCTTATTATAAACTTTTGTAGTATCTTTCAATCTTTTGTGCCATTAACTTTCTTCTCTGATCTAAAAATTCTTCATAATGAGAAATATCCATTTCAAAAACTTCTTTTGGAATTGCATTGCTTTCTAAATTAGCAAGAAGTTGATCTTTATTTGTAATTCCTCCATATTGTAAATTTCCACTATTACATTGTTCTAAAACCTCATTAAAATACTCTTTCGGTGCTTTATTACTCACTTTTACATTTACTTCTTGTTGCAAGTAAACAAAATTAGCAATTTGGTTATAATCTCCTCTTCCAAGTCCTGCTTTTTGTAAATAATCTTTGGGGAAAATGTGATGAATATCTCCTTTGATTTGTATGAGCTGTTCAACTGTTACGGAATCAGAAAAAAGAGCTTTATCATGAAAATAAATTTGTGCTGTAAAAAACAGTTTTAAAAATGGGTTTGAAATAGTAGCTTTTCTTAAATCCTGAACAAGTCCTACTTTCCAGTAATTTTCTGATAAATCAGCCTCCTCGATTACAGAAACAACTTTTTCTATTCCGTGTTTGTTTATATCTTTTATGTCTTTATCCATTGTGGATTCAGGAGATCCTGAATACCTTTCCGTTAAAATAGAAATAATAAGCCATTTTCTTGTATATTTTTCTATCAAATTATTTTCTAATCCATCTTTTCTTAATTTTAGATAAAGAGTGTATGCAAAATTTAATACATTTTGTGAATTTATAAGTTTTGAATTTATGATCCCTGCCGACTGAACAATAATAAGAAACTTCTTAAAATGATTTTCATTTACAAAATCAATAATACCATTTTTTAATGTTTGAAAAGATTCTTCTTGTATTGATTCATCAAACTCCCTTGTTTCAAAATTTTGTCCTGATAAAAGTTTTACGAGATCACTCACTTTCCCTCTGCTAAATTCTTTAATAAAACTTACTCTCAAAATATCCTTATAATCAGGATCGTATAAATTATCACTTTCATTTTTTAGCCATTTTATTTTTTGTAAATATTCTGTTTCTTTAAACTCCAAATCATTTTTTTCAATTTCCGTAAAAAAATGTGGTTCTTTTGCAAGGTGAGAAAAATAATCAATGCATTTTCTTAAATTTACACCAAATAATTTGTCAAAACTAGGCTCATAAGAAGCAATTTTACTCATCGCAAAATCTGCTTGTTCAAGTGGTATGCCTGCTGAATTTATTCTAACAAAAATTTCTGTTACATCTTCAATATCAAGTTTTGCATCAAGTTCAACAATCCCAACATCTTTTGTTTTTATGAAAGATAATTTTTCAAGTTTCTTTTCTACCTTATTTTTGTCTTCATCTGACATATTTGGATTTCTCTCAAAATATTCTCTCAAAAATGCCATTTGGCTATTTGTTTTCAAAAACTCTGAAATATCAGAAATCCACTCACTACTTTTTTCAATAGCAGGAGTAAGTGTTTCAAATTTTTCTTCCAACGGATGAAAAGCAATAAAAATCCTTTTCTTTTTGTAGTTTTCATCAACAATTTCTTTTCCAAGAACGGCAGCCATTAAAGCGGTTATTCTTTGTTGTCCATCAATTAAAACTTGTTTTCCTCCACTCATCTCTCCATTTTTAAGTCTCACATTTGGATTTTCCCAAGTAATAATGTATCCGATAGGAAAACCTTGATACAAAGAGTCCATAAGATCACGAACTTTTACACTTTTCCAAACAAAAGGTCTTTGAATTTCAGGAATTACAATCTCCCCATCTTGAATATAGTGGAGTAACATATCAATACTTCTTTGATTTACAGAATACTTTTGCATAATTTTTCTTGGTTAATATGTAAAAAGTCTATCACTTCTCGTGTTATGAATCAATCATTCTCAATATCCATGGATATTAATTTTTATCGAATATTGCAACCATAAGAGAGCGATATGGGGGGAGCATTTGCCGTTATACAAGCCGTACCACATATGCAGTGTTATAGCTGATGTGTTCGGTTTTGGGTGGTGATAACGGAAGAAAATCAAGTGCAACGACCCCGAAGCGTATTTTTCAATATTTTTTCATTCCTTATTATTTTTTTGATCAATACATTCCTCCTCATTCTCATCACCACCAGCCTTAACTTCACAGTACCAAATATTAGAATTATCAAAATAAACAGAGTCAAATCCTTTTTTCATACTATTCTCTTCCTTATTTCTCATTACAGAAATCATTTTTAATTGAGGAAGTATTTCTGGTATTAAAATATGAGATAATAGTTCTCCAATGATACCTTTTTTGATTTTAGAATCCTTAGGAGTGCCATTTTTATTAAATGAATACATTTCCAAAAATCTTTTTAATGTATTTTTAAAATCATATATTTCATTTTCTTCGACTTCTTCGATAATTACAGCCCCATTACGTAACTCTGAAAATTTTTCCTTTATTTTTCCTTTTAGTTCATCACTAAAATCTTCAACATAACAAATATAGACACCATTTTCAGTATCTTTTTCTAGCTTTATTCCTGTAATTGTATTGTCATTTGTCATAGCAATATAGTATTAGTTTTCTATTAAAATGTCATTTTTAGCGGAAGTATGGAGTAAAAATATCCGCTTGTCCCCCTCATTAAATAATGAAAAATCTTATTTTATAGCTCCTTATTTTAAAAGCCTATTAAAATATCCTTAATCCAAAGAAAAATTTTTTTTGAATTGCGTATAACTAGTTTTTACCTATACGTTATATCTAAATAGTAACAATACATTGTATGTTATACAAACTTTTTTATTCTTTGTGTATGAATACTATTTTGGACAAAACAGAGGGGATTCTGAAATTGCGCAACTATTCTAGCGACTCGCAAGTTCTATCTACTCTACATAACACAGTATATAAACTTTTCAAAGAAAAAAGGAATCAGAAATAAACAAAAAGTGATAGAGATGTTTTTGCTCGAAAAGCTACAGCGCAAGCGATCCTCACAAACAGTCGACCTCGTACTGAATGTGGTAAAGTTTCTATATACTAAAGCTATAAAAAAAGAACCACTCTTTCGAACAGTTCCTTTTTAAAATGCCTGTCATCTTTTACCCAGTTATTCAGCCGGAAGATCCTCGAACGAGCTAGATAAAGCCTGTTCTAATTCAGATATAAATTGTTTTCTTTCTTCTTCATTGAAATCTTTTGTATAGTTATTAACCATAGCCTGAGTCATTGAGTCGGTTTCAATAGCGGGACAAAATGTTTTTCATGTACATATGCATGTGATTGCGCGTTTTAGTGATGAACCAATGCGTGGCAAAGGTATTCGTTTTGCCTTTAAACAAAAAGAAAATCTTAGGCCCAACAAATAAAAGTAGCATAGATAAATAATTTTCTTCATACAAGAAAAACACATCCGTTGTGCGGATGTTTTTATGTGCTTTCAGTTTTAACAAATTGCAAATAATCCCAAGTTTGAGAAAACGTATACTTACGATATATAAAGAGAAATCAAACAGCTTTGATTGGCAAAAAAACACTATAGGCTCTTTTTAAATATACCGTATTGGTCGCCTTCTAAAAAAGATGTACAACTTTATCATGGTCGTTGATATCACTTACTCGGTAAAATATTTGCCAATAGTATCTATGTATCCTTGCCTGATATTCAACGCTTTAATTTCTTCCTCAGATTTCCACCCAATCTCAGTATATTCATGAGCACAATCGTCTTGGGGTTTAACCTCGCTTTCTAAGGGTGTGCATTCAAACACAATTACAACAAATTGATAATCTATATCATCTTTGGAAACAGTAAAAGACCATGTGTCAACCGGCCGTCTAACATCTACATTTTTCCACCCCAACTCCTCTTCTAATTCTCTCTTAAGGGTTTCTCTTGGTTCCTCCCCAAAATCTACTCTGCCCCCGGGCAGTTCCCATTTGCCTTTGGGGTCTTTAACTAAAAAAACGGTATTGTTTTTTTCAAATAAAGCTTTAACTGAAATTTGTTGAATTTGTTGTTTTTTCATAATGCAAATGTTTTAGGTACGGACAAATGGCGGATAGTAGGATGATAGCATTTGATTAGGAGTACGGCCACCAAGAGCACAATGTTCGAGGTCATTGTAATACATATTCCACAGTTTCAACTGGTACTTCAATTCATCGACAGAGGCAAAGATAATACGATCATAGAATAGTTCTTGATCAGAATGATGACTACGTTCGATAGTACCTTGCTGTTGAGGTTTACCAGGATCAATGAGGTAATGCTCCATTGCAAATCGTTTGCACGTCTCATCAAAAATATCGTTTACTACCTCAAATAACTTCTTTGTAACATCCTCGTGTGCACGAAGACGTTGACTAGCTCGTGCTAGCTGTTAGATGCGGTGACATTGTTACCTTTGCGCGAACCTTTTTTGAGAAGAAGACCTGACGCACGCGCGGAGCGCGTGGTGACTTTGTACTTCTGCGTACGCATTCGGGCAAGTGGTAACTCCCTACAACCCACTCAGACGCGCCATCGCCCTCGTACCTCGGGCGACCGTCCGACCAAAACCGCTTCCTTTCAATTTTTGTCCGGCTCCTCCCCAAACCCCTCCGCCGACAGGCGAAAAGAAAGGTAAGGAAAACGGTTTTGTCGGTCGGGTTTGCTACAGTCACTCCAAAACGACTCGTTAAACAAGTTTATCGCTTACGCGATACCACTCGTCGTTTCTCCGCTCCTTCACGAACTTGACGCTACCTTCGTACGCGCGTGGCATATCTAACGACCGCTCACCGCAAGAACACTTCGCATTGGCCGCTCGCAAGCTCGCGATGCCTGCTCAGTGTTCTTGCGTTCGCTCAGTGACTTCGTATACACTCTAAAACGGTACTCTCTTGCACGCGCAAATTTTTATTCCCCACCCACGCTCGCAAGCTCGCTCCCACCCTGGTCATGTTTGAACAGCAGTTGCCCAAGTATCAGGAGTACAAGAGCAACAGGGAACGTGAGTACGGCAGTCTCAGGACTAAATTGTCCAATCATAAATAAGACAACGAGTGTTCCAACACCACCAACCATACTGAGTAGAACCGCTTTATTCTTTAGTTGCCAAAATAGAGAGCCAAACACCGCAGGAGAAATAGTTGCAATCAAGCTCATTATTCCAAACAGAATTATCAAAATATTGCTAACAAAAATTGCTATTATCATTGCCAATATTGCGACACCGATAAGAGCTGTACGGATTATTTTCTTCAGCCCTTCCTTTTCGAGTTTCGATGCTGGAATAAAATCTTTTGCAATAATTGTTGAAAGTAAAAATGATTCCGTGTCCACTGTAGACATAATGGCAGCAAGCACAAGTACCACACTTAGTCCAAGCAGTCCTTCAGGAACAAGTTCAAACAAACCGAGGAAAAAAGCATTGTCAGGGTTGGCGTCGGGGAATGCCCCACTAGCTGCAATACCAACAAGTGTAATGATAAAACCAAAAATGATAAACAATGCACCAGTGAGATATGTTGCTTTCCGTGCCACAGCTACAGATTGTGAAGAGAAGATTCGTTGCCAAATATCGGCTGATGCAAGTATAGTTGCCGCTCCCAAAACAACAAAACTCAATATCGTGATCGTATCTACGTTAAAGAGCGATAGTTGTTCTTGTGAGAAGTTGCTGTACGGAATCACCGAAGCAAGTAGAACGAGAATCGCAAGCATTAGTAGCGCTTGTACCGTGTCAGTAATGATGACTGCTTTGTAACCTCCGAGAAGTAAGTAAGCTAACACAACAAGCCCTGTGACAATTACAACGGTTGTGTATGAGATGTTAAGAAATGGCTCTAGTATATTTCCAACCACTATGAACTGTGCTGTGAGAAGCGCAAAGAAACCCACAAAAATTATTGCTGCAGAAAATATACCGTTCAATTTGCCCCAACGGAGTTTGAAGTATTCACTAATCGTGAGGAAATTGTACTGATCGGCAACGGGTTTAATTTTTGACGCTGCAAAACCAAGAATGATTACGCCTAGTGCAACGCCTACCCAGAACCACATCGCTCCAACGCCAAGCGTAAACGCGAGTGTCGCTTGTCCAACTAGCAGTACGCCACCAATGACGGAAAACATAGACGCGGTCGAGCGAAGTACGCCAACTTTTCTGCTTGCGATTGCAAAATCACTTTCTGATTCTCTACGCCCTGCCCACCAACCAATAGCAAGCAAGAGCAGGAAGTACAGACCTATAAGAATGAAATTGGTTGTCATATTTGAATTATATCTTAGTTGCTAATTATTTATCATCACCTTTATCCTTACCAAATAAAGTTAAGTTAAGTGGTTTGGTCCAAATTGACGGAGTATCTTCTTTGCTTCCGTCGTCCATTATTTTACTTGGATTTTCGGCAATCGTAGCGACCAAAACTTTGTGCAGTGCGCCGACAATTTCTCCGAAATTGCCTCCTTCGTCAAAAAAGTCGGAACGAACCCTACGGTTCGTGACAAAACCGCGCGCTTTTCTTTTTCTTCACCTTCCCAATTTGTCGCTACGCGACACCATATTCTTTCTGCTTTGCCCCGCCCCGTTCGGTCGCGTAGCGACCTTACGAAACAGGAAGTTTCAATTTGCGGGCTACATCGTGCTGGAACCCCAGTCGGTCAAGACCTGTAAGGTTATTTTAAGCCTTTTTTGCCTAAAAGTCAAAGGATCCTCGTGCATCTTATATTTATCAAAAAGTGACAAAAGTGACAGATGATTGAAGGCTAAAGCTACACATTGGTGCAACTATTATGATTATGAAAAACTATTACAATCATTATCATTGACTCTATACTTTCTCTAAAAATTTATCTGTATATTCAAGATAACCATGGACACAAAATTTTAGTTACTACTACTTTAGCAGTATAAAGAAAAAGCCGTTAATAATTAATTTACTTTTCTATAATTACAGATTGATTATCGGTTAAGCGTCTTACCTTGCATTGATACTTATCTTCAAATTTTTTTATTTTTTCTTCCGCCTCTTTGGTGTAGTGAGGGTAGATAATAGTGTCAGTTAGATTCAAGCCATTTAGGTCTTTCAATTTGATGGTATTTATTTTTTTGTCAAAATAATCCACGATTTTAATGCTTGGCCCCAATATGACTCCACCACC
>Ga0316190_10003677_pt1 | contig 11108 bp, 10 predicted proteins | sample Eddworburrow2_MG_FD_204929 | JGI IMG/M metagenome (GOLD analysis project Ga0316190, IMG submission 204929) | Coastal sediment microbial communities from Maine, United States - Eddy worm burrow 2 | ecosystem: Environmental > Aquatic > Marine > Coastal > Sediment | place: USA: Maine | collected... | reverse complement strand
AAATGGTGATATAAAATATGTCTATATTTTTAGTTCAGTTGCTTTTTTCATGCTCATTATTGCTTCTATAAATTACATGAATCTGGCAACGGCAAGATCTGCACGGAGATCACGTGAAGTAGGCATTAGAAAAGTAGTTGGCTCTCATAGATTCCAATTGATTTCTCAGTTTATTATCGAATCCCTTCTTCTATCTCTAATTGCCTTCCTGCTCAGTTTAATTTTGATATTAGTTATTTTGCCGTTCTTCAATGATTTGCTTGATAAAGAGATTACCATATCTTTCTTGCAAGATCCAATTATTTTATCTGGTTTACTGGGTATAATACTTTTTGTAGGAGTATTAGGAGGCAGTTATCCGGCATTCTACTTATCATCTTTTAAACCTGCATTAGTCCTGAAAAGTAAAATGACTTCCAGGGGTGGTAATGCATTTCTTAGAAAGGGCCTGGTCGTTTTGCAATTCTCCATATCTATAATCATGCTTGTCTGTACCTGGCTGGTGTATGACCAATTACAATTTTTAAGAGAGAAAGACCTGGGTTTTGATAAAGAACATGTAATCAGGATGTCCCTTTCAACCGATGAAATGAGACAAAAATATAATGTACTAAGATCTAAGTTATTGGAATTACCCAACATAATCAATGTATCTACGGCAAGCACCAGCCCTGGTTATGGAGTTGGTAAGAATTTAATTAATGTTGAAGACCAAAATGGTGAGATGGTAGAACGAGGCATTGATATGTATGGAATAGATTATGATTATCTGAGTACACTTGGATTCCATATTGTCGAAGGGAGGGATTTTTCAAGAGACTATCCCTCAGATACGACTGCGGCAGTTATCGTTACTGAAGCTATGGCCAAAAGAATGGGCTGGGACACAGCTCTTGAAAAGAAATTTGCCTTTATGGGAGGAGATGGCGAAGCACCTGAGCCTATGCACGTTGTGGGTGTTGTAAAAGATTATCATCATGCTTCCCTCTATGATATTATTGAACCCATCATGTTTGTTCTACGAGAAAATAACAGGGTTCTTCATATCAAGATTGATGGCAGTGATGTTAAGGATGCGCTAACTAAAGTAGAGTCTGTTTGGAATTCGATACATGCTGATCAACCTTTTGAATATACATTTTTAGATGAAGAATTTCATGAACAATATCAAAATGATGAACAGCGCGGTCAGATCTTTACAATTTTTGCCGGATTAACTATGGCCATTGCATGCTTGGGATTGCTAGGACTGGCTTCTTATACAGCAGAACAGCGAACCAAAGAAATAAGTATTCGAAAAGTTGTAGGGGCAAACATTCAATCATTGGTTTACCTAATTTCAAGAGAATTTATCTTACTAGTTATAGTATCTATAGTTATTGGTTTGCCAATAGCTTATTTTTTCATGGTCAATTGGTTGCAAACTTTCGCTTTTGCTATGGATATTAATTGGATTTCATTTGCGCTTGTATCAGTAATTGCGATCATCATCACGTTTAGTACCGTGAGCTTTCATACAATTCGAGCGGCTTTGTCTAATCCTGTCGATGCGTTAAAAGAAGAATAATCAAACTCAATTACCTCTGTTGAGAACCTCCACATCGTAAACAAAGTACTTGGTATCCCCTAGCCAGAAAAAACGCACATATTTTTCTTCATACATAAGCTTCACTCGATTCCCCTCTAGAAATGCTTTATCGAGTTTTGCGATGACACTGTCAGCTGACTTTTTAACTGTAAAATCCCAGGTGGTTGGAATTGCCCCTTCAGAAGAATTTGTCAATCCACCAACATTTAGAGTTCCTTCATGAGTCTTAATTATGACGCCTTTTTTGCTGAATTTTGTTGGAATTCCTGCTCTAAATCCAGAGGAATAATTTGCTAAATTTAAAAATACAAAAACAGCAATTGCCAACAACAAAACCACAAATCCAATTTTCTTAAGTAAGCTTATAAACCCTTTCATAATCGTCTATTTTAAGCGAAGATACTGCGATTTTTGATTATTAAAAAAAACCAGTTGTTTTAAATATTTAGTGAAATCAATACCTTTTAATCTTTGATTTCAATTTCCATCCTTTAAGGATTACAGGCAAGTTTACTTAAAGTCAATTTATTATAGCTACTGCGTTTAAAAATTTTATGCTGATGTAAAATCTGATTTGTGAATAATTATCAGAAAGTGTTTTCTAATACCTATTTTTAAGTATTCTTGCAATGAAATATCAAAATCAAATTGGAATTTATACATACTGAGTTAATCATCAGCCTTGCGATTATATTGACTGCATTTTTTGGATTTATTACTAAAAAAATTTACCTATCAGCAGCAATTACAGGAGCAGGAATTGCATTTCTCCTGTGGTTTGGGGGAGGTAGAGAAAGTTTATTTGTCCTTTTCCTATTTTTTGTTTTTGGCACCCTAGCCACTTCATGGAAAAAAGAAGTCAAATCTCGTCGAAAATTGGAACAGGAAAATCATGGGAAAAGGGAGATTTCCAATGTCTTAGCTAACGCCGGAGTTGCAACAGTCCTATCCGTATTAGCTCTTGCACTTCCTCAACATCAGGCAGCATTAAAACTTATGATCATCGCCAGTTTTGCTACCGCCTGCTCTGATACTTTCTCTTCAGAATTTGGAATCGTCTACGGCAAAAAGTTTGTTAATATAATAAACCTAAAGTCAGTCAACAGAGGAACTGATGGAGGAATAAGCCTTCAAGGCTTATTTTTTGGCTTATTTGGGAGTATGATAATTACTATAAGCATGTTTTTTTTTTACTATGATTATCAAACCGTAATCATGATTACTTTATGCGGTCTAATTGGTAATCTTATAGATTCTATTCTGGGAGCAACCCTGCAACGTAAAGGAAAGTTGAACAATCACCAGGTTAACCTTTTCGCGACCCTTTCTGGCGCCTTGTTGGCACTGGCATACACTATATTTATGAATTGACACTTAACAGTTTTTTACTAAACTTCTGATACTTCAAAAGTAGTTGATCTGCAATGCGCTCAGAATTTGCCAGTATAGTCAAACTGGGATTTACAATCGTGGAGGAAGGAATTGCTGATCCATCTGCAATATACATTCCTGGATAGTTAAATACTTCTCCCGCATCATTGATCACTCCATTTTCTTTAGATGTAGACATCCTGCAAGATCCTAATTGATGCGATGAAGTAAAAAATGGTGAATGACTCACTTTTCCTTTCCTGTTTACATATTCAAATGGCATAGAAGTACATCCCGTTTTTTTGAAAACTGTTTCCAGCATCTTATATGTTCTGTGATAATGATTCTCTAATTCTTTATTCACATTTAGGTGCAAGTTTATCTTACCGATATCATTTACAGTCATGGATCCTTTTGTTGGTTCGATTCCAAGAGCTGCCAGTATAATCATGCGATGCCTAAATTGCTTAATGAGCTGAATATAATCTTTACCCCAGGCAGGATATCCCAACATTGAAGTATCAAATCGTGCTCCGCTTACTAATTGAATAGGTAACACTTTTGCTGCGGTGAGCATTAAATGCTCCTTCTTTAAAAAATGATAACTGACCAATCCTGGATGTGATCTGCCGGAATACATATCCGCATCGGGGTACGAATCCGGTAATAATGCAATTGCCTTTACACTTCCATTAAAGGAAATATTCTTTCCAACCTCCTTACTCAGATTCGGAAGGTTCTCTTTGGATGATAGCAGTAATTTTGCAGTTCCAATTGTGCCTGCTCCTAATATCAAAATTTTTGTCTTATAATATATGAGTTCATTTTTTGACCTCTTGTCTTTACACAATACCCAATACTTGTATGGAAATGAATCATTTTCTGCCGTAGATACCCTGATTGGTTTTATTGCAAATGCATCCATTTCAGTATAAATGGTAGCTCCAAATTTTTTGGCTTCAGGTAAATAATTCATAAACAATGATTGCTTTGCTCCATATACACATCCTGAAATACAATACCCACTATTCTGGCAATTTGTCAGTGCATACCTCGTCCTTTCCACTGAATAATTACATTGTTTCATCAGTTTGATAAACACATGACCTGTTTTTGGGATTTCATGCTCGCCAGCCTGTTCAACATTTAGTGCCGTTTCTGCCTTATCATAATACTTATCAAAAAATCTTCTGGATAATTTTTCGGGCCATTCATTTATGCCTTTGTCATTTTTAATATCAAAAACTAAGCTTGGAGCTCTTAGTGAAATCATTTCATAAAACCCAGATCCTCCACCCAATGCCTCAATGAATTGCAAATTCAGACGAGTTGCTGTTACATTTCTAAAATATTTTAGCAGATACTTTGGATCCTGCGTTTGCCTAAAGCTTGTATAAGGATTGATATCAGGCCCCTTTTCTATCACAGTTGTCTTGAATCCTGCTTTCGAAAATCTCAAGGCAGGAGCTGCACCTCCAAATCCTGAACCGATAATGAGTACGTCAGTTGATAGAGTTTTCATGATTTAGTTTGGGTTTCCATTTGAAGTAATTGAATTAATGTTCGTAAGGTTGTCAGCAGCATATGTTTGAAATTCTCCGCGAGATGCACCGGGAAAATCAATAATACCGCAACTCTGATCACTTTCACACAAACCTGAAAAAACAATTAATTGAAGCAGGTAAATAGCTCCATTATACACTTGTTTTCTCAGTAATCCGCTTTGGGTCCCTTCACGGACTATTAGTTTTTTATTATCATCTGACAAATGTGTGAAACTCACTGAGAATTTTAACTTTGCCTGCTCATTTAGGTTTTTAATCAGATAGCCAAAATATTTTGAGAAACCGTAAAACTCTGCACAAATTTCTTCAGCTAAAAAGTCTGTATATCTCGAAGCACCAGGAATTACAATTTCAATGAAGTTTTGAAAGGTGCTCAAATCTTCATTCGATGTAATGCTATGATTTTGCTCTTGCATGTCAGAACCATACAATACTTCTGGGAACAAAGAAAGCCCTGAAATGAAATAGGCAATTCGCTTCATCAATATCCTTCTTGACAAATCAGGAAGGGTGTTGTAGTTGTGTGTGATATCATCAAACATGGCGGTTGTATATTTTGATCTATATAAATATACATGGCAGATTATTATTGATTTGCCACTTGAAATTGTGAATCTGCAGCGCTTACAAATTCAAAGAGAAATCAAAAAGGAAAAGGTAATAAGAGCCAAGAATAACCGCTACTCAGTATTTAAACAGAAATAAATGAGATACAAAATTTCAGGATTTGCAATAAACGCAATTCTCTTTCAACGTTGCAGATGCAGTAAAGTATGTTAAAATCTAAGGACGGGAATAAAAAATTCAAAAGAATGTTTTAAATCAGCTTGTCTGGGATCATCATTTAACAAATAACTGTATCTAAATCCGAAGCTCATATCATATAAATTAAATACCTTGGTATCCAGCACTAATTCTCCTCCTACTGAATTATATAGTTGGATTGATTCTGTGTTGGTTTCAGAATTTACCAGATGGGATCTGCTATAATCAAAAAATGCATTTGCCCTGACTCGATAGAAATAAAGAACTCCCCAAAATCCCCAATCCGGATAAATCATAGGGAAATGATAGTTTGATCCTATTTTATAAATAAAATCATAAATTGGTCGATTATACCCCCTGGAGTATACATAATTATCAGAAAATGGATAATCATTTTCAGCATCTTCTTTTTGATAGGAGGCCTGAAAAACAAGATTATGATTATCAGATATACCAGGGAATGTCCACTCAGAATCGAATAATAGTTGATTGGCCAAATTTTCATCAACTGATGCATTGTTTATAAGTCGAATAAACTGGCTGTTTTTTGCAAAAATATTTTGCCTTGCTTTTTTCCTTCTATTCAAAAATGAAATTCCGGATTCAATAGAATTCAATTTGAAGTCGACCGTTTCCAGGTTTTCATTTTCTTTAAACTTGATCGATGTAATTGCATAATTCGAAAGGATATTTAGTTTTGTGGTATATAATCCTTTGCTGATATCAAATGGTATTAAAAATCCCCCTTTTATTTTACTATCCCACCATTCGACCTTATATGTATCTATAACATTTCCATTTTCATCTTTGATTGTTCTTAGCCCAGCACGCAATCCGGTACTTGCATTAAATGTTACTACGGGGTATAGTTGTGCATATGCCACATCAAAAAAATAGGTGAAGTTTTCATCATTTCTATTGTATCTCACCCCAAGACTCATTCCTAATGTATTCAGAACATTATTTGAACGCAGCGCCCATTCATAATTCGGGTCATTAAAAAGAAGACTCCAACTATGTAGATTAATCAATTTAGATGAATTTGAATACTTTGTTGTTTCAAATACTTTTTCATTTAATTTGGCAGTTATATCTCCGCCTTCTCCTTCATTTGATATGAAATCATATTGTGGCATATCAATCGGTTCTTCTATTGGGAAGGGATTCCAGGAGTTTGTATCAAGCGGAATCATTTTAACATCACTTCCCAATGAATTAAAGTCGGTGTAATACAGTTTACCATCAGATCCATTTATTGCAGGATTGTACGCTCCTATTTTAACATCAGTCACCTGATAAATGGTATCGTTACCATTTCTTAGCGCATAAATATTGTCTACACCAGAAAATGATGCTGAAAAATAAATATGGTCCTTTGTCAGCCAGGGGATCCCTAACTGATGGTCAGTAAATTCTGTAAGTCTTTCCATTTGCCCGCTATCAGTGTCAATCCTTACTAATGCATTCCTGCCGTGAGCATTACGAGCGACCGTAATGATTTCTTGGTCATCTGATGCCCATTTAGGATAAGCAAAATACAAATTTTCCTGGTTCGGAATTTCTTTGATTAATGAGCCATCTTCGCTTGATATTATATGTAAATTATACTTTAATTCAGGTGTGCTTTGGAATGCAACAATTTTCTTCCCATCAAAGGATAAATCGGGTGAGAAATACTTAGCTGAAGACGTAAGCTTAACCTTTTTGTAATTAAACATGTCATAGATTACGATGTTAGAATTTACTCCCCACCTCCATCGTTCATCCTGCCCAACTTCTGCCCAAACTATCTTTCCATTTTTATATGAAAAATAACTATCTAATACCCTGCCCTGCCGTGTAATTAAATACTCCATTCCATAACGATTTATCTTATAGAACGCACCAATTCTTTTATAGCTGGATTTATAGACAATTGCGCTTCCTTCGCCATCAAATTGTGGGTATCTATAGACAGTATAGGTATAATCTTTATCAACATCATTTAATTGTTCAATTGCATCATTTTCTGGTTTATCCTTTAATTCATCCCACTTGGAATTGTAGTATCGCATGGTCATGATGTAAAAATCATAGGTTGGATATTCTGATTTTTTATATAGACTCCTTGAGAAAGGGTAAAAAAGGCTTTTATATTTTCCACCATCATGAAGGACATCTTTCCAGAAATCATATCCGTATTTCTCTCTTCCATAATTAACCATTAAGTATCCAGACTCATAATGATTTGGGACAAAGTCCTTCAGAGATCCATTTCTCACCATTTCATAGGAATAATACTTTTCCTCAAAATTCAAGCTCTTGAAACCATTATAAAATGCCGGCATACGGCCTCTGCCTTGCTTGGACAATGCAGTTTCAAATGCGACAGCATCTCCTTCCCAAAACCAATTTGGTATACTTAGTGAAGAGAAAAAACTCCACCCCAATTCACCAGAAATTATATACCCAAAATTTGTTAATCCTCTTTTGGAATTTGAAAATTGTTGTACATGCCTCTGCTCGTGTATCGTTAATACATCTAGCCAATTGGTACTGACCAAATAACCCGATTGAGGCGGATTAGTAAAATATTCAGATCTGAATGGTGCTAAACCAACATAACCATTAGAAACAACAGTCTGATTTTGTAAAACTATATTTATTTTTTTATGTCTATCTCCAATCGATCCATTACCATTTTTTCCAATGTAATGCACTAGATTTGCTACTCGCTGAGCTTGAGATTCTAAACTGACCGGGTAAATGATTCTTGCAGTATCGGTATTAATTTGTCGCCAACGCATACTTGGCGGATTTCCACCAAATTCTTGCGACAAAGAAGGGAAACTAAATAAAAAAAACAATACGAGTATTGATACCGATAATAGTGCGGCTGGACGTTTGGACCGATATTTAAAACACATATTCAAATATAATATCTTTTAGAAATTATATAAGAATTTATGTATACACTTCTTTAATTAATGGTAAATCTTTCTCGATATTTCCTGTAGTTTTGAACGGTTCAAAAAATTCAACTGTTTTTGTTTTCCAATCCATTTTTGACCTGACAATTGGAATTGTAGCTTTGTGTGCAATGTAATAAAATCCGGTTTTCCAATCAGTCACATTCTTACGTGTACCTTCTGGTGCTAAGGCAATAACAAAACGATCATGGTTATTGTATAAATCTACTACCTGATCTACCAAGTTTGTGCTCTTAGATCTATCGACTGGATAACCACCCATCAATTTAAAAAACCATCCAAAAGGTGGCCTGAACAACGATTTTTTACCCAGGAACTTGGAATCAAATCCCACTACACCGCGTGCAAGTACACCAATCATAAAATCCAAATTGGAAGTATGAGGAGCTACGATAATAATATATTTTTTCTCTTGCCATGGAACATCACCAATGATCTTCCATCCAATCAACCTCCACAAAAATCTATATACTAATTTCATCTATTGCCTTTCCTGAATCCAATTATGATTTTTCGCCATATGCAAGGTCACCAGCATCTCCCAGACCCGGAACGATGTAGGACTTACTATTTAAAACAGGATCTATTGCCGCACACCACAAATTGATTTTTGCAAAATCTAGTTTATTGCGCAAATATTCTATTCCATCGTTACTTGCAATCACACTAGCAAAATGAACGTTGGTAGGTGTCCCTTTTTTTAAAATCGCCTTATACGCTAATTCGAATGAAGCGCCAGTAGCCAGCATTGGGTCAACTAAAATTAATGTTTTCCCGTCAACGTCAGGTGAGGAAATATACTCGACATGGATCTCAAAGTGTTCCTTATCAGTATACTTTCGATAAGCAGAAACAAAAGCACTTTCTGACCTATCAAAATAATTCAAGAAACCTTCATGCAAGGGTAGTCCGGCCCTCAATATAGTTCCAATCACAAGTTTTTCTTCGATCAATTTGCTTTGATGTATTCCTAATGGTGTTTTTACGTTACGCTCAGAATACACCAGAACCTTACTGATTTCATAAGCCATCACCTCGCCAATCCGCACCAAATTGTTTCGAAACCTCATTGGATCATCTTGTATTTCTACATGTCTAAGTTCTGATACAAATGTATTTAGCACAGAATTTTGTTCAGACAAATCAAATATGGGCATTATTAAAAAATATTAGACATTCATTCCTTATTTAAAAACCCAAATGTAATCATTTAACAATTCCTTTAATGAAAAATATAATCATCAATACGTAAATCTAATATATCGATTCTAAAATTATCCAATCAATTAAATACCTACGATGATAACTTTGTCAGACACCATTTTCCTTAACAGGGAATTTAAGAAAAGCGCAAAATATCATTGAGGATCAATTAGTATAATCAGTGTAAAATCTCACAACAAAGGTATTTCGTCATAGTCAAAACAAAAACGTTGTTTGATGGCTAAATATTAATTTCTTATCGTTTAGTGACTATGAAAAAAACTTACTGCTTATGCTGAGCATATAAGACAATAATATTCAATCATATATGCGCTTATAACATGTAATCAACCCCCCTATTTAATATGTGCATTTTTGCACTTGTTTAGTTGTTTTTATGTCTTAATATGATATATTTGCGTGTACTATTACACTATATTTTGAGATATCATTATTTTTATTTTAAATTGTACTTAGAGATGAATCAAGATCAATTAAAAAAGAAGATAGATAAGGAATTTAAAAAACTCACTAAGAACAATTTTCTTAGCCCTCAAAACTGTACTCATTTAAATCAAACCCGAGCCTATATTTTTGAATTGAATAAAATCATCAAGCATTTTGAAAAAAAATTTGATTATATCCCTTCTTCAGCTCAATTACTTTTTAATGAATACAATTCAAAACAAGAGAGGATGCTCTTTGAAAAGTATAAGGATGAATATATAAAAGAATAAATCATGCTTCCTTTCATACCATCTCCAATTAATTTCGAATATGATTCGATTTTCAGAGCTATCGCAAATAGATCTGGACGCATGCAATATTATAAAATCAAAAAAGGGAAAAAACGTCAGCGTATTAGTAAAAGTGAGTTTTCTGATATCTATAATAAGTCAAATATTATTGCGATCCGGCCAATTCAAAATGATATATCTATTGCACCAATCCAAATGGATATCTTCGTGAAATAGGGAAGCTATAAATTACCAGATTTTAGGACTTGCCAAGTATGATCAGATAATAACCGAACACTTGCCACAAACGATTTAAATGGAATACTTTTTCCCCATTCTTCAGGAGAAATCATTGAGAGTAAATCCTGGCCATCATCACGTGTATACAAAAAATATGTTTGTCCAATAATTGGATCAAAATTCATTTGGGCAAGATAAATTCTATTGGAAACCTCAACACGGGCTTTTATATCGTTGGCCTGACTAACAAGGGTATTCATTTGTTCATACAGCTGATGTAACTGATGCTCGGTCTGCTCTTTCATAGCAGCCATGGCTCTACCTTTAATTTTTCCCTTATCAACAGGTTTTACAATAGCACTTCCTACAACGTGAGGGAATGAGATCAACCCTGGATTTTCCGATACTTTTTCCTTCAGGGTTTCAAGGTCAATATTATTTACATTTATTTTTTTTCCTTTTTCCAAAGTCAGTATTTGCCTTTTTCTGTAATAATTTTTAAAGTATCTGAATTTATGGTATCGGACGGAGACAATGTTTCTATTAAAAGTTTTTTTGATCCGGGGAATGTAGTTCTTTTTGAAATATCAACTCCTAAAAAGAACATTGCCAAAAAGAATACTATTGAAATCGCTACAAATATTTTTTTTGATCTTTTCAATTTAATTTT
>Ga0316190_10003676_pt1 | contig 11110 bp, 6 predicted proteins | sample Eddworburrow2_MG_FD_204929 | JGI IMG/M metagenome (GOLD analysis project Ga0316190, IMG submission 204929) | Coastal sediment microbial communities from Maine, United States - Eddy worm burrow 2 | ecosystem: Environmental > Aquatic > Marine > Coastal > Sediment | place: USA: Maine | collected... | reverse complement strand
GAAGGCGTTCCGCAAGGTGGTCAAGGTGTTCACGCGGATGCTCGACAACGTGGTCGAGATCAACGGCCTGCCGCTGCCGCAGCAGCGCAACGAGATCCAGCGCAAACGGCGCCACGGTATGGGCTTCCTGGGGCTGGGCTCGACGATCACGATGCTGCGTATGAAGTACGGAGACGAAAAGGCGGTGCAGTTCACGGAGGAGGTCGCGCGCGAACTCGCGATAGCCGGTTGGGAAGAAGGCCTGGAGCTCGCGAAGGAGAAAGGCCCTGCACCGATCATGAACGAACAGTTCGAAATCACCGAAGAGATGCTCGCGCATCGCCCGGAGATGCGCGGTGACGGATACCAGGCCGGCGACAAGGTGCCCGGGCGGATTCTTCATGCACGCTATAGCCGTTACATGCAGCGCGTGGCAGCTGAAGCACCCGAACTGGTGAAGGAGCTGGCCGAGGTCGGGTCACGATTCACGCACCACAGCTCGATTGCGCCGACAGGCACGATTTCGCTGTCGCTGGCCAATAACGCCTCGAACGGAATCGAGCCGAGCTTCGCGCATCATTATTTCCGCAACGTGATCCGCCAGGGCAAGAAGACGAAGGAAAAAGTCGACGTGTTCTCGTTCGAACTGCTTGCGTATCGCGAACTGGTGGACAAGGAGGCGTTGCCGCCGGGCGCCCAGGGGTCGGACGCGAGCAACGCTTTGCCGGACTACTTCATCACCGCGGAAGACGTATTGCCGACCGAGCACGTCGATATCCAGGCGGCGGCGCAGAAGTGGATCGATTCGTCGATCTCGAAGACGGCCAACGTACCGACGGATTACGCGTACGACGATTTCAAGGATATCTACCTGTATGCCTACAAGCAGGGCCTGAAGGGTTGCACGACATTCCGCTTCAACCCGGAAGCCTTCCAGGGCGTGCTGGTGAAGGAAAAGGACCTGAAGAACACGACTTACGCGTTCACGCTGGACGACGGTTCGACGGTCGAACTCAAGGGTGACGAAGAGATCGAGTACGACGGTGAGACGCATACCGCGGCCAATCTCTTCGACGCGCTCAAAGAAGGTTATTACGGAAAATTTTGAAGCAGGCTGCAGCGAACAGCATCTGTCGAGGTATTCAGGAAATGAAGATTGACAAGAAAATTGTCGGTTATGCGGTCAAGAAGCCGGCCCAGGAAGACAAGAACGAGCGCCCCGAGCTGCGCCGCGAGGGCGGCGGAGGTAGTCGCGCCGAAGTCATCCGGATGCACGAGAAGCTCGAGCGTCCCGAGATCCTCATCGGTTCGACGTACAAGGTCAAGACGCCGGTGTCCGATCATGCCATGTACGTAACCATCAACGACATCGTCCTCAACGAAGGCACGGAGCACGAGAAACGCCGGCCGTTCGAGATCTTCATCAACTCCAAGAATCTCGATCATTACCAGTGGATCGTCGCGCTGACACGGATTATTTCGGCGGTCTTCCGCAAGGGCGGTGATGTCGCATTCCTCGTCGATGAACTCAAGGCCGTGTTCGATCCGCGCGGCGGCTACTGGCAGACCGGCGGCAAGTACATGCCGTCCATCATCGCGGAGCTCGGCTACATCGTCGAAAAGCACCTGATTTCCATTGGACTGATGTCTTCGCAGGAGCTCGACGAAGGGCAGCTGAAGCTGATAGCGGAGAAACGCGCGGCATTCGAAGAGTCCCGCAAGCAGCAGGATGCGTTCTCGAAGAGTGAATTCCCGGAGGGCGCGCAGTTGTGCAAGAAGTGCAATACGGCCGCCGTCATCATGATGGACGGGTGTAAGACGTGTCTGTCCTGCGGCGACTCCAAGTGCGGCTGAGCGCGCCTCAGGCGGTGTGATACGGCGTCAAAAGGCCCGGGAAAATTGCTCATGTACGGACGTGTACACTGCGCATTTTCCCGGGCCTTTTTCCTTGTCTCACACCACCTGAGACACGCTCAGCGTACTGAACGAGCTGTGCGCGTGCATCCCGCGTGGTAAATTCGCGCTGTGACCTTATCGATACCTGATTTTTCGAAGACGAACGTCGTCGTGGCCGGCGACGTGATGCTCGACCAGTACCTGTTCGGGGCGACCAGCCGTATATCGCCGGAAGCCCCCGTGCCCGTCGTGCACGTGCAAAAAACAGACGACCGTCCCGGCGGTGCTGCGAACGTCGCGGTAAACCTCGCGTCGCTCGGCGTCAGGACGAGGCTGATCGGTGCGGTCGGCAACGATGCTGCGGCGAACACCCTCGAGAACCTGCTGACCGCCAACGGTATCGACTGCGACTTTGCCCGGGTCAGCGACCGTCCCACGATCACCAAGACACGTGTCCAGAGCCGCGGCCAGCAGCTCATCCGGCTCGACCAGGAAGATGCCTCCGAGCTCAGGGACAGCACGCTGCTCGACGCCCTCGGCAAGGCCGCGACAGGCGCTGGCGCGGTGGTGTTGTCCGATTACGGCAAAGGTGCTCTGACCGACGTCAGGGCGATGATAGCGGTGTGCCGAAAAGCCGGCGTGCCCGTGCTGGTCGATCCTAAAGGGCGTGATTTCGAAAAATACCGCGGCGCGACGCTGTTGACGCCGAACCAGGGCGAGTTCGAGGCCGTTGCCGGACCCTGCGGGAGCGACGCGGAACTCGTGTCGCGCGGCTGGCAAATGGTCGAGGACCTCGAGTTGGCGGCGCTGCTGGTTACGCGCAGCGAGAAGGGCATGATGCTGCTCGAAGCCGGCAACGAACCGCTGTTCCTGTCGACGCAGGCGCGCGAGGTCTATGACGTTACCGGTGCCGGCGATACGGTCATCGCAACGCTCGCCGGAGCACTGGCTAGCGGCCAGTCGTTCGCCACATCGTCGGCACTGGCGAATATCGCGGCGGGCCTGGTGGTTCGCAAGATCGGCGTGGCGACGGTGACACCGGGCGAGATCCAGGTCGCGCTGCACCAGCGCGGCCAGGGCGGCCGGGGGCTGGTTTCCCGGGACGAACTCCTGGTTCTCGTCGGCGAGGCGCGTGCGCGCAAGGAGCGCATCGTCATGACGAACGGCTGCTTCGACATCCTGCACGCCGGACACGTGGCTTACCTCGAGGAAGCGAAGAGTCTCGGCGACCGGTTGATCGTTGCGGTGAACGACGATGACTCGGTGCGGCGGCTCAAGGGCGAGTCGCGCCCGATCAATACACTCGAAGACCGTATGCTGGTACTGGCCGGCCTTGCAGCCGTCGACTGGGTGGTGCCGTTTGCCGACGATACGCCGGCGGCGTTGATCGAGGCCGTGCTGCCCGCCGTCCTGGTGAAGGGCGGCGATTACCGGCCCGAGGAGATCGCGGGGGCCAGGGAAGTCCTGGAGAACGGCGGCGAGGTGCGCGTGCTGAGCTTCCGCGACGGTCATTCCACCAGCCGCATCATCGACAAGCTTGGCGGCTGATCGAGCCGGGGCATTGCGGGTACGGTGTGCGATTCTTTTATAACCTGCTGACCTATTTGCTGTACGTGCCCTACGTCGGCTACTGGCTGATACGCGGCATCACCAATCGCTCCTACCTGAAGCGCATAGGCGAGCGCCTCGGGATCGGCTACCCCCGGCTGGAACGCTGCATCTGGATACATGCTGTTTCCGTCGGCGAAGTCGTGGCAGCCGTGCCCCTGATCCGTTCGCTCGGCAAGCGATACCCGGACCGGCCCCTGCTGGTGACCACGGTCACGCCGACCGGTGCGGCACGCGTCGCCTCGCTGTTCGGCGACGATGTGCATCACACCTATATTCCCTTCGAAGCGCCGCAGGTCGTCAATCGCTTTTTCTCGGCCACGAAGCCGGATATCGCGCTGGTGCTGGAAACGGAGATATGGCCCAACCTCTACCGGGGCTGCGGAGTCCGTGACATCCCGCTGGTGCTGGTGAGTGCGCGTATCTCGCCGCGATCCGTGCGCAGCTACCGGCGCCTGTTGCCACTGTTTCGCGAGACCCTGTCGCACGGCATCATCATCGCCGCGCAGACCGAGGCCGATGCGGAGCGCTTCCTGTCGCTGGGAGCCGCGCCCGAACGCACGCGCGTCACCGGCAACATCAAGTTCGATGTCGAGTTGGCGCCCGATCTCCCGGTGCGGGGCCGGGAACTGCGCGCGGACCTCTTTGGTGACCGGCCGGTCTGGATCGCGGCGAGCACGCACGAAGGGGAAGAAGAGATCGTCCTCGACGCGCAGCAGAAGCTTTTGCAGGACATTCCCGGGCTACTGCTCGTGCTGGTACCGAGACATCCGCAGCGATTCGCCGGCGTCCGGGACATGGTGGCAAAGAAGCGGATGAGCGTCATCTCCCGAACAGACGGCAAACCATGCAGCGCGGACACGCAGGTGTTTCTCGGCGACACGATGGGCGAACTGACGCTTTTTTACGCGGCCAGCGACGTTGCGTTCGTCGGCGGCAGCCTGGTGCCGATCGGCGGGCACAACCTGCTGGAGCCTGCGGCGCTGGGCCTTCCGCTGGTGAGCGGACCGCATGTATTCAATGCCGAGGAAATCGCCGACATGTTTGTCGACAAGGGCGCATGCAGGCTGGTACACGATGCAGACGAACTGGCCGCCGAAGTCGGGCAGTTGCTGTCCGACCCGGAAATGGCGGCTCGCCTCGGCGATGCGGGACGCGGCATTCTCGAGCGCAACCGCGGCGCGCTGGCGCGCCTGTTGGCGATGATCGAGCCGCTCGCCGACTGAGTGCCTACTCCGTCGCTTCCGCTTCCTTGCTGGCTTCCTCGGCGAACTGGTCTTCCGGCGGCTTGCGCGCGACAAGGAACGGTTCCAGGTTCTCGAGATCCTGCACCTGCAGGGTTCCGGCCGCCTGCTTCAGCCGCATGACGTTAAGCAGGTAGTCGTACCTCGCCTGGTAGTAATTCGTGATCGACAGGTACAGGTTACGCTGCGAGATCAATACGTCCACGATGGTGCGCGTGCCCACGTCGAATCCCGCCTTGGTCGCGTCGAGCGCGGTCCGCGACGACGCGACGGCCTGCTCCAGTGCCTGCACACGGCTGATCTCGGCCAGCACGCCGAGGTAGGAGTCACGAGTCCGCCTGTCCGTTTCACGCGTGACGCGCTGCAGTTGCTCGCGCGCCGCGCGATGCAGGTAGATGGCTTCCTTCACGCGCGACGACGTCGTTCCGCCGGAAAAGATCGGCAGGGTGAACTGGATGCCGATGCTGTCCCGGTCGAAGTTACTGTCGGCGGGAAGGGCGCCGAAGCCGTTGAACGTGTCCTGGTCCTGCTCCGAATCCGTGGCCCCGACGTTGGCCACGAGATCGACCGTCGGGTAGTGGCCGTTACGGCGGAAGGATATTTCGTCGCGGGCGAGGGCTTCGTCCAGGCGGCTCGAAACCAGGGCGAGATTCTGCGCCATGGCGAGATCCAGCCAGGCCTGTTCACTCGCCGGGTCGGGAGATTTGAGCGGCAGGTTCTCCGTGGGAGCGGCGAGGTCCCGGATATAGGATCCCGTGATTTCCTGCAAAAAGTAGCGTGCGGTGGCGAGTGAGCGCTTGGCCGCGATCTCGCTGGCGACCGCCTGGTCGTATGCGGCCTGCGATTCCTGCACGTCGGTGATTGCAATGAGGCCGACCTCGAAGCGTTGCTTGGCCTGCTCGAGCTGGCGCGCGATCGCATTGCGGTCGGCGTGGATGGCGAGCAGCCGGTCCTCCGCGCCCAGCACGTTGAAATACGCTTCGGTCACACGAACGATCAGGTCCTGCTGCGCCGCTTCCCGATCAGCCTCGGCCCTTGCCACGACCTTGTCGGCCTGCCTGAGCCCGACAATCTGGTCCCAGCGAAACAGCGTCTGGCGCAGGATGAAATTCCATCGTGTCGTTTCGTCCTCGACCTCGGTCTGGAACGAGAACGGCACGACGACGAAATTGCCCGACCCATCCGGCTGCTCGATAACGGTATTCTGGATCCCCGACCCCGAGGACTCGGACTTCGTCCAGTCGGCACTGAAACCGATTTGCGGGAACAGAACGCCGCGCGCCTGCGGCTCCGCCTCCAGCGCGGCGAGTCGGCGTGCCTCGGCCTCGTGGATGCGCGGATCGCTCTGCAATGCCTGCTGGTAGATCTCGAGTAACGTGGCCGCCTGGCCGGGCATGGATGCCGCCAGCATCGCGGCAGTGATCAGTATTGCCTTGAAAGTCATTGGTTTTTTCATACGGTTTTATTCCAAGAGGTCCGGGGCGGGGCTAAATATAGGTGTTATAGTCTACTATATCACTAAACCAGTTATGAGAATCAACGTTCCCAGGCTTTCCGACGCCTGCGGAGCGTCGAAGTTCGCCCGGATAGTACATCGCCATCGCTACAACATAGATGCAGCATACGCCGAAGTGGTTTCTCCCGAGCGCAAATGGTTGCCGTCTTCAGAACTCGAATTGCGGTGGCAACCTACCATGAACGAGGGGGCCGAGACTCGTTTCGAACAGGGCTTCGCTTTTCCAGTCGGTGTCACCCGTTCGGCGTACGAGGCGTGCCTCCATGATGGGCGGCGAACCGACGACGACGAACAGGCGGCCGCCGGGCCGCAACGCATCGACGAAGCGCGGATCGAAGGTTTCGATGGAGCCGGTCACGACAATCGCGTCGAAGCCATCGCCCGGTAATTCACGAGTCGCGTCCAGGGTCCGCAATTCGACGTTGTCAATGCCGGCGTCGGCGAGTTTGTGCCTGGCGTCGCGCACGAAGTCTTCATGGATATCGACGCTCGTGATCGTGCCAGCGAGTTGTGCGAGGCAGGCCGTGAGGAAGCCGCTGCCGGTGCCGATTTCGAGTACGTGATCGTTCGCGCGCAGTTCGAGTACCTGCAGGACACGGCCTTCGACCGTCGGCGTCATCATGAACTCGCCATGGCCGAGCGGAATCTCCGTGTCGGCGAACGCAAGGGATTCGTACGATGGAGGGACGAAATCCTCGCGCGGCACAGCCGACAATACGGCAAGAACGGCCGGATCCAGCACTGTCCACGCGCGGACCTGCTGGTCGATCATCTGTTGTCGTGCGAAATCGATGTTCATGTTTTAGTCGCTTTACCGGGCTTTCCGGGTGCTTCCAGTCACCCACCGCTGAATTATGGTGAATCAAGGCAGTCGGCCGCGGTCACTGGGATATGCTTACAGGTGCCTTATTTTACGGCGCTTTTGACCTCGAAGTCGCGCCTGCGGCGACGGCTTTCGAGCGGCTAATAATAACAAATGATCTATGAGCGGCATCACATACGGCACAATCTGACTGTATCTGCAAAATCGCCGCAGGCGGTACTTGCAGCAGTGCCCGTGAGCCCCGATATTGGCGCCTGAATGGACTCCATGATGTTAATCCTGGTCGCGTTGTCGTTACTGCTGATGGCGGCGGCCGTGGCAATCGTCGTCACGCTGATCGCGCGGCGCCGGCTGCAGGAACGCATCCGGAGGCTCCGTGAGGAACTGGTGGAGGTGTCGGCCGATGCCTCCGTCGGTCACAGGCTCAGTGTCGGCGAGCACCGCGACGTCGCGGACCTTGCCGAGTTGGCGGCCACCATCAACCGGCTCTTCGATGCGCTGGGAGAGCGTGATCAGAAGATCCAGGGTCGCGACCGCCTGTTCCGCGACTTCGCGCGAACGCTGCCGGAAATCGTGCTGATACACGATGAGAAGATCCTGCTGGCCAACGATTCGGCAGCTGCGCTGATCGGTTTGGAGGCGGCGCAACTGGTTGGGCGCGATGTCGTGGATCTCGTGAAGCCCGCTTACCGGGCACTGTTCCGCAAGTCCGTGACGCGTCGTCTCGAGGGCCAGGAGGCGCCGCGGCGGCTGGAGATACAGCTCATCAACGGCGAGCAGGCCGGGCTCTGGGTCGAGGCGCAGAGTTCGACGATCGAGTTTCACGGGCGGCCGGCGATTCTCACGGTGGCGCGCGACGTCAGCCATCGGAAAAGCCTCGAGGTGTCCCTGTCGCGCAACAAGCGGCAGGCGCAATACACGCTCGAGTCGATCGGCGAGGGCATCATCACCACGGACAACCACGGACACATCGATTACATGAACCGCGCTGCCGAGACATTGATCGGCACCAGCCGCGACGATGCCGCGGGACACGGCATCGGAGACTTGTTCACGCTCGTGGACGATTCGGACCGGCGCCCGCTGGGAGACCCCGTCGAGCGGTGCCTCGCGATGCGCCGCCGCGTCAACATGGGGCGGCACGCGGTGATGGTCACCCAGGGCGGCGAGCAGGAGCACTCGGTCGAATTGTCGGCGTCGCCGATTCGTGGTCCGAGCGACAGCATCTCGGGGTCCGTCGTCGTATTTCACGATGTCGGGGAGTTGCGGGGACTCACCCGCAAGATGAGCTACCAGGCCACTCACGATCCGCTGACCGGGCTCATCAACCGCCGCGAATTCGAGCGCCGCCTGGACGAGGCGATGGATGCGGCACACGCTGAAGAAGCCGTGCACATGCTGTTCTACATGGACCTCGATCGCTTCAAGGCGGTCAACGACAGCTGCGGCCACCTTGCCGGCGACAATATGCTTCGCGAGGTTGCGACGCTCATCAAGGAGCAGGTGCGCGACTCGGACTACGTCGGGCGTCTCGGCGGCGACGAATTCGGCGCACTACTGATCGGCTGTCCCATCGACAAGGCGCGGCAGATCGCGACGGACATCTGCAATGCCGTGGCCGATTACCGCTTCGTCTGGAAGGACAAGATCTTCAATATCGGCATTTCGATCGGCCTCGTCGAAATCAGCCATATCAGCGGCACCGTGCAGGACGTGATGAGTGCCGCGGACTCGGCCTGCTACGTTGCCAAGCAGGAAGGGCGGGGCAAGGTGCATATCTACTCGGCCCGCGACGAAGCCGTCGCACGGGAACGTGGCGATATCCGTTGGCTGCGGGAACTGCAGACGGCCCTGCACGACGGTTCATTCGCACTCGCGGTGCAGCCGATCATCGCGATGAGCCGCGGCGCCGACTCCGGACCGGCCGTGGAAGTGTTCATTCGGCTGCCGGGCCGCGGCAGCGAGTCGGATACCGCGGACTTCCTGCGTCCGGCACAGCGCTACCAGCTCATGCCGCAGATCGATCGCTGGGTCGTCAAGACCACGCTGACCGCGATTGCGGGCGGTGAGCTGAAGATCGCCGGTCACCGCAGCTGCGCCGTCAACCTCTCCGGCCAGACGATCGCGGACGACGGGTTCCTGGGATTCGTCGTCGAGGCGCTGGACCGAACCGGTGTCGCCCCGTCGATGATCTGTTTCGAGGTCACCGAGAGAGCGATTCTCGACAACGTGAAGCAGGCCCAGCGATTCATCGAGGTGCTTCACGGCATCGGCTGCGAGTTTTCGCTCGACGACTTCGGCAGCGGCATGGGCTCGTTTTCCAGTCTCAAGCACCTGCCCGTCGACTACCTGAAGATCGACGGCAAGTACACGCACAATGTGCAGACCGACGAAGTGAACCAGGAGATGGTCGCGGCAATGATCAAGCTGGCTCGCACCATGGAGTTTCGCGTCGTTGCCGAGCAGGTCGAGCGCCAGGAAGATTTCGACTGGCTGCGGGACATCGGCGTCGATTTCGTGCAGGGCTACTTCGTCGACCGGCCCGTGAACCTGGGGTCGATGACAACCGGCGCATATCGCGCATTGAATCCGTAGACAAAAAAAGGCCGCCCGGCATGCGCCGGGCGGCCTCCTGTACCCTTGTCTGCCGGCGATCAGCCGAGCAGCGGAACCATCAGCAGTGCAACGATGTTGATGATCTTGATCAGGGGGTTGATGGCGGGGCCTGCCGTATCCTTGTACGGGTCGCCGACGGTGTCGCCGGTCACGGCCGCCTTGTGAGCGTCCGAGCCCTTGCCACCGCAGTTGCCGTCTTCGATGTACTTCTTGGCATTGTCCCAGGCGCCGCCGCCGGCCGTCATCGAGATTGCGACGAACAGGCCGGTGATGATGGTGCCGAGCAGCAAGCCGCCGAGGGCTTTCGGCCCGAGCAACAGGCCGACCGCAAGCGGCACGAGGATCGGCAGCAGCGACGGTACGATCATCTCCTTGATCGCGGCCCGCGTCAGCAAGTCGACAGCGCGGCTGTAGTCCGGTTTGGCCGTGCCTTCCATGATGCCCGGGATTTCCTTGAACTGGCGCCGAACCTCGGTCACGACCGAGCCGGCTGCGCGGCCGACCGCTTCCATGGCCATCGAGCCGAACAGGTAGGGCACCAGGCCGCCGATAAAGAGACCGATGATTACGAGGTGATCGTCGAGCTTGAATACCGCGTCGATACCCTCTCGGCTCAGTGCATTCGTGTAGTCGGCGAAAAGTACCAGCGCGGCAAGACCGGCCGAGCCGATTGCATATCCTTTCGTGACGGCTTTCGTCGTGTTGCCCACGGCGTCGAGCTGGTCGGTGATGTTGCGGACATCCGACGGCAGTTCCGCCATTTCGGCGATGCCGCCGGCGTTATCGGTAATCGGACCGAATGCGTCCAGCGCGACGACGATACCGGTCATCGACAGCATGGTCGTGGCCGCGATCGCAATGTTGTAAAGGCCGGCAAACGAGTCGCCTTCCGGGGCCAGTGCGTACGCGCCCCAGATGCTCGCGCACACTGCAAGCACGGGCAGGGCCGTGGCTTTCATGGAGATGCCCAGTCCCGCGATGATGTTGGTGGCGTCGCCGGTCAGCGAAGCATTGGCGATCGTCCTGACGGGCTTGTACTCGGTACCGGTGTAGTACTCGGTGATCATGACCATTGCGGCGGTCAGCGCGAGGCCGATCAGAGCGGAACCGTAGATGCCGGTCGCGTTGCCGCTGTCGCCCATCATCATATTGGTCACGGGATAAAAAGCGATGCCCGCGAGGACGCCGGCGGCGATCATGCCCTTGTAAAGCGCGCCCATGATCTTGCCGCCGTCCTTCGTGCTGACGAAGAACGTGCCGATGATCGATGCCACGATGGAAATCGCGCCGAGCACCAGCGGGAACACAACCGCAGAAGGGCCCATCTCGTTAATGAGCATGCTGCCGAGCAGCATCGTCGCGATGATCGTAACCGCGTAGGTCTCGAACAGGTCGGCCGCCATGCCGGCACAGTCGCCGACGTTGTCG
>Ga0316190_10003674_pt1 | contig 11118 bp, 15 predicted proteins | sample Eddworburrow2_MG_FD_204929 | JGI IMG/M metagenome (GOLD analysis project Ga0316190, IMG submission 204929) | Coastal sediment microbial communities from Maine, United States - Eddy worm burrow 2 | ecosystem: Environmental > Aquatic > Marine > Coastal > Sediment | place: USA: Maine | collected... | reverse complement strand
GCCGTAGATGGCGGTCGAAGTTGCCCGCGAAACTGGTGCAATCGCCTTGACTCCATTGATCTGCTGGCGAAGCGCAACAAGGTGTCTCGCGTCAAAATTGGCAGCGGTCGTTCTGGCGCCGCCGGGACCAAACCCCTGGCCGGGCCTGACGAAAAGCAGGTTACTGCCGAGCTTGGCAATATCCGCCGTGACCTGCGCGGTGGTGCCGCCGCCGACAGTGACCATCGCAATGACGGCGGCGACGCCGATCACGATCCCCAATACAGTCAGGAATGATCTCAGCGCGTTGCGAAAGATTGCCTGCAGGGCGAGTTTGATGGTCTCCCAGATCATTCAGGCAGCCTCCTTGTTGCGGCCATCCGATGCAATCTTGCCATCGACAAACATGATGATGCGGTCAGCATATTCCGCCATGTCGCGCTCGTGGGTCACCATGATGATGGTGATGCCTTCGTCCTTGTTGAGGCCGCTCAGCAGTTCCATTATTTCACAGCTGCGGCTGGTATCCAGGTTGCCGGTTGGTTCATCAGCCAGCAGCACATCGGGATGACTGGCAATGGCGCGTGCAATTGCGGCGCGTTGTTGCTCACCGCCTGACATTTCGCCGGGCGTATGGTTTTCGCGGCCGGCAAGACCCACTTTTTCAAGCGCTTCAAGCGCCAGCGCACGACGCTCTGCCTGGCGCATGCCGCGATAGATCAGCGGCAGTTCAACATTTTCCAACGCTGATGTTCTGGGCAGCAGATTGAAGCCCTGGAAAACAAAGCCCAGGAAATTACGCCTGATCAGCGCGCGCTGATCACGGTTGAGCTGCCCGACTTCCACCCCCTTGAACAGGTATTGACCGCTTGAGGGCGTGTCCAGACACCCCAGCATGTTCATTGCAGTGGATTTACCGGAACCGCTCGGCCCCATGATGGCGACGAACTCGCCCTTGTCGATACGCAGATTGACCCCGGCCAGTGCGTGAACAACCGCGGCACCGGAACCATACACCTTGGTGACATCCCTGAGCTCCATCAGCGAATTTGTGGCGATGTCCGGGTCATGTCCCACGGCGGTATCCATTCTTCTAGTCAACTGCCGTGATGGTATCCACGATCACCTGATCGTCCGGTGTCAGGTCGCCTTCAACAATCTGCGTTCTGGCCCCATCGGTAGCACCGGTGCGAACACTGACAGAGACCGGACTGTTGCCGCGCAGCACCCAGATAAGACGTTCGCCATTCTTGGACTGCTCGATTCTGGCGACTTCCGTTGACCGCGGCGGGCCCGGCAGAATGTATCGAATGAAGCTCTTGCCGGAGCCTTTTTTGGTGTCTGCAGGAGGAGCGTAACGCAATGCAGCATTGGGGATAAGCAAGGCATCATCGACGGACTGGACGTTGATTTCCGCAGTCGCCGTCATGCCCGGCCGAAGCAGCAGCTCGCTGTTGTCGATCGTCAGAACCGCTTTGTACGTCACCACCCCGTCGACGGTTTCCGGCGCATATCGCAATTCCGAAATCTGTGCGGGGAAATCCCGGTCCTGGTAGGATTCGACTGTAAACGTGGCCTTGTTGCCTTGCTTGACCTTGCCAATGTCGGCTTCATCGACATCAACCTCAAGCTGCATCTCCCGCAGATCATCAGCCAGTGTAAACAGGACAGGCGTCTGAAAGGACGAGGCGACTGTCTGGCCCGGGTCGACATTGCGCTTCAGGACCACGCCATTGATGGGCGAGCAGATGCACGCCTTTTTCAGGTTGGTTTCATCAAGATCCAGATCCGCCTGCGCCACGGCGACATCCGCGGTACCGCTTGCAACCGCCGCTCTGGCACGATCCAGGGAGGCTTTTGCCACATCCAGCGATGACTGCGAAGAATACCCCTTTCGAGCCAGAGGCCGTACGCGTTCGAACTCGCTTTGCTTCTCTGTCTGCGTGGCTTCAAGTTCGATCAGTTTCGCTTTCCTGGCCGCCAGCGTTGCGCGCGAATGGGCAACTTGCGCCTCCAGCTTGTCCGTATCCAGTTCAGCCAGAACCTGCCCGGACTTGACCTCGTCATTATAGTCGACCTTGACCGACTTGATCATCCCGGAAAGCTCGCTTGAAATCTCGACCTCGTTTGTCGGTTCAACCGTGCCGGTAGCTGTAACCGTAACGATCAGATTGCCGCGAGACACCGGTTCGCTCTTGTATCGGACAATGCGCGAAGCCGTGTCATTGGCCCAGTAGGCATAGCCCCCGACCGCAGCAACAATGACCAGAGCCGCCGCACCCAGCAGCCGCCAAGACCGCCACCAGGGCAGCGCTGTTGCGCCGACACCGAGAACTTTTTCGATATGTCGACGTTCAGTCTCTGCAGATGACGTGGTCACTCTCCCGATATCCTTCAAAATTGGAGCCCTTTTGACCTTCTAGGTGGTCCGGGCACCCACTGTGTTGATTTGGGTCAAGGCCCGGCCAAACCATCTGTGTGCCAATGGCCAACAGGGACAGTTCATGACTGAAAGGAAATCGACATGAAAATACTAAAGTCAGTCTTTCTGGCTTCTGCAGTCACTCTCGGCCTTTGTGCTGTCGGCACAGCCGGTGCATCTGCTGGCACGGTAACCGGTCCAGCTGCTTCGTTGCTGGTACAACAAGTGCTGGAAAAGCCCGCTATCGAGCAAGTCAGGCACAGGCGTTACAACCGAAGCCGGCACGGCCGGCGCTTTCGCCACAGGCGCGGCAGGCATCGTCATTATCATGGCGGCTACTGGTATGCCAATCCGTGGTGGGTAATCCCGTATAGTGTGGCGCCTCGCAGGCTTGGCCGGTGCGATGCCTGGCATCGCCGTTGCCGCCGGAACTGGGGTCGTGGAAGAGATTATCGTGGCTGCATGAGACATCACGGTTGCTGACCTCCAGTTGATCAAACCGCAAGTTGGACCGGGTCATTCCAGATGGCCCGGTCCTTTTTTGAAGAGTTGAACGGCTGCTTGAGCGCAAGGCGATGTCTTATACCAAAGGAACAGACTATTGACCCGGTAGATTGAAACCATTGAAGTTCCCAGGCAGCTTGCCGGCACCACAAGGTGACCGTGGCTGTTATCGATCGAATCGGGTTTGCTCATCCCGGAGATGCTGGTCAGGATTCGTGATCTGTCATGACCTGCAATCATCCACCTTGAGTACCGACCCTGGTTGCAGGGTAGGATTTCAGGTTACCGATGGCTGATCGGCATGGTCAGATCAGAAGCCACCTTTGCCACCCGCAAGGCCTGGTGCGTTCCTTCTCGCTCAACTGGATCTGCTCATCCTGCAGATGTTCGCAGTGGATTACGTGTTGACGTTCGGGCCCGGTTAGCCAGATGTGTGTCTGGGCCGATTGCGCTTGCAAAGTCGAAGCTCACGGAAGAAATTCAGTTTTCGGGTCCTGCGCGGCAGCATTCGGAAACAAGTAACAAATCCAGTCGCAACAACGAATGATCCGGTTGTCGCACATCCGGCAGATGCGGCACTGCTCAACAAGGAAATCAACATGGATGAGATCAGGCCAGGGTTCGTCGGCACCGCCGAAATCATAGTAGGCACAAACGATACCGCACCGCGGGTGGGCTCAGGGAGTATTTTCGTTCTGGCAACACCGGTGATGATCGGCTTGATGGAAGAAGCCGCGCTGGATGCCGTCGAACACCTGCTGCCCGACGCCAGGCAGTCGCTTGGCACGCATCTCGACGTGTCACACACCGCCGCAACCCCGACAGGCATGAAGGTAACCGCCAGGGCGGAACTGGTGAAGGTCGAAGGCCGCAAGCTGTTCTTCAATGTCACAGCCCGTGACGAGGTTGAAGAAATCGGCAGCGGCCAGCACCAGCGCGTCGTTGTCAACGCCCAGGCTTTCGTGGACAGAGTTTCGAAAAAGTTGCGATAGACCCTCTCTTGCTCCAACAGACGTTGCGTTCAGTGAAGTGAAGTGAAATCAGGCAAGCCGCGTTGCCACTTGTAGTAGGCACGGAGCATACCCATATAGGGTTGGTATGTAATGCACTTGTCTGGTGTCGCCCCGATATACCGGTACGCCGACTTGATCAGACTTCTCCTGACAATGTGAGCGATATACGTATCCGAGCAGTCGCAATGTGTGACGCGCCGGATGCTCCTTGAAAGGAAAGCAAAATGATCACCGGAACAGTAAAGTTCTTCAATGCAAGCAAGGGTTTCGGATTTATCGAGCCTGAAGATGGTTCGAAAGACGCCTTTGTGCACATTTCAGCTGTCGAAAGAGCTGGTATGTCCACGTTGAACGAAGGCCAGAAGGTCAAGTTCGAACTGGTTTCAGATGCCCGCAGTGGCAAGATGTCAGCTGACAAGCTGGAACTCGCTTCCTGAGGCAAGGCTGCCGGATCTGATCCGGCGGCTCCTGCAACATGGTTTGCATTTCAGGCTTTTAAGACCGACCACGGATGTACTGGCGGTTTCTGCTGCCCACTTGAGGCAGCGCCTGATGCAGAACAAGACGGCTGGAGCAACACGGGTTCGTTAGAACCGGAGTTGCTCTGGCACTTTGAAAACGGTCAGGCTCATGATCTTGGTTGATTCAACCAAAAATCATCCTGATCTCGCGTCTTGCGGCCCCGTAGCTCACCGCAGCGACGGGGCCTTTGTTTTTCTATCTACAGAAATACACCACCATCCATCCCGCCAACAGGAGCAAACCATGGCCAAGGGTCAAAAACGCAGCAACCGCGAAATCAAGAAACCAAAACAGGTCAAGAAGCAGGCAGAAGCCACACCTTCCACCAGCCTGACCAAGGGAATGGTTTCCGTGACGGGTGGCAGCAAAAAGAAATAAGCCAACAACACTGACGACGCGCGCTCTGGATCACCAACAGATCAGTCTTATGGGTTCAATTGAACCCATGTTGCTCCAGATCAGGTTCTGCTCAAGACAGCACCGTCAGTTTCAACCATCGGGTCAAACGCAATGAAGATGAACTCAAGCATAGAGTATATGGGCGGCATTTCCGGCGATGGTATGCTTGTTCACAACGGCAAGGACATCGCCCGGGCCACGTTTGATTTCGAAGGTTACCGGACGCACCATGCGGGCATTACCTGCAGCGGAGAGATACAGGCCCAACCTGACGTGCTGACAGCCCTGTTCGGCCTGATGGACATTGAACTGCGAACCGACGCGGGCCGTTTGCTGGAGTTAAAGTTCTCCGCAAAAACCATGGAGCCATCGCAAGACTTTGCCCATGTTGATGTCAAGGGCGACATCCCCGATCAGAAGCGCGACTGGCAACGCGCATCGTGAACCTTGTTCAACCTGAAAACGGCAGTACACAACGCTCGCGGTCATGACACAACCTCTCTGACACCGATTGCATGTCGAGGCATCTGCGTCAGCGGTCGCCGCCCGGGCAGCTGGTCTGCAGGAAGGGAACCGGCAAAAGTGGCGCAAATTTTCCATGTTTCGCTCCCGGGGTTGAAAACTTGCGTGCTTTGCTGCTTAGATTCTCCTGCTGAGGACACAAGAGGATGACCATGTCGGGGCAGATGATCTGGGGGAGCGCAATGCTGGGTGTCTGCCTGGCGCTGCATGTCGGCTTCCTGATAGCCGACATCAGGCTGTTGAAATGGCTGAACGGAAAACTGTGGGCGTCCGGACCGCTGCTCAGCACTCTTGTTCTGCTGGGCGCGGCGATCGGCGTGGTCGTATTGTCTCATTCACTCCAGGTGTGGCTGTGGGCAGTGTCATTCATTGCATTCGGAGCCTTTGGCGATCCTGCCACCGCTGTGTATTTCTCATTGGTCACCTATACCACACTGGGCTATGGCGACATCGTCCTGGCTGAAAACATCCGCCTGTACGGTGCGCTTGCATCGGTCACCGGCCTGCTGGCTTTTGGACTGAGCACGGCCTTCCTGGTGGCTGTATTTGCCAAGTTGCTGCCAAACCACCTGGCCGATTGAGATGGTCCAGCTTTGTTTTAGCGTACAATGCCGGGCAGTTGCTCCAGGCTCTCGAGCAGCCTGTCGGGAATGCCGGGGATACGGTCATCCTTGAGCCCGAACCGGTTGATGCGGGCAACCTGGAAACCGAAACTCTTGGCCGCCTGCGCGTCCCATGTATTGGCCGAGACAAAACATATCTCGGATCGCTCCGATACGCCCATCCGGTCCACCGCAAGCTGGTAGACGCGCGCGTCCGGTTTGAAAATCCCGACATCGGCCACCGAGATATTATGCTCCAGGCTGGCATCAAGTCCGGACGACTTCACCGCGGCATCCAGCATGTCAGGTGACCCGTTGGACAGGATGGCGGTGCCGACGCCCAGCTCTTTCAGGGCCTTGAGACACGCCACAGCATCATCATAGGCCGCCAGATGAAGGTAGAGTTCCATCAGGTCATCGCGCAGTGACCTGTCGTCAATGGCAAACGCCTCGAGCGTATAATCCAGGGCATCACCGGTGACCTGCCAGAACGGAACGTACGCCTTCATCAAAGACCGAAGCCATGTATATTCCAGCTGCTTTTGCCGCCACAGCCTGGAAACCGCATCTGCGTCTTTCCCGATGCGCGATGCGAGCTGCGCTACCGGCGCATGAACATTCAGCAATGTGCCATAGGCATCGAACACGCATGCCTTGATGCCTTCAAGTTTCGCGGTCATGTTGAACTTCCTTGTCAAATTGTAAGTTGTTGGTCTGCCGAGTTGAGTGCAGTATGATACCCGATCAATCAAGGGAGTAACCCGCCAGATGGCACACGACAGCCATGATCACCATCACGATCATCACCATGGTGACGAAGAGCATTCCGACCTGTCCGAGACCGCACTGCGGGTCAAGGCGCTTGAAAGCCTGCTGGTGGAAAAGGGCTATGTGGACCCGGCAGCGCTTGATGAACTGATCGAAACCTATCAGACCCGCGTTGGCCCGCGCAATGGCGCCCGGGTGGTGGCCAGGGCCTGGAATGATGCCGGTTTCATGGAAAAACTGCGTACCGACGCCACCAATGCCATCGCCGACATGGGTTTCATTGGCCGCCAGGGTGAGCACATGGTGGCGCTTGAGAACACCGACGATACCCACAACATGGTCGTGTGCACGCTGTGTTCATGTTATCCGTGGCCGGTTCTGGGATTGCCGCCGGTGTGGTACAAATCGCCGCCCTACCGATCGCGTGCCGTGTCCGATCCGCGCGCGGTACTGGCCGAGTTCGGTGTGCAACTGCCGGACAGCAAGGCGGTGAAGGTGTGGGATTCCACGGCGGAGATCAGATATCTGGTTATCCCGCAGCGCCCGCAAGGCACCGGGGGCTGGAGTGAAGACCGGCTGGCAACCCTGGTCACGCGCAACTCCATGATCGGCACCGGCCTCGCGCTGACGCCGGACCAGGTGACGTCATGAACGGCGGCCAGGACCTGGGCGGCGTGCATGGCCTCGGCCCCATCGATCCGGAAGTGGACGAACCGGTGTTTCATGCAGAGTGGGAAAAACGCGCCTTCGCGCTGACGCTGGCCATGGGATTTCTTGGCCAGTGGAATATTGATCGGGCCCGCCATGCCCGTGAAAGCATGCATCCTGCAAAGTATATGACATCCAGCTATTACCAGATCTGGATCGAAGGCCTGATCAAGCTGATGCTCGACGCCGGACTCGTGGTACCGGGCGAAGTGCATCTGGGCAAGCAGGAAGTCACCCCGCGCGACCTGCATCGTGAGCCCGTGCGCGCAGACGAAGTCGCCGTCATTCTGAGAAAGGGCGGCCCGGCCTCGCGAGATGTCGACACAAAACCGAAGTTCGACCCCGGCAACAAGGTTCGCGCAATACGCATGAATCCTGAGGGCCATACCCGGCTGCCGCGATACTTGCGCGGCTGCACAGGTGAAATTGTTACCTGGCACAAGGGCCATGTGTTCCCGGACACCAACGCCCATGGCAAGGGTGAAAACCCGCAACACCTCTATACGGTGCGCTTTGCAGCCCGCGAACTCTGGGGCGCAGGCGCTCCCGCCAATGATTGCATGCACGCAGACCTTTGGGAGAGCTACCTTGTCCCTGCCTGAAGAGATCAGACGCATTCCCGGTCTTGTGACCGCCGATGACGAACCGGTGTTTGCCGAGCCCTGGCAGGCGCAGGCATTTGCCATGACCGTCAAGTTGCATGAAACAGGCCTGTTCACCTGGGTCGAGTGGGCAGCTGCATTGAGCAGGGAAATCGCCGCCGCCGGTCCTGATGATGCGGCAGACAATTATTACACACACTGGCTGTCCGCCCTGGAAAAGATCAGCCAGGAAAAGGGCGCATTGAGCGAAGCTGAACGGCTGCAGCGCAAGGATGCCTGGGACCGCGCGGCCAGGGCCACGCCACACGGCAGCCCGATTGAACTCGGCGCCGAGACACGGAACTGACCGGTGGTGAAAATTGCAGACCTGGGAACCTTCACCAAGCCGCTGCTGATCTGTGGCGGCGCCTACGGCAATCTGCAGGCGCTTGAGGCACTGGCCGGGCTGCAAGTTGCCCTCGGCATCGATGACACACATGTCATTCACAGCGGCGATGCGGTCGCCTATTGCGCCGACACGGAAGCGTCGGTGCAGTTCATCGCCACGCGCGGCTGGCACGCCATAATGGGCAATGTGGAAGAACAGATCGCGCAAGGCGCTGCCGATTGCGGTTGCGGTTTTGCAGAAGGCTCTGCCTGCGATGCAGCGTCTGCGCGCTGGTATGCGCACTCTCTGGCAACCCTGTCGGCAGGCAGCAGGCAGTGGATGGCGGGTTTGCCGCAGCAACTGGCTTTTTCAACTGGCGGCATCAGGGCGCAAGTGGTGCACGGTTCCGTGCAACTGACCAACCGTTTCATGTTTGCGTCATTGTGCGATGCCGGGTTTGAACGCGAACTGGATTTGGTGGACGCTGACCTGGTGATCGCCGGGCACACCGGCATTCCCTTTACCAGGCGCATCGGCAATCGCTGCTGGCACAATTCCGGCGCGCTGGGCATGCCCGCCAATGACGGGACCAGCCGGGTGTGGGCATCTGTGCTGACGCCGGGATCTGACGGCCTCGGCATAACTCATCATGCAATCGAATTCGATGCCCGCACAGCCGCTGACCGCATCAGGGCAGCAAACCTGCCGGCAGGCTATGCCGACGGCATGGAATCCGGCCTGTGGCCATCACTCGACATTCTGCCAGATCACGAGCGCGCGGCCACTGGTCAGCCATTGCAGCTTGACGGCCACACGGTTCGTATGGCCCGCCGGGCATCCGTAGCAGCAGAGTGAGGCGTGCCACGGCACTCTCCCCGGACACTTCCGATCACCCATCAAAACTCCAAACGCGCCTGCTTCACAACGCGGCTTGATTGGCACTTTGCTTGCAATACTCACTTCAATCATGCAATTGGAGAGAAAAATGCGCTGCAGCTTGTCTCAATTTGAAACAGGGACCGTGAGAGTTCAGGCCAGATTGTTGATGGCGCTGGCGCTGTCACTACTTGTGCTGCCCATGTTCGCAACTGACGCGCTGGCCCACAATGTCACGGAAGGTGACAAGGGCTACATCCAGGAAATCGTTGGCCCGCACCTTGTGCCCTTTCTGTATCTGGGCGCCAAGCACATGGTTACCGGATACGATCATCTGTTGTTTCTGCTGGGCGTCGTATTCTTTCTATATCGCCTGAAACACGTTGCGGTCTATGTCAGCCTTTTTGCGCTTGGGCACTCCCTGACAATGATCTGTGGTGTCTATTTCGGCTGGCAGTTCAATGCCCATCCGATCGACGCCATTATCGGACTGTCGGTCGTCTACAAGGCGTTGGACAACCTCGGTGCGTTCCAGCGATGGTTTGGCTTCCAGCCCAGTACGAAGCTGGCCACCTTGATATTCGGTCTGTTTCATGGTTTGGGCCTGGCGACCAAAATACTTGACTACGACATCGCACCTTACGGTCTGGTGCCAAACCTGCTGGCGTTCAATGTCGGAGTTGAACTCGGGCAAATCTCCGCACTCGCCGTGATGCTCATCATCATGAGCTACTGGCGGCGTTCTTCCACCTTCACCACACACGCGTACACGGCAAACGTGATGATCATGACGGCCGGGTTCATGCTGATGGGATATCAGCTGACCGGATACGCCGTCGCATAATTCTCAAAGAGGTAGAAAATGTACAACACTCCTGTTCCACCCAAGTCAGAGTTGCCAAGTTCCGCTCAACTGCTGAAATCGACACTTGTTGCAGCCGGCGTAGCGGCAACTTTACTCGTGACGGTTGTTCTGCCGTCCGAGTACAACATCGACCCGACTGGTGTCGGCAAGGCACTGGGGCTGAAGCAAATGGGCGAGATCAAATCGCAACTCGCTGAAGAAGCCGAAGCAGACCGGCAGCGCAGTTCCAGGGCACCGGCCACGGTAAAGCCAACCGCAAGAGGTCAGCAGTCAAGTTACCTCGGCCAGTTCTTTGCATCGCTCATTGCAACCCCGGCCTACGCACATGATGGGCAGGACCAGTATGACCCGCAATCAGATGAAACGTCCGTCACGCTGGCTCCAGGCGAAGGCATGGAAGTCAAACTTGAGATGCACAAGGGCGATGTCGTGGAATTCGGCTGGACAGCCAATGGTGCAGTGGTCAATTTCAACCACCATGGCGAAGCTGACGACGAGTCGGTAGTTTACGAGAAAGGCCGTGCCGTTGCAGATAAACAAGGCCGGTTCCAGGCAATGTTTGATGGTGAACACGGTTGGTGGTGGCGCAACAGGACGGCCGATAATGTCACGATTGTCCTGCGCACCACTGGCAAATACGGTGACATCAAGCAGTATCGCTAGCCCACCGATGCCACTTCCCGGATAGGCTTGATGCGCCGCGTTTGTGTTGGCAACTGCCACATTGAGAGCATGCGCATTCGTCCTCGCCGGTACATGCTTTGGCTAGCCAGGGCATTGGCACCAGGCGGACACTGGATGCGGTTCACCGAATGTCTGTCTTGGACAAAGTTCAGCCTTCATGGATATGGCTCATCGGAACATGACGCCCGTTATAACCAGCATGGCGCGCATGTCTTTCTCGACGAAATCAAGATGGCGGCGGGCCTTTTTAACGAAAGCAAGAAACTGCGGCATGGCAACCGCTGC
>Ga0316190_10003673_pt1 | contig 11119 bp, 10 predicted proteins | sample Eddworburrow2_MG_FD_204929 | JGI IMG/M metagenome (GOLD analysis project Ga0316190, IMG submission 204929) | Coastal sediment microbial communities from Maine, United States - Eddy worm burrow 2 | ecosystem: Environmental > Aquatic > Marine > Coastal > Sediment | place: USA: Maine | collected... | reverse complement strand
TTTGAAAAAAGGCCTTGCGTCCAAAAAACCGGTGATCATGGATTTTGTGGTGGAAAAGGAAGAATGCGTTTACCCCATGGTTCCTGCAGGCGCCGCGGTAACGGAAATGCTGCTGACATAAATTTTTTCATGCACCTGTGACGAATTGGTAAAACATCTTTTCCCACGACCGACCATGGAAACCGACGTTTTACTCAACCATCAACGCTGTCTATTAAAAAGGATGTTACTTATTATGGAAGAAAAACATATACTTTCGATTCTGGTGGACAACGAGCCCGGCGTGCTCTCCAGAATTGTAGGATTGTTCAGTGGCAGAGGGTTCAACATCGAAAGTCTCTGCGTCGCCGAAACCACGGACCCGCTGGTATCCAGAATTACGCTGGTCACTGTGGGGGAGCCCCCCATTATCGAGCAGATAGAAAAACAGCTCAACAAGCTCGTTAATGTCATCAAGGTCCACGAACTCACCGGAAAAAAATTCGTTCAAAGGGAACTGGCACTGATCAAGATCATCGCCAAACCGGAACACCGCGCTGAAATTTTACGAATTGTCGATATCTTCAGGTGTAAAGTGGTCGACATAGGCCCTGAACACTACACCGTTGAAGTGACCGGTGACGAAGGGAAAATGGAGGCTATTCTGAATATTTTTAAACCCATCGGAATCAAAGAGATTGCAAAAACGGGTATTATTGCCCTATTTAGAGAACCCAATTAAGTAAATATCCGGGTCCAGAGGGACCGGCTTTGGGCTACCCCTGGAAGGGAATTGTTTTTCCATAGATCGAGTGCCTAAAGTGAGCTAAAATGCCTAAAGTGCCTAAAGTTTAGGAAAGCGCTTTCAGCGCAAATCATTTTTTTCTTAAATTGATCGTACCAAGGGCACAACCATCAACTTTAGCTCACTTTAGTTCACTTCAAACTTTAGTCACTTTCAAGCTTGCTGCTTTTGCATGCGGATAAAAAGACTCAAACCATCAAAAGGAGATCAGAATGGCCAAGATCAATTTCGGAGGTACGGAAGAAGAAGTCATTACATCAGAAGAATTTTCTCTGGAACGCGCCAGGGAAGTTCTCAAAAATGAAACCGTGGCGGTCCTCGGCTACGGCGTTCAGGGACCTGGACAGGCTCTGAACATGAAAGACAACGGAATCCACGTTATTGTCGGACAGCGGGAAAAGAGTCCTTCCTGGGACCGTGCCGTCGAAGACGGTTTCGTTCCCGGAAAAACCCTCTTCCCCCTGGAGGAAGCCGCCCAAAAAGGGACCGTTATCCAGTTTCTGCTTTCAGACGCAGGCCAGGTGGCCACATGGCCGAACATAAAAAAATGCCTCGACCCAGGGGATGCCCTCTATTTTTCACATGGTTTTTCGGTGGTCTTTAAAGACCAGACCCAGATTGTGCCCCCTGAAAACATCGATGTCATCCTGGTGGCCCCCAAGGGATCGGGCCGAACCGTTCGCACCAACTTTCTGGACGGCAGCGGCATCAATTCGAGCTTTGCAGTACGCCAGGACTTTACCGGCCGTGCCAAGGAGAGGACATTGGCATTGGGAATCGCCATCGGCTCCGGGTATCTGTTCCCCACCACCTTTGAAAATGAGGTCCACAGCGATCTTACCGGTGAGCGGGGCGTTCTCATGGGATGTCTGGCCGGCGTGATGGAGGCACAATACAATGTTCTGCGGAAACACGGACACACACCCAGCGAAGCCTTTAACGAGACCGTGGAGGAACTCACCCAGAGTCTGATCCGACTTGTGGCTGAAAACGGCATGGACTGGATGTTTTCCAACTGCAGCACCACCGCCCAGCGGGGCGCTCTGGACTGGGCCCCAAAGTTCCGGGATGCCGTGGCGCCGCTTTTTGACGAACTGTACCAAAGTGTGGTGTCCGGTGTGGAAACCAAAAGAGTTTTAGAAGCAAACAGCGCACCCGACTACCGCGAGAAACTGCAAAAAGAACTCGATATCATCAAGAATTCTGAAATGTGGCAGGCCGGGGCTGCTGTGAGGAGTCTAAGGCCTGAAAATCGCTAACCCGATTCTTATGAAAATTTGATAGGAGATATATTATGGAACCGATCATGCTGTACGATACCACCTTGCGAGACGGCAGCCAGGGGGAAAACATCAGCTTCAGTGCCAAAGAAAAGATCCAGATCTCAGAGCGGTTGGATGATTTCGGCATTCACTACATCGAAGGCGGTTGGCCGGGCTCCAATCCCAGGGACATGGAATTTTTCGACCTGGCTCAGAAGACTGAATTTAAAAATTCACGAATTACGGCATTCGGCTCCACCCGCAAACCCCGTATCGATCCGGCCGACGACCCAAATCTCCAGGCCTTGATAAAAAGCAACACACCCGCGGTCACCATCTTCGGCAAAACCTGGGATCTTCATGTGGAACAGGTCATGAACAATACCCTGGAAGAAAATCTGGCGATGATCCAGGATTCTGTGTCGTTTTTGAAACAGCACCGTCGCGAGGTCATCTACGATGCCGAACATTTTTTTGACGGGTACAAAAACAACCGGGATTATGCCCTTCAAACCCTGAGCACCGCCGTGGACGCCGGCGCGGAATTTCTGGTGCTGTGCGACACCAACGGCGGCACCCTCACCTTCGAGCTGGTATCCATCATCGACGATGTCCGCCGAACACTGGGCGAAAAATACAACACCCAACCCGACGATCTCCCGTTCAAGTTCGGCATTCATACCCACAACGACAGCGGTCTGGCCGTGGCCAATTCCATCGAAGCCGTACAATCGGGTGCGGTGATGGTCCAGGGAACCATCAATGGATACGGAGAGAGATGCGGCAACGCAGACCTGACCTCCATCATACCGATCCTCTATTATAAAATGAACCGCAAGTGTGTTCCCGAAGGAAACATGTCCAAGCTGAAATCGCTCTCCCGGTTTGTCAGCGAAACAGCCAATATGATCCCTTTGAACAGCAGGCCCTTTGTTGGCAAAAGTGCCTTCGCCCACAAAGGGGGGATCCATGTCAGCGCCATTATGAAAGTATCCAGGGCCTACGAACATATGGAGCCCGAAATGGTGGGCAACAAGCGACGGGTTCTGGTATCGGATCTTTCCGGCAAAAGCAACATCGAATACAAAGCCAAGGAACTCGGCATCGAGCTGGGTACCAACGGATATGACAGTCGAAAAATCGTTTCGGAAATCAAACGCATGGAGCAAGAAGGGTATCAGTTTGACGTGGCTGACGCATCGTTCAAGATACTCCTCGAAAAATTTACCGACCAGTATCAGCCCCTGTTCGAACTCAAATCCTTCAGGGTCCACATTGAAAAGGATGCGGATCGTCCCTGCACCGCCCATGCCACCATCAAGGTTTCCGTGGGAGGCAAGGAGGAGATAACCGCCGCCGAAGGGGACGGACCGGTGAGTGCTCTGGATAACGCGCTGCGCAAGGCCCTGGACAAATTCTATCCCGAACTGGCAGCCATGCGGCTGATCGATTTCAAGGTGCGTGTCATCGACGGACGCAAAGGAACCGCAGCACGGGTTCGGGTAACCATAGAATCACGGGATCACGACGATATCTGGAATACCGTCGGCGTTTCAGAAGATATCATCGAAGCGAGCTGGCATGCCCTGGCTGAAAGTGTTCAATACAAGCTGTCCATGGTAAAAGACGAACCCGGTTTCTCCAATGGGGTCAAAACTCCATGAGGAGTTATCAGGCAGCGCCGGATTGAGTGCTTCCGCTCAATCGGGATATGATGAAAGGAATAAGATTTTGAAAAAAAGAGACGGAATCAATGCCGCGGGACGATTCTTTAATCGAGTCCTGCGGCCCATGCTCGTTAAGATTTTGCTCGTTGTTTAGGCAGGAAATAATTATCACATAACCACACATTCAGAGATAGGAGCAAAATCATGAAAGAACGCGTCATTATTTTCGATACCACATTGAGAGACGGTGAGCAGTCTCCCGGCGCAAGCATGAATGCCGCAGAAAAGATGCGCCTTGCCACTCAGCTGGAAAAGCTCGGCGTCGATGTATTGGAAGCCGGATTCCCGGCAGCATCGCAGGGAGATTTCGATGCGGTGTCCAACATTGCAGGTAAACTTAAAAAAACCGAAGTCGCCGCTTTGGCGCGGACAACCAAAGGGGATATCGACCGGGCCTGGGGCGCCATTCAGCACGCCGCAAAACCGAGGATCCATACGTTTATCGCCACGTCGGATATCCATATGCACTACAAGCTCAACATGTCCCGGGATAAGGTCGTCCACACGGCTGTTGAAGCCCTGAAATACGCCAAAAGCCTTACCGACAATATTGAGTTTTCAGCAGAAGATGCGTCACGCAGCGATCGGGATTTCCTTTGCAAGGTGTTCGAAGCAGCCATTGAAGCCGGCGCCACAACCATAAATATTCCGGACACGGTGGGATACGCCATCCCCGGGGAATTCGCCGACCTGGTCAAATATGTGATAGACCATACGCCCAATATCCATAAAGCCGTCGTCAGTGTACACTGCCACAACGACCTGGGTCTGGCCACGGCCAATACCCTGGCCGCATTGAACAGCGGTGCGCGGCAGGCGGAGGTCACCATCAACGGCATCGGAGAACGGGCGGGCAACACGTCCATGGAAGAAGTGGTGATGTCCCTTCACACCCGGCCCAATTATCTGCCGATGACCACCAATATCGATACCGAACTGATTTATCCCACAAGCCGGCTGGTCAGCATGATCACCGGTATCATCGTCCAGCCCAACAAGGCCATCGTCGGCGCCAATGCCTTTGCCCACGAGGCCGGAATCCATCAGGACGGCGTTCTTAAAAATCCCATGACCTATGAGATTATGAAGCCTGAAACCGTCGGCCTCAGCGCCAGCAAGCTGGTTCTGGGCAAGCACTCCGGAAGACACGCTCTCCGTTCGCACCTAAAGGATATGGGGTACGATCTTTCCGACGAAGAACTTCAGATTGTCTTTACGAGATTCAAGGAACTGGCCGACAAGAAAAAACAAATTGTGGATGAAGATCTGGAAGTGATTGTTACCGAAGGCATACTGAGGACCGCCGAAATTTTTCGCCTGGAATATCTTCATGTGATCAGCGGTACCACCGTCTTCCCCATGGCCAGCGTCAAGCTCGCCATCAATGAGAGATCGGTCCAGGGCGCCGGTTACGGCAACGGCCCCATCGATGCCGCATTCAACAGTATCGCCAAACTCACGGGGACGGAGTCCGAACTCTTGAGGTTTTCGGTCACCGCCCTTACCGGCGGAACGGACGCCCAGGGCGAAGTCACGGTTCGCTTGAGCGAAAAGGGCCTGATTGCCTTGGGCCGCGGCGCCGACCCGGACATCATCACCGCCAGTGCAAAGGCATACGTCAACGGACTGAACCGGCTGGAGTACTTGAAAGCCAATCCGGTGATGGCAACCGCCTGAGCAGGGGTGATCCCAGAGGGTTCAAGGATCCAAGGGGTCAAGGGTTCGAGTGAAAATGCTAAAGAATTACAAAGAGTTGAAAAAGAAGAACGACCATTCTTACCACATAACAAAAGGGGCCGTTCTGCACAGCCCCTTTTGTTCTATTTTATGCCTGGTTTTTAGGATCTATTGACCCAGCATCCCTTTTTTCAACTTTGCATCCGCCGGTTTTTCACCCAGCCATATTGCAAAAACAGCCTTTTTGAATTCAAGCCCTTTAACAATACCTTTGAGTTCCCCCTTAATATAAACACTGATACCCTGCTCCGGGGCGTAGATGATATCGTAGACATCGTCCTTCTTTGCTTCTTCCGTGAAAAAAGCGTTGAACTTGTCGATCTCTGTTTGAATAGGCGCAATGTTCCCGCCGGTGCCATTCATAAAACCTTTATTCCATCCATCCACGAGTTTCTTGCTGGAAACCCCGTCGTGAATAAAATGCATTCGGATGGCCATGGGCGCATCTTCATCGATGATCTTCACGGGATCTGTATCCTTTTGTTTTAAATAAAGACCGCCGGCATACACCTTGACAATAAATTTTTTCCGTAAGCCGGCACCGTTTAACAGCAAGGTATCCTCGCCGGCCGTGAGACTGTCCGGGAGTGTAACTTTACCGACCTGCATTGCAAACGCCGTGGGACTCATCATGAAGACCGCTAAAATTATAACCAATAGTCTTTTCATTATCTTTCTCCTTTCACAAATTAAATTGCGTCGCAAGTTAACGGGATGATACGTTCAACGTACCGATAATATCCTTGATATCAAAAATATCCCTTTCCACCATAAATGCTTCGATTCCGTCGATGATATCAATGGCGGTATGCGGATTGATAAAATTTGCAGTCCCGATCTGAACGGCCGTGGCACCGGCGATTAAGAACTCCAGTGCATCTTTTGCCGTCATGATTCCGCCGATGCCGATCACCGGAACCTTGACCACCTGGGCCACCTGCCAAACCATGCGCAGGGCCACCGGCTTGATTGCCGGGCCTGAAAGCCCGCCGGTGATATTGGCAAGTTTCGGACGTCGGGTGTCGACATCGATGGCCATGCCGGTGATGGTATTGATCAAAGAAATGGAATCTGCACCTTCAGCTTCAACGCTTCTTGCAATTTCGGTGATGTCGGTTACATTGGGGGAAAGCTTGACCATCATGGGACGGGAGGAACGCTTTCTCACGGCCCGGACAACTTCGGCGGCAGTTTCCGGATACCCCCCGAAAGCGATTCCCCCGGACTTGACATTGGGGCATGAAATATTGACCTCGATGCCGGAAACGTCTCTGATATCTTCAAGGCGAGCAGCCAGTTCAGCATATTCGGCGACGCTTTTACCATAGATATTGACGAATATGGGCGTTTTTACCCCTTCCAATAAGGGCAGTTTATTTTTCTTAAAGGCCTCCAGACCGACATTTTCAAGGCCGATGGCGTTCAGCATGCCGCAGGCGGTTTCAACAATCCTGGGTGGCGGATTCCCTTTGAAGGGCTTGAGGGATAAGCCCTTCACAACAAAGGCCCCCAGGCGATTTAAATCCATAAGATGTTCAAACTCGGAGGCATATCCGAAGGTGCCGGATGCCGTCATTACAGGATTTTGTAATTTTATCCCTCCGATATCTACGCTTAGATTCATCTTTTTCCGGGTCATGGTGAACCATCCCTGTAATTTAACGAAAAAATGTCCCGGGCCTCTCAGCATCCACTCGGACTTGATGCAGCAAAACCCGCATTTTTTTATAAAATAAATATTGATAGATAGCAAGAGACTGTTTTAACATTCGGCACGCAACAGTTAAACCCGTTGAACGGAATTTATTCGAAAATTCCAGGACCCATAAAACAACCCACCTTCTCAGGAATGGTGGTGTGAATGAGGTGATAGGTATGAAAAAAATTCTGGGTATTATCGGTTCGCCGCGGAAACTCGGCAACAGCGAAATCATGGTCAAAGAAATCAGCAGGCATATATCCGTTCCCCATGAATTGAATCTTTTGCGACTTCAGGATTTCAAAATTCTCCCGTGCAGAGGTTGTTACCAGTGTCTTTTCAAAACCCAAGGCTGTGTTCTGAATGATGATTTAAACACCGTGTTAAAGGCCCTTGTGGATGCCGATGCACTCATCGTATCGGCGCCCACCTATTTTCTGGGTCTCAACGCATCCGTTAAGTGCTTCCTGGACAGGGGGCTTTCATTTTATTCACATATTGAAAAATTATGGGGCAAACCGGCCGTGGGGGTTGTAACAACCGGCATTCAAGGAAAAGAGGGGTTTAGCCTGCTGGGCATTCAAAGTTTTTTAAAGCTGATTTTTGCTGATGAAAAAAATTCCCGGGTGGTCTATGGCGCCCTGCCCGGAGAAGTTTTTATGGATGAAGAGAATACGCGCACAGCCAAAGAATTGGCCTCGGCGCTGTTCGGTCCGCCTGCTGAAAAAAAAGGTCCGTACTGTCCACAATGCGGCGGCGACACGTTTCGATTTATGGACAACAACACCGTACGCTGCATGCTGTGCAGCAATTCGGGAAAAATGCGCGTGGCAGACGGCCGGCCGACCTTCGAAATGGGCAAAAGCGATCACGAGTTTTTTTCCAGCAAGGAAGAGGTCCTCAAGCACAAACGATGGCTCCTGGGCATGAAATCCCGTTTCATCCAGCAGAAAAAAGCCCTCAAAGAGATTACCCAACGGTATTTAAAGCAGGGAATTTGGATCAAGCCCCAACCCTAATTCTGACAACCCATACAAAGGAGTTCATTATTTGTTCTAACCGATGCTTGAATTGACAAAACCTAAAACCGAGTTGCGGCGTCAGTTGACAGATTATTATCTATCGATATCTTAAAACACAACCTCAAAATTTTTAGTCAACGCAAAATATATAGCAGCATCAAAAGTGTGGATAACGCTTAACTTGATTGTTAGTGGGGTCTATTCCTCAAGCCATTCAATTGCAGTTGATTCATCTGTAAAGATCTTGCTTTGATACCCGGCATTAATGAGAATGGTTTCCACAAAATGGTAATCAACCATGTCCTCTAAGCTTATAAGCAAGACATGTTTAGAGAGTGGCTTATACCCAAGTCGTTTGGATTGATTATATGCAAATTCGTAGTGGGCAAAAACAGAAGTTCGGTTAGGTGCTTGTCGCAAGTCAAAAAGAAAGTTGTCAATCCCGTATTCGTTCGCTTTCTCCGCCGTTTCATGCATAAAACCGTTCAGTACCTGTAGCGTAACCGGCTCGTTTACACGGACATAAATATATGTCTTGCGGTCAGAAACAGCGATGTCGTAATTCATACCCAACCCACACTAACTTTAATGTTAATGCCTTGATATTTGCATTATAGTAACAGGTGTTACATCATTACCTATTTAATTTACAGGAAATCCTTTTGTCCGGCTCGCCTTTTCTGCGGCGAATAATATTGCCGATATTAGATTTGGATTGCTCTTTTCTAGTTTGGGATCGCTCGTTGAGTTCAAGCATTTTTCGAAGTTGAAATTCTAATTTTTTAAATTTCTCTTTCACTCTTACCCCTGTTTATCTTTGTGGTCGACACTGATATTTTCAAGTATAACTATTGCATATAATTCATCATTATATTTTAAGAGCTCGGTGGTCACTAGCATCTGAATTTGCTCCACCTTGTTACCTCTTACCAACTGAATATCAGCCTTTTCTCTGACGACCTTGCTGCCACCGTAAGACTTTCTAACAGAATTTCTTATCACGCACTCTTTACACGCTTCACTCCCTCCGCAACCATCCGGCATTGAATAAACACAATTGAAAGCGTCTCCACATCCAACTTTGTTGACCCGATACAACTCAATATCAAATAGCGAAATTGCCGCCAAATTGTACACATGGATTTTTACATCATCGTCCATTAAAAAAATAGGGAAAGGGATTTTATCTAAAATCGTGTTTAAAAAATCATCGTTGCCTAAGGACTTTTTCACCAAGATTGCCTCTTAGAATATTTCAGAACATTTAATTTTTCGAGCGTCATTTTATAAATGTCAAGGTTAGGAACCAGACCTTAGAACAATATTTGGATAAATCATATTTGGATAAACTTCAAAAATAAGACAGGGCTATTTCTAAAACAGCCAATAAAATATGCCTGTTATTCTGATTTTCTTGGTTTTAATCTTCTATCGAGTTTGTTTCTTCGGTTCTGGTCAGCCCTACGCTCAGGAATATGCTTGTCATATGAGTATTGACGTCGATCTAATCCTGAACGCTTCTCTCTATTATCAGCAGATAATCTCACAACTTCATTTCCACATAAAAATTTATGCCCTAACACCAAAGTAATCTTTCGTTTTGTTTTCTTTCTTCATGGGTATATTGCAAAAACATCAACAAGTAAATGACGAAATAATGCAAGCTTATTATAAGGGAACACCTTATATTATGAGAGGGGCAAAAGGAAGGACCTCAGGTTTGTTTTTGTATTTCGCAGACCCAATTTCTTTCTGATATTATTGCGGTGAAAATTAACGGCACCGGTAGAGGAATTCAACAAACCAGCGATCTCTTTGGTTGTCTTACCATCCTTAACGAGCCCGGCAACTTGAATCTCACTTGGGGTAAGATCAGAAAAACTCAAGGATAACTGTCGAAGAAACGGTGCAACAATATCCTCAAGATTTGATTGGATAATATTTAAATATACCTTCTGTCTGTCATTTAATCGACTATTCTTCAGTTTCTCAAGATAGGGAAAAACGAGGTTTTTCACATTAGTAATGACTTTTTTTTCAAATTCTTTTTTATCTTCATCCCTATGTTTTAAGAGGACTTTCAACGCAGCATTGACTTCTTCAAGCTCATGCGATTTATTCTCTAATTCTTTCCCTTTTTCTATCAAACTTAATTCTGCCTGCTTTCGCTGGGTGACGTCATGGATAATAGAATATAGAAGTTCTCTACCATACACTTTGATAGGGCCACTGTATACTTCAACATTACGGATTTTTCCACTCGCCAGTCGATGTTTGAAATGAAATATCCGGCGTTCTTCCGTCTTCGCTCGTTTCATTTCCTGCAACACTTGCCTTTCGGTAAGTGTGTTAATATCTGTAATTTTCTTGCGGATAAGCTCCTCATAACTCCAACCATAGAAATAGGTCGCTGCAGGGTTGGCATCTACTATATCTGCACTTTCCGTGTCAATTAGGAGCATCACTGAGTGATTGTTTATAAAAAGACTCCTGTACCGTTCCTCACTGTCTATCAGGGCATCCTCGGCCTTTTTAAGTTCTGAAATGTCTAAAAGGACCCCTAAAACGCCACGTATTGTCTCTCCATCATGAATCGGAGAAATGATATTATAGTAAATTTTTTTTCCTCCGCCTAACCTTTCGTAGGTAACTTCACCAGTTACTGTTTCCCCGAGTAAAGCACGGCAGTTATTATCCATCCATAAATCTTTTGTTTTTTTATCTACAGGAAGGTCTTCTGGCGATTTTCCAATCACATCCCCCCAATTTTTCTTGCATATGGAGTTTTGCAAAATATAGCGGTAGTCCGGATCAAGGGCAAATACATCAAACGGCAAATTTTCAACAATTGTCTTGAACATTGCTTTACTTTTTAGCAGTTCTTCTTT
>Ga0316190_10003671_pt1 | contig 11127 bp, 8 predicted proteins | sample Eddworburrow2_MG_FD_204929 | JGI IMG/M metagenome (GOLD analysis project Ga0316190, IMG submission 204929) | Coastal sediment microbial communities from Maine, United States - Eddy worm burrow 2 | ecosystem: Environmental > Aquatic > Marine > Coastal > Sediment | place: USA: Maine | collected... | reverse complement strand
TGGTTCTTGTATCAACGACCTTCCAGGCGGTTGCCAGCCCATGCGGATTTTGCAGGTAGAGCCAATTAAACCGTGCATCAAAGGATGCGTCACTATCATATCTCGCGCGGTTACGCAGCAGGATACTTTTCAGTGTTTCCTTGTCTTTTTGCAGGTCCGCTTTTTCAATCACAATCGCCATTTACATCAAACAATTCCGGGCCAGATTTTCTCACCTGACCGCTTAACAGTTTCCAGAATGCCGGTAGCCTTCGCAATAAAATAGCCAAAGCTGCCATAAGAATTAATATTGATGCGTTTCAATTCAAAAAAATCCTGATCACGATCATTGAGATTTTGCACCATCGAAAATGCGGCCCGATAGCCGGTTTTCCTGACCATTTCTTTGTCACGAATAGAATAATCGCGACATAAGCCGTTCGGATAGCTGAAATAAAGGCAGCTACGTTGCAGCTCCGATTCAATCTTATTTTTAGATTCAACAACTTCTCTTCGGAGCTCTTCGGCGCTGAGAGTAGAAAGGCTGGTATTTGATGCACCGTTGGAACCAAATTCAATTCCTCCTTCTACCATTTTCCGCACTTCATCCCAATTCAGAAAATCAAAACGTCCATCCTCGCCGTAATCAATGCCATCAACCTGGTGCTCCAGATTTAAAATTTTCCGATTCCGTTCAGCAGGATTAAGTGCTTTCAGATAACTCCTGATGTTATCCGATGCCTGAATTTTCCCGGTGGTACTGGAAATATTGAAGTTGGTCAGGTTGCCATTCATTTGTAACGACAAACGCTCAGCTGTTGAAGTCTGCACGAGCGCATCAACATGATCATTCCACAGCTTTTTATTGTTCTCCCCAATCAGGTCAGTTGAAAGGAAAACAGTTGCCGCCAGATTCTGCTTCACGAGAATTGGCAACGCCACTTCAAAATTATTACGAAAGCCATTATCAAATGTAATTGCAGCTGCGTATTCCGGGAGCTCCTTTTTATTCTCCATGCCATCGAGAATGTCGCAAAGCGGCAAAATAGTATAATTTCGCTTCAGCCAGCGTAATTGCTCCTCAAAAATTTGAGCATAAGTACAATTTCTATTTACATAGCTACGAGAATTCCTTTGCAAAATACCGTGGTATGCTACAATGAGAATCTTTTTTCGATGTGCCCATTTGGCCAGTTTATAGGCACGAGACAATTTGAATGCACTGTAGAATGGTTCTTTTAAAAATCTGTTCATGAAATTTAAGTTACCAACAAATTTCTTTCTCAACACCCAAATGAATAGCCGATGGACCTGGCAGAATATCACGAATTAGCGAGATGGTATGCGTTGATTATAGTAAGACCAGGGCACAATCTGCCACGAGCGAACAGGATCTCCCTTGGCCAATTGTGGCACGATTGTCGTGCCATTATACCTTTTGGAAAATCTATTATAGAGCTTCTCTTCGAAAGCCGCTTTTTCCGGTTCACGCAATTTTTCATACACATGCATGAGATAATAATGTGCAACAGGGTCATCAGGGGCAAATCGAATAACGCGTTTAAAAACTCTGCTTGCAGCTGTATAACTCTTAAGCAGGTAATATACATGCCCATATTCATTTATAACTGCGCGATTGTGGGGGAACTGATCACGTAAATCACGCAGTATATCTTTTGCTTCTTCGTATTTGCCCATATTTTTGAACAACAAGGCCGCCAGATATCGAACGTCATAGTTCTCAGGAGATATTTCCCGCACCAGTTTGATATGAACCAAAGCTGAATCCAGTTTTCCTTCTAATAAGTAGGCTCGGCCAATATTTACATAACTTTCCAGATAATCTGGTTTTATACGAATTGCGCGCTGAAATATGTTTTTGCTTTCTGCAAGCCGATCTGCCCTCAACAAGCCTATTCCATATTCGTTCATCAGAATATGCTCCGCTTTCTCATCGTCTCCACTGGTCATTGCGATTGAAGAAAAATCTTTTTGATGAATTTCTATAGTTTTGGAACACAACAATACTTCATCCGGCACTTTGGTCCCTTCAGGACCAGCAACGAATCTTTCCTGCATTTTAAAGCTGGCAGTTAGAAACAGACTTCCAGTGACATTTTCGGGCAAGGTTATTTTGAAGGGTGCCACATCCGGAGCACCCGGGGGTAGGAAATTATAGTAGGTTGCCTGCTTTGCGCCGAGGCCGTGTGCATGTTCGATCATCATGCCCCTCTCATCAAGGAAAGTGGTTCCATAGTAGAATGGTTCCTGAATCGCTGCTCCGTTTTCGATAACAGAAACATCATCGCCATTCTTTACATCCAACTCAACCCATGCTTTAACGCCATTTATATTCCCTGCTGGAAAGGCATGCCCGATCCCTTTGGTTTTAAGGACGACATCAACAGCGATATCTTTTTTACCCCCAGCTCGAGAAATTTCTCGTTGCATGATATTCATTGCAAAATAATTCGAGAAATCAATTTGCTTGCCTGCAGCAAAAGTCGTTGAAAAACTATGATCTCTAAATGACTTGATTGAGCCATCCGGCATTTTCTTTTCAACCATCGGCATATGGCAGTCCACACAACCCTTCCTGTCTTCCGGGCTGTTCATTGTTTCAATGTTATCGATCGCATAATTATTATTCATCCAGTAATCATAATCCTGTAGACCGGATACTGGAAACTCGATCGGCAACGGCTTATCCAACGTCTGTTTATGACATGTAGAGCAAAATTCACTACTTTCAGACGAAGACATAAAAGGCTTCGAAAATGTTTTCGCATGAGGTTTCGGATCGATATGAACAAGGAAATCATGCAGGTTCTGCAGTAATGGGTTGGTCGAAGAGAGAAAACTGAACAATAGAGGAGGCTCGATTTCATATGCAGCATTCCCAAGTGTCGAATTGACCTTACTGATTGAATGGCAGCCTGTGCAGGCGATTCCCGGTGTTTTTCCTTTTTCATTAGAGAGCGATAAAAATGAAGCATCTTTATCCTTCTCAAAAAGTCTGGCAGGTGCGTGGCAGCCAGCACAATACCTGGTTGCAGCGGCACCAACTTGTTTTTCTACATAGGAGATAGAAGAGCGGTACCATTCATTTGCTACAGGATCTTTACTGTGACTGGACTCTCGCCATTGCTGGACAAGTCCCTCATGACAACCGCTCCTTGTCTCTGCCGTTTGGTGCCGCTTCGGCAAGGCTGGCCGATGGGAATTTTGAATTTCTTATTTCATCATCAAAAGTGGTAAAAAGCATATAATACCCGAAAGACCCTAAAGGCATTACGGTAGCGGCAACAAAAAACATCAACCCACCGCGACCAGCTTTCCAATATGTGTTCTGTATACTTACATTGTAAGCAGTTCGACGTATTGCGCTGATAATAGTGCCGAAGGCGATAAAGCCGGCAAAAGCATGAAGCAGAAGCACATACCGCTGGGATATCGAATTCCCTTCTACAATTAAATATAATCCAGATGCGAAGCAGACCAGCAGCAAAAAGTAGCCGATTTTTCCCATGGTCTGGCCAAATGCCTTGCCGAGCTTCCCATCAGTATTCAGAAAGGTCCGAAGCCGCAGCAGTAATGGGACAATAAGTATGACCCCCAGCGCGATATGCAGTATGAGATTCCCATAATAGAAATAGCTTGATGTTGCCAGGGATGCAAGATATCCCGCATTTAGAAGAAGTACAAGTGAGCTGTAGAACAGAATGCGATAGTACTTTGATTTGACAATTTCCCTGCTGCCATCTTCACTTTTGAATTCTAACTCCATTGCGTACTAATGTCCTAATTTTAAAATACCACCGTGCATCGCAGCGCTATTACAAACAGCACTACCATAAATTTATATTCAGGCAACAATGAAAATGTCATCTTTAGCGTTATGAACACGCAGTGTGACGTTGGAATATTCGTTATCGAATTAATCAAATGTAATTATTGCTGATCCCACAACCTGGTTATAACTCAAGCAGCCATGTGGCTGACTCGATTAAACCTATTTCAATTTTGCCAGCTCGAGCCCGGCAATCGTCTCTACTAGCGATGGCACCGTGCGCACTCTCTTCAAAGCAAAGAGATCTGAATCCTTATCGACAAATCCGCGCATGCTCGTTGCTGAAGAATGAAATCCACATTTTTCAACCATATCTCTAATAGAAGGCGTAAAATATTTATACGGTCCGCTATTGGGGTAAGAAAAATGCAGTACATCCTTTTTCAGATGTTTTTTAATAAGAGCTTTGGACTCCGCAATTTCATAGTGAGCATCAGCAGGATCAGCATTCGGCAGGTTCAGATGCGTCATGGTGTGTGCTCCAATCGTCATCCCTTTCTCCGCCATTTCCTTTACCTGATTCCATGTCAACATCAACTCATCATTAATTTTCTCAGCTGATATGTCAGTAAGCTGCTCCCGCAATTGTTTCCTTATTTCTTCTCTCGTTTCCCTGTTGTTGTTTTTCACGAGCTTTACAAGGTGCCTGACCGCATACCATTTTTCCTTTTCACTGGAAAGCTGCAAGGTAAATGATTCGCCATTGACATTTATTGAGAACTGAGCCGCCTGTGTCGTCAGCAAGGCTTTTGTAATTTCAGAAAGCCAGAAGGGATCGGTACGATCAATGCATGCGGCAGTCAGGTAGAAGGTACCTGTGGCCTTGTATTGAGCAAGAATTTCGGCCGCATGAAAGTTATCGGCATAACCATCATCGAAAGTAAAAACGACAGCATTAACGGGAAAGGATCTACCAGTGCGAAGAGCTTCAATCGCTTCATCAAGTGAGATGACATTATATTTGGCGGCAAAATATCTGACATGACTCTCAAAGGCAGCCTTTGAGATTGAGATAGTTTTTGCCGTGTAATTATTGTCGTTATCATCAACAACCGCATGATAGCACAGGATGGCCACTTTTCGGCTTGGAAAAAATATTCGCAACACCGCAAATAAGCCCATATAAAACAAAAGCGCCTTTACAATATGCGTAAAGCGCATCTTTATTCTTCGAAAACTCATAAAATATTTCAGTCCTGATCCTAAGTAACTTCGAGACTTTCCTTGTCGCGAACAGTGTTCCAGTGTGTATAGGTTTTCCCACGTAAATTGTCAATAATACCCAATAGACTTGCCCAGTTTACCAGACAAAAATAATAGGGAATATAGAAAACGAAGCCAGTCTTTTCCCTCTTCCTCAAAATATAGCCAATCAATGCCAGGGCGTAAAAAATGGATTGAAAGCTAAACGTAAATGCAAGCAACATCGAAGTAGCCGCTATAAAAAAATTAGAAACAAAAATACAAACTAGAAAGACAGGGATAAGCCAACGCAACAGTTTATGCGATATGACCTGCAATGAGAAAAAGCCATACCGAAAAGGATTCATCACTTTTTTTACACGCATTAACCCTCTGAAACCACGATTAACTATGCGCACCTTACGTTTAAATTCATTTTCAAATGACTTTCCACCCTTTTCATGGGAAATAGCTTCCGCTTCGAAAACATTCCTGTAGCCCTGTGCAACAATCTGAAGTGGATTCACAAAATCAGATAGATCTGATGCTCTAAGTTTTTGATATAGTCGTTTGCGAATAGCATAGATGGCACCGTCACCTCCAACGAGTGAACCAATTTTGCTCTCCATCTGTTTAATCGCCAGTTCATACTTCCAATAAAGGTCTTCATTTTCTGTTGAATTATCATTTTCATCAATAACATATTGAGACGAACATGTAACTGCGCCGACCTGTTGGTCGGCAAAGTTTCGCACAATTTTAATCAAAACATCCCGATCATAAATTGCATTTGCGTCAGAAAAAACGACTATTTCCCCTTTGACGACCGGAACAACCTTGTTTAAACCCACCGTCTTTCCACCCCGCTCCGACATGGCAACGAGCACTACCCCCTGATCAGAAAATTGCCGGACTATCTCATCCGTCTTATCGGACGAACAGTCGGATACAACCACAATTTCAAGCTTGCCAGCAGGGTATTCAAGCTGTAATGAATTCAATATTTTATCTGCGATAACATCTTCTTCATTATAAGCAGAGATGAGAATTGTCACATGTGGCTCGATCGTACTCTTTTCGACTTTTTGACCCTTTCTTATGCTGGAAAGCAGCCACAAAAGACCGGGGTAGCCCAGATAAACATAGATAACAAAAAAGCAGGACCCCATAAAAAGAAGTACACTGATATTGTCAAACACTCTTGTTGTCCTTTAAGGGATATTTTTAACAATTGCCGGGCCCAAAATGCGCGTTACTGATAGTGGCAACTTTTGCCAGACCTGTATCGCAGACTGGTATTTATTATTTTTAGGACTGAAATCAGGAAGTTGCCCTTCATCAGTTAACCAATATTCCCAGCACATATTTCTAGCGATCGCACCCCATTGTTGCTTAAATTTGTATGTGCCCTCATCAGGGGAGCTCCTTCCAAAATCAAAGCTGTTATAGCCCTGCTCAATCGCCAGCTTCAATGATTCCCAATACATAAGCATATTGGGAGCCATCCTGTTATAACTCCTTAAGGAAGATGCCCACGGAATTTCCATTTTATCGTTGAAACCCACAAGAAAACCTGCAGCAACTGGTATATCATCTTTAAAGGCGACCACAATCCAGGCATTGTCCTGATAGTGCTGCAACATATTCTGAAATAATTTTTTTGAATATACCGGTGTGCCAAGATCGCGCATATTTATTGAGAAGACGTGGTAAAAATGATCCAGCAGCTCTTTTTTACCATATTTGACAATGATCCCCTCCTTCTCCGGTTTCCGAATCTGGCTCCGCAATTTTGACTTAAAGGCTTTCCAAAGTTCTTCTGATGTCTTCGGCAATTCGAGAATCATTGCGACTTTATGATTCTTGCTTTGAAGTGTTTCAAATTGTTGTTCCCCATGCCGAAGTTCAATGTGGTCAACATGCCGCCTTTTCGCCTCCACGATTGCCCCTTCAAGCAAAGCCTGCCGGCTATTTTCACTCTCGGTACAAACACCACCATAGTTGAAGAAGGGCATTGAAACCAGAAAATTGCCAAAGAGTCGACTTCTCATATGAACAAGAGGCAGAACACCAGTAATTTCGGAGCCATCTCTGACTGAGAGACAAAAACTATCATGGCCAAAGGTAGATGATATTACCCGCCTGATACCTGAAAGCTGATAGATGTTTCCACTTCTACTCTCTTTCACGAATTGATCGCATGCGCCATCATTATTTTCAATCGATGCTTCGAGCATGTTTGGCTAACCTGAATTTAAACAATAATAATTGATCATGATTTTGCCACAAGGCTTACAGATGTTACTGAGTCTTCAGGTGATTCCGCTGGGTCCTGAGACTCAATGTAGGAATTAATGTACCCGCTTGAAGATTTATCATCCATCGTAACTGATGGCCAGAAATCATCTACCGTCATATTCTTCAAAACCTGGTGAACAGTGCCAAATTGAAAGGTCTCCAACAATTTCACAATTCGTCCTTCCATCAGCGCAAGGTTTCCATAGTGACGCAAATGTTTCATCTTCCCAATTTTGATACGTGGTATCTGTGGATCGATTTCCCAGGGATGAAAATAAATTATGGATGGCCTGCCTTCGGAGTTAACGCGCTGGATACCTCTTTTAAAGAACCAGTAAGGATACAGTCTAAGATATCCACCACCAGCAATTGGTATGTTCTTATTGAGAATCGATGTAGTTGAGATCGGGAATTCAATGATTTTCCCCTTCGAGGCAACAGCCATATTGAAAGGGAATCGGGGGGCATCTGCAATGCCATAAAGATCATGTTTTATGGGAAAGACGCTTGAGTCGTATTCAAGGCCGAGTTCTATCAGTTTTTCAATAGCCCAGAGGGATGCTCGGGTAATGGAATAGCTCGGTGCCCTGTATCCATACACTTTTTCACCTGTAATATCTTCAAGGATATCTATGGACCGCTTCACATCATCGTAAAACTGATCAGGTGTTTGTTCAAAAACAACCTGGTGCATGTAGCCATGAGATGCGACTTCATGCCCCTGTTCTTTTATTGCAACAACAATTTCAGGGAATTTTTCGGCAACCCATCCAAGGATGAAAAAAGTGGCTTTGGTATTGTGTTTTGCAAAAATATGAAGGATACGAAGTGTATTACCAACTACAGTTTGCTCCAAAGAGCCCCAGTCACTGCGGCTGATATTATTGCGGAACAGGGAAACATGGAACCAGTCTTCCACATCTACTGTCAGGGCATTCAGAATACTCATTTGTAAGGACCAAAATAAACTATGTGATAGGGTGCAATTCTGCTATCTATTTGACGATTTCGCTGTTTCATTAATCTTGAATTTATACCATTCGACAGTTTTTTTCAGTCCATCTTCGAAGGAGACTTCTGGACTATACCCTATTTTTATTTTGGCCTTATCGATTGCTGCATGAGAATGTTTTACATCCCCGTTTCTTGATTCCTGGTATTGAACCTGAGCTTTGGTACCAATGATATCCTGCAGGAGTTGTACCAGCTGGTTCAACGTATATCGCCCCCCACATGCCACATTCATAAATTCTCCGCATGCTTCTGATAAACATGCTCTTATATTGGCATCGATGACATTTTCGACAAAAGTAAAATCTCTGGATTGCTCTCCATCCCCATGTACAATAACAGGTTCACCTTTCAAAATGGCCCTGATAAATTTGGGAATAACAGCTGAGTAAAATGATTTAGGATCCTGATACGGACCAAATACATTGAAATAGCGCAAAGCAACAGTTGGAAGTCCATACAGGCTTGCAAAATTCATTGCATAGCGCTCACCCGCAATCTTGGATGTGGCATAAGGGGAAAGTGGCTGCGGTGCCATATCTTCATGTTTTGGCAACTCAGGCGTATTGCCATAAACAGATGAACTCGATGCCATTACAAATTTCTGCACCTTTGCATCTTTTGCAGCAACGAGCAAATTAAGCGTGCCGTTTACATTGACAAGATTAGAAGAGATTGGATCTTGAATTGATCGCGGTACAGAAGGGAGGGCAGCCTGATGAATAATGTAATCCACATCTTTCACAGATGCCTGGACTGTAGAAAAATCACAAATATCACCAGAGATGAAATCGATATCTCCGTTCACATCTTCCAAATTCGCAGTATTTCCAGTCGAGAGGTTATCGATAACACGGACGGCATAGCCATCGCTTAATAGTTTTCTGACGATATTAGAACCTATAAAACCAGCACCACCTGTAACCAAAAACAACTTCATAAAAACTCCTAATCAATATTTTCCTGTTCATTTTTCAGCAACGAGTCAATTCACAGCGCATAATCTTGCCATTCTAAAGCTTAATCACGTTCCCTGAATATCTTCTGAAGAATTGCATGTCAGTTCAAAAGGCCTTAGCTCTGGCTCATCCCAAAACTAAATGGCATCCTGTAAAATAGCTTCCTGAGCTAACAGTTTTAATCTACGCTGTTCATTTCGAAATACTACTTTCTGAAAACAGCAGCCCTGTCTTTTGAGTAATAATCATAGCCGTAATATTTATAATCATAGTAGTAAGGTAGAACTCCCTTTTGATTATTAATTACGACACCTAATATGTTTAAGCCGGAATTTCGCATTAAATCTACAGATCGCCTTACAACATCCTTGTGCGTCTGCCCTGCTTTCACGAGAAAAATCGCACCGTCCATTTCCGGACTCAATATAAGTGAATCAGTAACCGGTAGCACTGGTGGGCTGTCGACGATGACTGCATCAAAATAGAATTTTATCTCGGAGAATAAATCCTTCATGGCCTGTGAATTGAATAGCTCTGTAGGATTGTCGATAACACCGCCGGATGTCAAAATTTTCAAATTTTCGATAGGACTCTGCTTAAAGCACGAATCCAATTTTTTCCTTCCCATGAGAACATCAGCGACCCCGTCTTCTTTCGCAAGCCCAAACAGATGATGCACCTTAGGCCGTCGGAGGTCACAATCTACAATAATTGTTTTTGTATCTCGATATCTTGCTACGGTACATGCCAGCAGAGCGGCCGAAGTGCTTTTCCCCTCATTCATAGTAGCACTTGTAACAAGGATATTTTTGAGCTCCTGCCCGGCGTAAATATTTTTCAGTTTAGAATAGAGTCTCCTGAACTCCGCTGCTTCCGGGGCTTCATCATCAAAAAAATCTACAATACTACCATATGTCTTTTCCATTCAGCCAAATCCTTTTGAATTAGTAATCTGTGGTCACGATCGATTCTATTTTAGAATAGCATCAAACAGGAGTTGAATTCCCTTATGATCGTATTCAGCTAATCTCTTATTTTTCTTAGCTTTCTCAAAATTGGGATTAATCTGCATCGCTTTATTGAATAAGCCTATTGCTTTGTTATTGTGAAATTTGCTCATGATCACATAGGCAACACCCAGATGATTGTAAAGATCCGCATAGTTTGGATACTTCTTAACCATTTCTTCAAGTCTTTTTATGTGTTTTCCTATAACAGAACTCTTAAGTGTTTTTCCCTTATGGATGACGCGCAGGTAAAAATCCAGAATAAAAGATAGATCGGTAGGTTCAGATATAAGAGAATAGCCTTTTTCAAACTCTTTATAGGCGCCTTCATAATTACTTTTGCGCAAAAACTCTTCCCCGCGCTCAAAATGTTCATTTTTGTAATTAGGATTGATACGGGCCGCTTTTTCCAGATACCCCATTGCTTTGTCATAGCAGTCTACTGATAAGTTGAAGTCTTCTCGCGTATGGGCATTTAAAATGAGCGCAATGCCAAGATTGTAGATTGCATTGGGGTAATAAGTATTTATGGCGATCGCTTTTTCAAAGGAACCAACCGCCTTTTTACAATGCAATTTCTTGAGGTAGGAGCGTCCAAGATTGTTATGCAAATCGGCAAAATTTGGACTTATCCGAATGGCCTTTTCAAGCACATCGATAGCTTCATCAAGGCGATTTTCTGATATGTAGGCTTTAGCAAGGTTGTTGTAGACTATCGATTGTTTTGAATCAAGAACAATCGCATCTTCAAATTCAGCTATTGCTTCTCCAAACATGCCTTTTTTAGAAAAAGCAAGCCCGAGCAGGTTTTTTGTCTCTGCCTGTCTTGATTCCTTCAGCT
>Ga0316190_10003670_pt1 | contig 11127 bp, 5 predicted proteins | sample Eddworburrow2_MG_FD_204929 | JGI IMG/M metagenome (GOLD analysis project Ga0316190, IMG submission 204929) | Coastal sediment microbial communities from Maine, United States - Eddy worm burrow 2 | ecosystem: Environmental > Aquatic > Marine > Coastal > Sediment | place: USA: Maine | collected... | reverse complement strand
GTCCTCTATTTCTTTAGCCTCAGGGAGTTCAAACCAGAAGGTGCTGCCAATACCAACTTTACTTTCCACTCCCATATGCCCCCCCATTGCCTCTACCAGTTTTTTAGCTATGGTCAGACCGATACCGGTACCTTCTGTTTGAGTGTCATGAACTGCAGCACGATGAAAGGGATCAAATACTTTTTCAAGATCTTCCTCACAAATCCCTCTCCCCGTATCGCTGATACTAATACGCACCATTCCCCCTGATACAGCATGACAGGCAATGCTCACAGTGCCTCCCTTTCTGTTATACTTTACAGCGTTTGAGAGTAAATTCAATAAAATCTGGTGAAGGCGCCCTTCATCAGCATGAACAAACAATTTCACTTTAATTTCATCAGGGACCTTGACTTCATTCATTGCAGAGGTATCTCTAATCCATAAAAGAACTTTTTCAAAAGCCATCTCAAGGGAAACACCTTTAAGAGAAAACTCAAAAGCGCCCACATCGATTTTGTTTACATCCAGGATTTCATTTATAAGGTACAAAAGATGGTTACCGGCCTCGGTAATATGGTTGGCCCATTCCCGATGACGCTCACTTATATGATCCATTTCCTTTTCCAGCAATTGAGAAAAACCGAGAATAGCATTCATAGGTGTGCGCAACTCATGACTCATACGGCAGAGGAAATCCGATTTAGCCAAATTCGCCTGTTCAGCCTCTTCCTTTGCCACAAAGAGTTCCTCTGTCCGCTCCTTCACCCTTTCTTCCAATAAATTTTGCGCCTCTTCCAGTTCTTTCTTTTGCTGGTCCAACTGGACAAAGACCTTTGCCTTATTGACCAAAACCACCGAATTAACCGGTTTTATAAGATAGTCAACGGCACCTGACTCATAACCTCTGAAAATAGAATCCTGTTTTTTGTGAACACCTGTGATAAATATGATAGGAACATGCTTTGTTTCTTCTCTTTTCCGTAACATGTCTGCCAATTCATATCCATCCATTTCCGGCATTTCCACGTCCAAAAGAATAAGCGCCACATCAATATGAAGCAACGCCTTCAGCGCATCATTCGAGCCGAGTGCTTTAATAACCTCAACATCGAGATCAGACAAAATATCTTCATAGGCGGACAGGTTTTCAGGCCTGTCATCAACTATTAGAATTTTAGATCTTTCAACCATGCAAGTTTCCTTCTACTGCTTGCCTCTGATAAACCTTGAGTACCTTATCTACCTCATCATAGAACTTTCCAATATTTGAAAACATAAGACTTTCACTTTTCCCAAGAGCAAGGAATCCTTTATATGCCAAACTTTCATGCAGTAGATTAAATACCCGGTTTCGAAGATTTTCATTAAAATAGATCAATACATTCCTGCACAGGATAAGATGCATTTCTCCAAAAGCACTATCTGTTGCCAGATTATGGTTGGCAAAGGTAATATTATCTTTCAGGGAAGAATCAATAATGGCAAAGTCATCATTTGCATGAATATAGTCGCTAAAAGCATGAGTCCCTTTTGCTTCCTGATAATTTGACAGGCTTTTTTTTATTTCTTCCAGTGGATAAATGCCGTCCTTTGCTTTTTGCAGGGCTTCATCATTATAGTCTGTTGCAAAAATTGTCGCCCTGTCGTAAAGACCTTCCTCTTTCAGGATAATGGCCAGAGAATAGGCTTCCTCTCCTGTAGAACAACCGACACTCCAGACTTTGATAAAGGGGTAAGTTTTCAGATAGGGTAACACTTTTTTTCTCAGACAATTAAAAAAGAGGGGATTGCGGAAAAACTCGGTAACCGTTATGAGAAACTGGCTGATAAACCAGACAAAAAAATCTCTTTCATAGAGGATCCTGTGAGTCATTTCAGAGATATTATCACAGCCCGACTTATTCATAATAAAGACAATCCTCCGGGCGACGGAAGGTTCCCTATAATCTCTAAGGTCATGGCCGTAGCGTTTCAATATTGCATCAAGAAGCAGATCTATCTCAATTTTCTTAATTTTATCCACTAGTTATACAACCATATCCTCAACTTTGACAAGAGGTTGTTATAGTTAACAGGTTTAACAATATAGTCATTGGCCCCCGCATCGATACATTTGGTACGGTCTTCTATCATGGCCTTGGCTGTTAATGCAATAATCGGTATTTTCTTAAACTTTTTCTTCTCCCTGATTTTCCTGATCAGTTCATAACCATCCATATTAGGCATCATTATATCTGTCAGGATAAGGTCTATATGAGGTTCTCTTTCCAAAATATCAAGGGCAGCCTGACCTTCATCTGCAATCAATGTTTTCATTCCACTATCCCTCAATTCCTGCGACAGAGCATAGGTGCTTCTCATATCATCATCAACAAGAAGAACCTTCTTCCCTTTAAGGATGCTATCCTTATCATAAAGTTTCCCAATTTTTTCCTGTTTTTCCGGTGGGAGTTTGCTTACCACTCTGTGCAGAAACAGTGCCGATTCATCAAGAAGGCGCTCCTCAGACTTAACATTTTTTATGACAATCGAATCGGTGAACCTGAGCAGTTCCTTATGTTCTTCATGGGTAATTTCTCTTCCTGTATAAATAATGACCGGCGGAACAATAAGCTCTTTATCCTCCTCCAGTTTCTTTAAAAGATCAAAGCCCGTCATGTCAGGCAGACTTAAATCGAGGATCATACAATCAAAGTCACCGGACTTTAACAGTTGAAGCGCTTTCTTTCCTGTTGCAGCTTCCATTGTTTTTACATCCGAATTTCCAATTAGCTTACTGATGCTTTTTCTCACAGGCTCGTTATCTTCAACAATAAGCAGGTCTTTTTCCTTTTTACTGGAAAGTCTGGCCAGCCTGCCGATAGCATTACCAATCTCTTCCTTTGTTGCAGGCTTTTTCAATAAGCCTACAATTCCTTTTCCCATTGAGTCAGCATCTTTTTCACCTACTGTCACTACATGGACGGGAATGTGCCTGGTTTCAGTATCTTCCTTTAATAACTCCAGAAAAGACCATCCATCTATTCCCGGAAGCTCGATATCAAGAATGATTCCTGCCGGCTTATACTTTCTGGCCATTTGAAGTCCATCTTCGCCATAAGGTGTGACAATCACCTTTAAATTACGTTTGTGACACTGGTCTCTTAATTGAGTGGCAAAGTCCATATCATCTTCAATAATCAGCATAAGGTTAGCATTATTCTCTGTAAGCCTGTCGCGATCATCGGTTATGCTAAAGGCTTGCTTTTTATCTTCTACGCCATTGTTATTTATAAGAAGTGAACGGAAACTGCTATCCTCTATATCTGGTCTGGGCTCACCATTTCCATGGAGGGGCAAAAAGAGAGTAAATGTTGAGCCGCCAGCCTCAGATGCTGTCTCTATACGACTTTCAAGCTGAATTTCTCCACCCAGTAATGCCGCCAGTTCACTCGAGATGGACAGGCCCAACCCTGTGCCACCGTATTTTCTTGAGGTACTTCCATCAGCCTGTTGAAATGCATTAAAGATAATATCCTGCTTTTCAGGGGCAATACCAATTCCCGTATCTGCGACAGAAATCATGAGGCACCCTTTCACATCCAGATTACTTTTAGAAAGGTTGGCGTAGTGAGGCGCCCTGTTAAAATTCACAGTCACTCCCCCCACTTCAGTAAATTTAATGGCATTTGAAATAAGATTTCTCAAAATTTGTTCCAGGCGGTGTCTATCGGTAGAGATAAATTCCGGTGCATTTTCAGACACATTAATGCTCCACTTGAGCTTTCTATCTTTTGCCATATCTTTAAAGCTCGCATTAATACTTTCCGCCAGAGATTCCAGTTTGACCTTACTAAATTCAACGTACATCTTTCCTGCCTCAATCTTGGAAATATCGAGAAGATCATTAATGAGGTTCAGGAGGTCCATTCCTCCTTTATTAATAATGCTTACAGACTCCCTCTGCTTATCCGTCAGGTTCCCTTCCCTGTTTTTCAAAAGGCCCTGGGACAAGATGAGCATACTGTTCAAGGGATTTCTTAATTCATGAGAAATGTTAGCCAAAAATTCTGATTTGTAACGTCCCGACAGTTCCAGCTCTTTTTGGCGAGCCTGCAGCATCTCGTTCTTGCTCCGGACTTCCTCATTGGTTTGCCTTAACTCCTCAGTTTGAGCTTCCAGTTCCTCAGACTGACTTTCAAGTTCTTCAGACTGGCGCTGAGTCTCTTCCAGAAGTGACTTTAGTTTCTCATTTGCCCTGGCAGCGCTAAAGCTGATGGCAATGGCTTCTATGGCTAACTGAAGAAATTCCACCTCCCTGTCTGAATAGGCATTAAAGCTTCCGAGCTCTATGACACCACCAAGATGATTTTCATGCATAAAGGGAATGACCGCAAGGTGACGAGGCAGGGCATTTCCTGTCGATGAATTGATTGCATGAAAAAAATCAGCCGGCAGCTCACTGACAAAAATCGCTTCTTTCGTCTGAGCAGCCTGGCCAATCAAACCCTCTCCGGGTTTAATCAGGTCTTTAAAATCTTCTGTCTTTTTAAAGGCATAACCATCCAGGAATTGTAGTTCCTGTCTTTCTTCATCGAAAACATAAAGAGTACCTACCTGCGCATCGAGGTAAGTTGCCAAAAAAGAGAGAACCTGTCTTGCCAACTCCGGAGGTTTCAACTCTCCCCTCATTTTTTCATTCAACAGGTTGAGTCCGCTTTTAATCCAGTTTTGACGTTCATTTTCCAGGGAAACCTCACAGAGTGTTTGGGTCATCTTCTGCAGGGCAACAGCCAGTCTGTCTTTATCACTTCGTGGAACAATGTTTATTCTATAATTGCCATCGGCAATTTGATCGGCCTGTGCAACTGCATGACCCAAAGCCCTAATCATCGTATGGGTAGAAAGGGCCAATTCACCTATTTCATCTTTACGCGAAATATCGATTTCAGGGGAGAGGTCGCCTGTTGAAACTTTTCTTATTTTTTTAACAATTTGAGATAAGGGAGAAACAATACTCAAAGTGATCAATACTGATACCACTATGCCGGTAATTAACGCGGCAACAAGGAAAACAATCAATAGGTAAGTCGCTCTTTCACTGCTTGACTTTGAATGGCTAAAAAGGCTATCCGCTTTACTGCTGGCAAAATCGATCATTATCTGGATCTTTTTATTCATCGCCTTGACATGTATAGCTCCCTTGCCTTTCGTGATCTCGGCAGCCTGCCTTTTCTCACCCTTTTCCATCAACAAAATCACTTCATCACGAATAACCTTCCATTCGGAAAAAGCCTGTTCTGCCTTTTCAACATCACTTTTATTCCCCAAAAAACGTTTTCTGACAAGTTTGAAGGATTTAAAGACTTCCGCTTCATATCTATCGACAAGGGAAGACGCTTCCGATATTTCTTCCACACTTTCTGCCAGGGCAACATCTTTCATAGAACGGTGGATAGCAACAATATTTGTCCTGATATCTCTGACGGCATTACTTACGGTAAGTGGATGTTTGTGTAGTATAACGATATCTTCTTCCAGATGCCGCATTTCATAAATGGCGGTAACACCAAGAACCGTGGTCAGTATTAGTACGGCAGCAAATCCTATGGACAGTCTTGTTCCTATTTTTAAGTTGGCAATACGCATAATGTCCTTTCTAAGAATTTATATATAAGAGAGAAGCCCTTTAACCGGATAACCAATGAATCGATCCGGCTTTTCTCTATTTTTAAAGGGAAACCCTCGGAACACCTCAGGATTTCCTTAACGCATATCAATCCCCCCCCTGTGTAAAAAAGCCTTATAATCAGGGGTGTTATTAAACATATTTTTGTTATTTTAGTTTGAAAGGGCAGAACAATTGTGACCATTATACACTATTTCGATACCATGAAAATAGGATTTGATTCAGAATTAAAAGAGGTGTCTAGCCCGAAAGAGCTTTAAACTTTTCTATATCGCCATCCTCACCGAGGAGGACGAGGATATCACCCTCATCGATAACATCAGTCGCCTTGGGTGAAATAAGAATATCCCCTTTGCCCCCTTTTTTTCTTATCAAGATGACTGAAAGGCCATAACGGTGACGGATTTCAGCATCTCTCAAAGCAACATGCCAGAACTTTTTCGGCGCTTCAATCTCGACAACGCTGTAGCCCTCCATAAATTCAACCTGGTCTATCACGGTAGGTGTACTGAGTCTCTCAGCGATCCTGATGGCCATATCCTTTTCAGGAAAGACAATATCTGTAGCGCCGATGACTTTCAGCACCTTGGCATGGTCATTGGTAAGGGCTTTTACTACAATCTGACCAATTCCCATTTCTTTCAGATAGAGCGTTACCAGTATGGAGGCATCGAGTTTTTCACCAAGGCTTACGACAGCAACGTCCACATCATTGATACCGATAGATTCAATAGTCTCTCTTTCCGAAACATCAGCCACAACAGACTGGGAACAGTATGTTTTCACCTCCTGAACCAGATCTTTATTCATATCGACGGCAATCACTTCATGACCATCTTCATAAAGTCTTCTGGCCACGTTAAAACCAAAATGGCCAAGCCCTATAACAGCAAATCGTCTCATAAAGGTCTCCTCAACCTGTCATTACCCTTTCTTCAGAATACTGAAACTTCCCTTGAGCGTACTTTTTCCCGATAGCCAGGGCAATCGTAAGAGGGCCCAGTCTCCCTATAAACATAAGCAGTGTAACAGCCATCTTACCTCCATCGCTGAGGGCCGACGTTAGCCCCGTCGATAAGCCCACTGTCCCAAAGGCTGAAACAGCTTCAAAGAGAATATCGATAAAGCGCCCTCTTCTTTCCATGAAGGCCATCTCCCCACTTTCGCTAACAAGCAGTATCATAACAAATAAGATAACAACTATAAAAGAGCTTACCAGAATGATAAGACTTCTTGCCACCACATCTTCAGGAATCGTTCTTTTAAAGAGGCTCACCTTTTCCCTCCCTGTAAACCTGCTTTTCATGAGAGCTGCCAGTACACCGAGAGTCGTCGTCTTTACGCCGCCACCGGTAGATCCCGGTGAGGCCCCGATAAACATAAGAATAATCACAAGAAAGAGTGTCTCCGGCGCAAGGAGAGAAAAGTCAACCGTATTAAAACCTGCCGTCCTTGCTGTTACGGATTGAAAAAAGGAAGCAACGATCGACCCGGTAAAACCATCTCCCTTTAAGGAAACATTTTTTTCCATAAGAAAAAAGAGGACCATTCCCAAAACAATCAGAAGAACTGAAACAGACAACACAAGTTTAGAATGAAGAGTGAGTCTTCTCCGTTTTTCCTCCTTGCCAAAGAAGAGGTACTTTATATCCATGAGGACGAGAAAGCCGAGCCCTCCGGCAATTATCAACAGAGCCACCGTTAAGGTGACCACATAGTCATTCTTGTAAGGAACGAGGCTCGTCGAAAAGAGTGAAAAACCGGCATTACAAAAAGCCGAAACAGAATGAAAGAGGGACGTAAAAATAGCAAAGCCGAGGGGAAAGTCATCTTTCCATGCAATAAAGAGTATGATGGCGCCTGCAAGTTCGATGAGAAAAGTGAGCTTTACGATCGATAAAAGGAGTGATTTAATGTCCTTCACCGGCGAATGGGCAAAAGAGTCCTGAAGCATCACTCTCTCCCTGAATGAAATGCTCTTGCCGGCCATCATGGTAAAGAGCACGGAAAAGGTCATAATACCGAGCCCGCCTGTCTGCAAAAGCACAAGAATAACCATCTGGCCAGGAAAGGTAAACTTTGTTGCTGTATCAACGACTATAAGACCGGTCACACAAACGGCCGATGTCGCTGTAAAGAGAGCGTCCATAAGGGTAAGAGGTTCCCCCACCACCATACCTGGAAGTTTAAGAAGAAGAGTACCTGCAATAATGACAGATACAAAACTGGCAACCAGTATCTGTGCCGGATGAAATTCTCTGTGGGAAAATATACTCATCATAAAGGCATGTTTTCTTTAAGGTTTCCTTTAGAATAAATCTATCATAAAAAAGAAAACCTGTTGACAAAAAAGCAGCGCCTGTGTTACAAAATGCGACTCTTTTCACTCGCCATCATCTCTATTGGGGGATCGTCTAATGGCAGGACAGCGGACTCTGACTCCGCCAGTCTAGGTTCGAATCCTAGTCCCCCAGCCAAATACCTTTCGCAAATCTCCAACCAGACAGTTTAATCAAAAGCCTGGAAATAAAAACAAATTCAAACACAATATCGGGACTTCTAATAATCCCGCAATCATACCAGACCTGCCCAACATTGCCATACTTGACTATTGACATATAACATATGCAGTGATAGTTTTCAGAAATGGCACATAAAATTTAGAAAACTACCTCAAAAAGTCAGGAACAGAATCTCACCCATTGCTGATTTCATCACTATCGATTATAAGGAGTACTTCCATGATAATAAAAACAACTCTTTCCTTTTTATTTGCCATTATATTTCTCTCCATCCCCTCTTTTGCCCCGGCAGAAGAAAAGCTCGTCATTGCCGGCACAGGGGACAGCCAACTGCTTTTAAGAACCCTTGCAAAAGAATTTGAAAAGAATAATAAAGGGATCAAAGTCGAGATACCCGACAGCATCGGCAGCAGCGGCGGAATACGGGCAGCAGCCGACGGCGCGGCGAACCTTGGCAGGGTAGCCAGGAAAATAAAGGAAACGGAAAAGAAATATAATCTTAATTACATGATTTTTGCCCAGTCCCCTGTTGTTTTTGTCGTTAATCCCAGTGTCCAGGGAATTGATAATCTCACCTCTGATAACATCCTGAAAATCATGCAGGGAGAACTCTCTTCATGGACGGAACTGGGCGGCGATGAATACAAAATATACATTGTCCAGAGAGAATTTGGAGATTCTTCAAGAATAGCCCTGGGAGAAGCCATTCCCGAGCTGAAGGGAATGAAAGAAATGGCGGGAAAGGTATTTTTTTCTACCCCCGATACGGTGGCCGCCCTGTCAAAGTATAAATATACATTGGGTTATACATCCCTATCGGCGACCAAAGACTCGGATCTTATTTTATTAAAAGTTAACGGTATGTACCCTTCCCCGGACAATATCAGGAGTGGTAAATATCCCTTTATCGTCCCCTTCGGTTTTGTATGGAAGGGGGAACTCAAGGGTCTGGCGAAAAAGTTTGTCAATTTCATAAAAAGTAATGAAGGAAAAAGGATCATCTCTGAGTTTGGCGCCGTTCCAACCGGCAAGTAAGTATCCGAATGATTACTTCAATTAAAAACAAGCTCCTCGCCTACCTGACAGGGGTCATTCTCTTCGTATCCCTCACGACAGGCTTATCTGCCTACCTGCTCATGACGAACTATCTGACAAAAACCGTCACTGATGAACTGGCCCTGGCGGCGCATATGACATCAGACGCGCTGGAACGCTATCTCGATCAAAAAAAGGACATGCTGGAAAGAGTGGGCCAGGGGCATGAGATCGAGGAGTATGTCTTTAAATACAAAGCGTTGCCCATATTAAAGTATCTGGGCAAATTCAGGCATGAATTTCCTGTGTTAAGTTATATTAACAAGGATGGGCAGGAGGAGTTAAAAGTTGTTAATGGCGTCGAAAGCGACCATTACTTAAACCTGGGAAATAAACTTCTTTTTCAGGATGCCCTCTGGTCTCCCAACAAAGCTGTCATCTCAGCGGCTGAGTTAGACAGGGACCTGGGCGTTCCCGTTTTCAAGCTGGCGCTCGCTCTCTATAATTATTTCGGAGACTCCTTGATGGGTGCCCTTTCTGCTTCACTCCCCCTTTCCCGCCTGGAAGAAATCACTAAAAAGACCAAAATAGGAAAAACCGGTTTCATTACCCTTATCGACAAGAAAGGAACGGTTCTTGTCGATCCTGATAAAAACAAGCTTTTGAAAAAAATAGAGGGGAAGGGGGAAAATGCCCACAGACTTATATCAAAATTAATGGGCCGTGAAAGTGGTTTTACCAGGGCAGCCATCCTCGGCATTGACAGTTTTGTAAGCTATGTGCCTGTTAATGGGTATAATATTTCCGTTATGGTAATACTCCCTTACAGGGAATTCGTTGCAGATCTTGATCTCTTCCGTAATACGGTCTTCCTCATTGCAGGGGCCACTATTTTTATAATGGGTCTTCTGGCAATATTCATTTCAGGACGTTTTACAAAACCTGTCGTCAAACTGTCAGAGGCTTCACTGGATGTAGCCATGGGTAACTTTTCGAGAAAGATTGACAACGGCAGCAGAGATGAAATAGGAACACTGGTAACAGCCTTCAACCAGATGACCTCTCACATTCAAGCCTACAGGGATGAAATAATCTCTGAAAAAGAATATTCAGAAAACATAATGGCTTCCATGAGTGATGCCCTCATTATTCTTGATTCCCGTGGCGATATAAAAAAAATAAGCGGCGCTACCTGCCGCTTATCAGGCTATGATGAAAATGAGCTCATCGGAAAAGATATTTCAACCCTTATTGAAGGAATTGAACAGGAAGACCTGTCGGAGAGGCGCAGTCACAATATCTCTACCTACTTCGGAAAAGAGGCCCGGCTCCTGAAAAAAAGCGGTACATTCGTGCCTGTCATTTTTTCAGTCACATCAATCCTTGACAATGATAAAAGAGACCAGGGGATATTATGCGTTGCCCATAACATTACAGAGCGAAAACAGTGGGAAGAATCCCTCCTCTCTCTCAAAAAGGCGATAGAAACGGTACAGCTCGGGATCACCATTTCCGATGTAGACAGGAACATAATTTACGTAAACAGGGCAGAGGCTGAAATGCATGGTTATGGTGTGAGCGAACTATTCGGCATGCAAACATCCATATTCGCCCCTGAAGAGCTCCGTAAAACGGTAGATCCCGGAGATATAAAGACTTTTAAACAGAGATCTAAAGAAAGCGTCAACATAAGGAAAGACGGGAGCACCTTCCCTGTTATGCTGCGGTCCGATGTTATATTAAACGATGAAGGAGACGCACTGGGCATCATTACAACGTCTGAGGATCTGACTGAGCGTAAAAGAGAAGAAAAAGAGGCCCAGCTTCGCCATCAGCAACTCATCCAGGCAGACAAGATGAAATCTCTCGGTGTTCTCGTCTCGGGCGTTGCTCATGAAATAAATAATCCCAATAATTTTA
>Ga0316190_10003669_pt1 | contig 11127 bp, 15 predicted proteins | sample Eddworburrow2_MG_FD_204929 | JGI IMG/M metagenome (GOLD analysis project Ga0316190, IMG submission 204929) | Coastal sediment microbial communities from Maine, United States - Eddy worm burrow 2 | ecosystem: Environmental > Aquatic > Marine > Coastal > Sediment | place: USA: Maine | collected... | reverse complement strand
GTCGAGTACGGCGCCAGGATCGTCGGGAAGCAGAAGCTGATCAAAAAGAGCGACGGATCCGAGGCCATGTCAACATCCCTGATCTGGATTCTAGGCAGCCCGACCATCACCACCGAGGACCAGATCACCCTCCCAGACGGAAGCACGCCACCGATACTGAGCGTCGAGCACTTTCCGGATGCAGACGGCGACCACCACAGCAAAGCGTACCTCGGCTAATGACCGTCAAGATCAACATCAAAGGCATCGATAAGCTGGTCAAGGCCATACGCCAGGCAGGCGATCGAGGAGAGAGTGAGATCGGGGCCGGCATCTTCCAGGAAGGCGAGCAGATAATGACGGAATCGAAAGGGATCGTGCCCGTCCTAACGGCAGCCCTGAAGGACTCCGGTATCGTAGAGAAGCCGGTTCGGCAGGGAAACACCATCACGGTCACTCTCGGGTACGGCGGACCAGCAGCTCAATATGCTATATTCGTGCACGAGGACCTAACGGCGAAACACACCAGCGGACAATCAGCGAAATTTTTATCGATCCCATTCAAGAAGCGATCGAAGACCTTCGGTAATCGGCTGGCGAATAGGATACGGGCGGCACTGCAATGAGCATACTAGACGACATAGGCACGGCACTGGATGCGGCCAGCGTAACCGGAGGAGTCACCGGCTGGACCCTGTACAAATCCTATCTGCCCGATAGCCCAGACCTGGCGATCGCAGTATTCGAGACAGGCGGGCCAACACCAGACCAGACCCAGGGTGACAAGTTTGATGAACCATCATTCCAGGTGCGTGGACGGGGAGAGGCCTTCGGGTACGATGCCTTGCGCACCAAAATGCAGGAAGTATTCGACGCCCTGAACGACGCCACCGTGTCCGGATACACTTTTATATTCGCAGATTCATCAGGACCCATCCCAATGGGATACGACAAGAACGACAGACCGGAACTATCTTGGAACTTTTCCACAATGAAAGCCCGTTAGGAACGATATACCTGGTGGGCGGAGGCCCATCACTCCAAGGATTTGACTTCACCAAGCTGGCAGGAAAGCCAACGATCGCCATCAACAGGGCACACGAGCAGATACCGGACGCCGGTATCATCTACTTTGCGGACCTGCGCTTCTGGCAATGGAACCAGGCAGCAATGCTCGCGCACCCAGGCACCGTGATCACCGGCTGCAAGCACATCACCCACCCAGACGTTCTCACCTTCCGGATCACCGGCAAGAAGGGCCTCGACCTAAACCCATGGTGCCTCCGGACCGGAAACAACGGAGGGTACGCAGCCATCAACCTGGCAGCCCATATATTCAACCTGCGAGAGCGCAAGGGAACCTGCCTGATCAAGCGAATCGTGCTGCTCGGCTTCGACATGAAGACCCAGGACGGCAACCACCACTGGCACGACGGGTACAAGGTCCAGAACAAGCCAGCCATATACGACAAGATGATCGATTACTTCGCCACCATCGTGGGCCCGCTCAAGGACCAGGGCATCGAGGTAATCAACACGAGCATGGATTCGCGCATTGATGTATTCGAAAAGCGGGAGTTCGACCAGCTATGACCGACACGATGACGGCCTACATCACCATCAAGAAGCAGGAACCATATCCCTGGCGGGAAGTAGCAGCCGGCGTCAAGGCCTGCGGAGACCTGACCGTCGCCGTATGGGACCCGAAGGACTACAACAGCCACAGCATCGCCGCCACCTGGAACAAATATGGGACAGCAGCGAGGGTGGCAGACCAGATAAAAGCCGCCGGAGGGACCCATATCGCCATAGAGAACGGCTACATGAGGCGCGAGCAAGGATACTTCGCCATGGGAATCAATGGGATAAACGGCAGGGACGAACGCCAGGTGCTGGTCCGGCGCGTCCATCGGTTCAGAAAGCTACAGATTCGGGTCGAACCCAGGCGGGAGAACGGCAATCATATCCTGGTGATAGGCCAGAGGGGAGGCAGCTACAACGATATGGCGATGCCGAACGATTGGCCAGGCCAGGTGATAAAGCAGCTCAATGCGATAACAGACCGACCAATCCACTACAGAGCACATCCAGGCCGCGAGAGGCTGCCACACGGCCACGATTGCCTATACACGCAGATAGACACCAGGATTCCCATCGGAGACGCCCTGAGAGGCGCTCACGCCGTCGTGGTCTATACCAGCAACGTAGCCACCGATGCACTAATACAGGGCGTCCCTGTGTTCTTCTGCGGGCCAGCGATCGCCGTCCAGGAGGCAGCGGAGCAAGGCATCACCAACATCGAGACACCGGTACCCGTCCATAGGGACAACCAGATGGATATCCTCCAGGACCTGGCAAGCAGGCAATTCCACATAAACGAAATCGAACGAGGCACGGCATGGCGAATCCTAACCGGAAGATATCTATAAACATATTCGTGGATGAGGGGCGGAGATCGGCCACCGTGTGCCAGGCGCTCTACCAGGGGGCACACATAAAATGCGAGGCCAGGCTCATGAACGTGAGCCGCTACGACGGGAAACCAGACACCGACGTTGCTGCATTCTACGGCCTGAGAGGGCGCCTTCTCAATGTCTTCAACGATTACGTGGCCGCCGGAAAGAAGGCCGTGCTGGTGGACCTCGGCTATTGGGGCCGGCACGACGGAGGACGGCTGTCTGGATATCACAAGTTCACCGTCAACGACCACAGCCCACTGGAGTACTTCCAGAAGCGGGCCCACGGACCAGACCGAGTAAATCGATTCCAGATCAAACTTAAGCCCATGAAAACCAAAGGGAAGCACATCCTCCTGGCAGGCATGAGTGGCAAGGGAGCCGGCGTCTTCGGTTACGGACCAGGGGAATTCGAGAGAAAAATGGTCGAGGAGATCCGCAAGGTAACGGACAGGCCAATTATTTACAGGCCCAAACCATCCTGGAAGGACGCTGAACCGATACCTGGCACGATATATTCATTCGAGGAGATGAGCATTGAGGCGGAGCTGAAGCGCAGCTACGCGGTCGTAACACACCACAGCAATGTAGCCATAGACGCGCTGATCGCAGGCGTGCCGGCCTTCGTCATGGGTAAAAGCGTAGCCTCACCGCTATGCAGGAACAACATCGCCAGCATCGAGGATCCGTATTATCCGGAGGACGGAGAGCGACAACAGCTGATAAACGACATCGCCTATTGCCAGTGGAATATCCAGGAGATGCATGTCGGCAAGCCATGGCAGCATATGATCAACGAGGGAATAATATGAACGTAATAATGTACCAATCGACCAAGCCCAGAGAGAACGTAATCGGCCAGGCAATGTTGGAAGGGGCGGTAAAGCACCGAGTCAACTTTGCGATAGCGAATAAATACGACGGCGTTATACCGGACGCGGACGTCGCCATCACCATCGGCGTGAAGGGATCCAGCAAGCTAATCATGCAGGAATACCGAGCAGCTGGTAAGCATGTGATCTATATCGACAAAGGATACTACCGGATCCACAGCGGAGACTCAGAGAACCCGCTATCCCACTGGCGCATGGCCGTCGATGCCTTCCAGCCATTGGCATATTTTCAGAATGCACCCAGGCCTGTAGACCGATGGGAGCTGCTCGGGAAAAAGATTCAGAAGCGGCGGAACGAAGGGAACGACATTGTGTTCGCAGGATCCTCGGAGAAGTACTGCACCCTGCATGACCTGGGGCACCCGACCGATTACGCGGAAAAGATAATATCCCAGATCAGGATACAGCGACCAGGCAGCACCATCATCTACCGGCCAAAGCCGTCCTGGGGCGCGGCCACCGAGATCAGTGGAACGGTATTCTCAACGGCAAAGCGCAAGCTGGTGATGGAGATGGCGAACGCATGCGCGGTCGTGACCCACGGCAGCAACGCAGCCCTAGACGCGATCATGTTCGGCGTGCCGGCGCTCGTCCTGGGAGACGGGATAGCCAAGCCAATGTCCATGCAGCGAATTGAGGACCTGCGGGTACCATACATGCCGAAGCGGAGAACGATAAAACAATGGGTCCAGGACGTAGCCTATTGCCAATTCACCCTGGCCGAGATGGCGGACGGCACAGCCTGGACGATACTGAGGGAGCAGCTCGATAAATGAAAATCCTGTTTTATGTGAACGAGAAGCGGAAGTGGGAGCGGAGGCTCTGCGAGGTCCTGACCAGCAGCGCGGAGAAGCAGGGCATCGAGGTGATCAAGGACACCGGCGGGTACCAGGGAAAGGTCCACGACGTTGACGCCGTAATGATCGTAGGCATCGGAAAGAACAAGCGCCAATGCAGGGATGCCTATGTGCGGGCCGGCAAGAAGGCCATCTACATCGATAAGGGATACCTCCGGCAGGCCACCCAGGGTGTGCCGCTTTCTTCCTCAGGTAAGCGGACATCCCACTGGCGAATCATCGTTGACGGCGACCACCCGCATGCATACCTGAACAACATCCAGAGACCGAGCGATCGCTTCGATAAGCTAGGCCTGGTGATGCAGCCCAGGCGGGAGGGAGGCGAGGCCATACTGCTGGCCGGATCCTCGCAGAGATACTGCAGCCACAACCGGATAGCGCAACCCACCGCATACGCGATGCAGATCCTGAAGGAACTGGCTGACCGCGGCATAGACCGCGAGATCATCTACCGACCGAAGCCCAGATGGAGGCACGCGGTACCGGTACCAGGAACAACATATTCAACGCACCTCACCACACTGAAGGCAGAGCTCGATCGGTCGAAGGTGCTGATCACCCACGGAAGCAACGCAGCACTGGATTCGATTATGTACGGCGTGCCAGTTATCATATTGGGCACGAGCATCGCATCGCCATTGACGGCGAACACACTTGACGACATGGAATGCCTGGATTTTCCGGACGACGAACAGCGGTACCAATGGGCCTGCAACGTCGCCTATTGCCAATGGACACCAGACGAAATAGAACGAGGACTAGCATGGGAGACGTTAAGTGAAAGATTTAATTAGGGTATTTCTTGGGTACGATCCAGCCGAGGCCATCACCTGGCACGTTTTCAACCACTCCATACAGCGGCGATCGAGCCAACCGATCACGGTAACGCCGGTATCCTTGAGCCAACTGAAGGACGTACACAACCGGCCATGGCACGAGAAGCAGAGCAACGAGTTCTCGTTTAGCAGATGGCTGGTGCCGTACCTCTGTGGGTACGAAGGGTGGGCGATCTTCGCGGATTGCGACATGCTTTGCCAGGGAGACATCGCGGAGCTCTGGGACATGCGGGATGAGCGATACGCGGTCCAGGTCGTGAAGCACAACCATGTTCCACATGGAACATCCAAATATCTCGACCGGCCACAGACGCCATACGAGAAAAAGAACTGGTCCTCGGTGATGCTTATCAATTGCCGGATGTGCAAAGCCCTGACACCGAAGTACGTCGAGAACGCAACAGGCCTGGAGCTGCACCAGTTCAAATGGCTCAATGGCGATGCGCTGATAGGCGAGATCCCGCGCGAGTGGAACCACCTGGTGGGATACGATGCGCCGAACCCAGAGGCCAAGATCCTTCACTACACCGAAGGCGGGCCATATTTCCAGGCATACCACAACACCGAGTACGCCCAGGAGTGGATAGCCGAGCTCTGTGATGCCATGCATTGCGAGGGCGCAAGCGAGATGCTGCAGGACGTCTACAAGACAATGGGGGCCCAGGCATGATCACGGTCATAACATCATTCAGCAAAGACGGATACGACCGATACGCCAAGCGCTTCATGGAGACCAGGCAGAAGTATTGGGACCAGGGAATCAACCTGGTCGTCTACTCGGAAGGCCAGCCGGCCATCACCGGAACCAACTTCATCGAGATAGATATCAACACCGTCGATTCATGCATGGCATTCCTGGCGCGGCACAAGCTGGAGGAGGAGGCCTTCGGACGGAAGCGCCTTCCACACATGGCCTGGAAAACCAAGGAGGTCAGCGAGGGCTATTCGTTCAGGCATGACGCCATGAAGTTCTGCAGGAAGCCATTCGTAATCGAGGACTTCATCAGAGGCGACCTATTGCCGGACACGACAAAGCTGTTCTGGATCGATGCCGACACCATCACCAAGCGGCCAGTGACCAGGGCCATGTTCGATGAGGCCCTGCCGGACGGGACCGACCTCTGCTACCTCGGGCGGGAAGGCACACACAGCGAGTGCGGCTTCATGGGATTCGATGTGATGTCGCGGGCAGCCCAGAGGCTGATCATACGGCTTGCCAGGATGTATGAATCGGACAGCGTCTTCCAGGAGCGGGAATGGCACGACAGCTTCATATTCGACATTATCCGGAAAGGGATACCGGAGCTGAAGGTTAACAACCTGAGCAGACCACCATTACGGGGCAGCGTTTTCGACCGCTCGCCAATAGGCCAATACATGCAGCACCTCAAGGGTGACAGGAAGGACAAATGAAAAGGGTAAACGGGATCTGGCTACCAGACCAGGAACAACACATGCTGAAAACCATCAACGAGACAGGCGGATATCACCTGGATCACCTGGCGGAGGCCTTGAAATGGGTGAGGAATTTTGAGGTAGCGGTCGAATGTGGAGCCCATGTGGGAATGTGGACTCAGGTAATGGCCAAGCAATTCGGAACCATCCACGCATTCGAGCCGGCCAAGGACACGATGGAGTGCCTGAAGCGCAACCTCTTCGGCACAACCCACGTCCACCTCTACGACGTAGCGATCGGAGAGGAGCAGGGATACGCATTCATGACGGACGATGAAGCCTACAAGGACGGATCGAACACCGGAGGCAGGTTCGCCAAGCAGGTAAATGGGAAGCAAGTAGGGGCCGTCGCGCTAATGCCGATAGATGCATACCACTTCGAGAGCGTCGGTTTTATGAAGTTCGACATCGAGGGCCTGGAGCTCGAGGCCCTGCGAGGAGCTAGGGATACAATTCATCGCTGCAAACCGGTTATACTCATCGAGGACAAGAAGCGCTGCGCCGCAAGATTCGGGCACGGCAAGGCGGAAGCACTGAGATACCTGGAAAAGGAATTTGGTGCCAAGCCGGTATCAAGGGTAAGATCTGACCACATTTACAGCTTCGAATAAACGGGAGAGTTCAAATGGCCGCACAGAAAGGACGCAGTATTTTATTGAAGATCAGCGACGGAGCATCGCCGGCTGCCTTCTCAACCATCGGCGGAGTGCGATCACGCACCATCACGCTGAACAATGAGACGGTCGATATCACCACCAGCGACGAAGCACCATGGCGCCAACTGCTTGCCGACACCGGCCTGCGATCGGTAAGCCTGAGCGGCTCCGGAGTATTCAAGGATGAGGCCGCAATCAACAGCGTCGAGAACGCGGCATTCAACGGGACCATCGACGAATACCAGATCGTCTTTGGTAACGGCGACATCATCCAGGGGCTCTTCGCACTGACCAGCTTCGAATACGCTGGTGAGCATGTGGGCGAGCAATCCTACAGCGTATCCTTCGAGAGCGCTGACATCTGCAGTCTGATCAGGGCATAAAAGAATGGCGAACCAGCAACGCGGCGAGACAACGATAAAGATTGGTGGCAAGGAATTCACCATGCGACCAACCTTCCAGGCCCTCTGTGACATCGAGGACCGTGTTGGCATGGGCATACCGGAACTAATAATGCGGCTATCATCGGGCGACGTCCGGCTGAAGTATATTATTCCGGTAATCCATGCAGGCGTGACGGCGTTCAATATCGACAGCGGCATCACACCATCGCCAAGCTATGAGGAACTAGGGAAGCTGATAATCGATTCAGGTTTCCGAGATGCATTCATGGCATCGCCAACGGACAGCCCTGTTGCTGAATTCTTACTGAAGGGCATCAACGGCGGACGGATCGTCGACGCCGGCGAGACACCAGGAAAAAAAAAGACGGAGACTCCACCGGAGTAGCAGGCTTCAAGACCCATATGGAATTTGCCTACGCGATCTTGCACTGGTCGCCAAAGGAGTTCTGGGCAGCGACAATGTTCGATATCATGGCCGCGAGTGAGGGAGAGATCAAAGCCAGAAAGAATCCGGACCAGGAAGACCCAATGACAATGGACGAGTTCGAGGACTTAAGGAGAAAGCTGGGCGATGTCGACTGAAGTAGAAAGGCTGGTAGCGGTCCTAGAAGCAGACGTCTCGAAATTCAAATCGGGACTAAACAGCGCCCTGGGCGACACGACCAAGTTCAGCAACAAAGCCACAGCCAGGCTCAGTAAGGTCCGCGGCGGAATCAACAAACTCGGCAGCGCACTTTTTAATCTAAAATCGGCATTCGCTGTAGTCGGCGGAGGCCTGCTGTTCAAGAAGGCCATCGAGGCCGGCGCCAGATACGAACAACAGATGGGAAAGCTGAACGGCATCATCCGGTCCACCGGAGGAGCAGCTGGGCTATCGGCCAAAGAGATTGATTCGTTTGCAGTAAGCCTGGGCGAGAGCACCCTGACATCGGCAACCGCGGTACGCGATGCAGCCGGCATCCTGCTCACATTTAAATCCGTAGCCAAATCGACCTTCACCGACACCCTATCCCTAGCCCAGGATTTATCATCAGCCGGATTCGGCGACCTGAAAGCGACCACCCTGCAGCTCGGTAAAGCCCTCGAGGATCCGATCCTCGGCATGACAGCACTGAGACGAAGCGGCGTGATGTTCTCGGAGGAACAGCAGAACACGATCAAGGCCCTCCTGGAAACCAACGACAAGCTAGGTGCGCAATCGATCATCCTGCGGGAAGTCCGGAAGCAGGTAGGCGGAGCAGCTCAGAACGAAGCCAAGGGATTCGCGGGAGCGGTCGATACCATGGGCGAGCGATGGACGGCGATGAATGAGAAATTCACGCAATCCGGAATCCTCGACTACCTGACCGCATTGGTCAGCGTCTTCTCTGACGACTTGAAGTCCGCAACCGATGAAGGCGAGGCTGGCTTCGCGGCATTCTCTGAGACCCTCGTTGACGGAATCGGCATAATCATCAAGGCCGTAGGATTTTTTAAGACAGCATTCACCGGAATCCAGATCGTATGGAAGTCCCTGGAGATGAGCTTCGAGGGATTCAAGCTGCTGATACTGACCGGCATCGACGACATCATCGATACCATAAACGCCATCAAGACGGCATTCGGCGGCGAGGCGATCGACAAGGGCGCCATCAAGTTATGGGCCGAAGACACCAGGACCAACATCGAGCAGCTGCAGATGGACATGGATGCCCTGGCCTTGGCACCCACCGGACTCCAGGAGGCAGACGACAAGCTCGCCCAGATCCAGCAGCGCCTTAAGGACATGCAGGCAGAGCGTGAGGCAGCCGCGGCAAAGACAGTCATCCCTCTGGACGTAGCCGATCCAAAAGGCAGCGGAGACGGAGGGGAGAGCGAGCTATACACAGCCAAGGATAAGGAAGCCATAGCCAATAAGCTGGCGGACCTTGAGGCAGCAAACCTGACAGAGCGGGAGCTGCTCGAGACCCATTGGGCGGAGAAGGCAGCGATCGTGGGAGAGGCACTGAGTGCCGGCGTTATCCAGCAGGCCGAGGCCGACAAAGCACTGCAGGACCTTCGGGCCGAACATCTCGCAAGCGTAGCGGAGATGGATGAACAGGCCGCGGCATCAGGCCAGATGCTCGATACCATGAGCGCAAAGAACAAGGTCCAGGCGGCAGCATCCGGAGGGGCCCAGGTCCTTGGGTCGATCAATTCGAGCAACAAATCGATATTCAAAGCACACAAGGCCCTGTCCCTGGGCAGCGCATTGGTGGCATTGCCAAGCGCGGTCATGCAGGCCTTCGCTAACGCCGGCGGATTTCCAGCAGGCATACCAGCGGCGGCAACAACTGCGGCCAAGGGCCTCACCCAGATATCCTCCATAAAGAGCGTGAGCCTGGGTGGCGGCGGAGGCGGCGGAGGCATGAGCGGCGGCGGCGGAGGCGGAGGCGGAGGCGGAGGCGGGGGCGCACCGACACCAGGAGTGCCAGGTGTAGCGACACCAGACATCCCAGCAGGAGGCAAAGGGACCGGTACAAATATCACCATCGACCTGGGCGATGAAGACACCCTGATGAGCACGCGTGCCGTGAGAACGATCATCGAGAAGATCAACGACCAGCGGACCGACGGCGTGCCGATCGAGAGCATCGCAATCGCATAGGACAGTGAAATGGCAAAACCAAAGATCGGATATCAGAGCATCATCGACGATGCAGTAGCGACCATCACCACAACCAGCGATGCAGCATCCTTCGACAAGGAGAATGCCTACGATTGGAACACCTACGATTCATGGAAAGCAGATGCAGCCGGCACCGTGTACTACACGATCGACTACGGCAGCGCGGTAACCTGTGATTATTGGGCCATGGCAGCACACAACCTGTTCGACAATGACGGCACCGTGCAGCTGCAGTACAGCAGCGACAACTTCGCAGCCGACACCAATAGCATCGGCGACCTGAGAACACCCACCAGCAACAGCCCAATATTCGAGGCATTCACATCGACATCATCCCGATACTGGCGCTTCGAGATCGACAGCACCACCGTCGCGTCCTACATATCCCAGATCAACCTGGGCCTGGCATTCCAGATGGTAAGGGCAGTAGGCGCCGGATTCGGAATCCCGAACGATGCCCACAACGACGATGTAATGAACAGCGAGAGTGAAGGCGGCAATTTCCTCGGACGGTCGGTCAGACGGTTGGCGATCGACAGCGAGCTAAAGGTGACCATCCAGGGGCTGGCCTGGATCCGCGGAGAGTGGAGAACCTTCATCGAGCACGCCAGGGAGCTGCCATTCTTCTTCGCGTGGAATCCGGACTACGACGAAGCCGTCTATGCCTGGATGGAAGGCAATCCGGATAAGCCAGTCATCGATGGAAACCACAAGACAGTGTCGGCGGGCATTAGGTTCAAGGGCATCCGATGACCTACGCACTAGAGCGAAAACGGATAGGCAAGAAGCCATTCACATACATCGAGCTGCGGCTCGATTACTGCACTCTGAACATCGGAGAAAGCCCGTGCACCGGCAACATCATTGCCTCGGGTACAGCCACAGCAGGCGGAACAGCGACCATCACCCTGGCCGTAGGATCCAGCGCGGTCGATGATTTCTAT
>Ga0316190_10003668_pt1 | contig 11129 bp, 11 predicted proteins | sample Eddworburrow2_MG_FD_204929 | JGI IMG/M metagenome (GOLD analysis project Ga0316190, IMG submission 204929) | Coastal sediment microbial communities from Maine, United States - Eddy worm burrow 2 | ecosystem: Environmental > Aquatic > Marine > Coastal > Sediment | place: USA: Maine | collected... | reverse complement strand
AATTAAATATTGATTGCTGCATCACCTTCTAAGGCTCTCCTAAATATCCAAATCTTAATTGGAAATAATAATAATTCTTTATATCAAGGCAGAACAACTAAAGTCTTTTTTAAGATAGCGTGGAATAGGCGCTTCATTTTAGATAAGTAGGTAAGGTTATAACTAGTCTAACGAGCAGAGTTGTTAAATATTGCTGGGGTTCCCTATTGATAGGTGAAACAGGTAAGCTATTCCCTTCTTCCTAATAAGACTCAAATTCATTTTTCAGTCCCTAAATAAGTATGCTTGAATTGGGGATAAATGTTAGGTACTTTTATTAAGTAATATCTTACTTTCGTTCCTTAACTATCTAACAACTGATAAATATGAAAGCAACAGTAATATTATCCATTCTGATTCTCCTTATTAGTTGTGGAGAAGTAGTTAAGAAGTCACCAGAAATGTCTCAAGCCAGAATAGACAGCTTAGAGACTATGATAACTGACCTAGATAGGGAGATAGGGATAATAAGTGATAATGCTGCTGACAGCCATCATCCTATCATCATCAAACTGACTGCTCTTAGGGATAGCCTTGAGGCACTCCTTCCATAATATTCTATTTGACATAGATATAAATATTATTAAATCAAACTTAATGCATTATAGGATCGGAAAAGGTCTATCCGCCATGTTTAATAATTCCTTACCTTAGGAAGAACAACCAACTACTTCCTTTCCATGATCAACTTTTTCCGTAAAATCCGAAAGAAACTCGCAGATGACAACAAGCCTCTGAAATATGCCCGCTATGCTATTGGTGAGATTTTGCTTGTGGTAGTAGGTATTTTGATTGCTTTAACCATCAACAATAAAAACGAGGCCCGAAAAACAAAACAATTTGAATATGAAATTTTATTGGATATTTCGATTTCAATGGATGAAAATTTTGCTTCGCTTAACAGGTGTTTAAATGGCAGTAAAAAAGCAATTCGATCTGCTAATATCATTCTCCAATTTTTAGAAGAAAATTTGCCTTATCATGATTCACTTGATGTCCATTTCTCAACATCTTTAGAATGGTGTAGTCTATCATTAACGAATGCTGGATACGAAAGCCTTAAAACCTATGGTAGAAACCTTATAACAAATGACACCATTAGAGAAAATTTAGGCGTCTACGATGCAGGCTGGATAGAGACCTTGGCGCAAAGACAAGAAGATTATTTCTACAATACGGCCTCTCCCGTTCTAGTAGGATTATTTGAAAAAGTTGCCATGCGAACTGAAATGAAACCCTTTAACTACGAAGAACTAAAAAATTCAAACTCGTATATTAGTATACTCAAAACTTCTAAGGCGTACCGAGAAGATCAAGTATATTGGTATACAGAATGGCAAATATTCCTTACAAATACTTATGAGTTGATCAATAGAGAATTGAAAAAGAAATAACGAAAGGCTAACAACGTATCCTATGGAAAGCCATAGTCCAGTTCCTAAAAAAGAACTTTTCTCAAGACATTCGTTTTCCTCTTTGTTTGGTTCTTATAATCAGACTTTTCACAGCACTTCCCACAGATGTAGTTAGGGCAAATATGTAACTAAGAATTAATGATATAACATCATTTATGGGCTAGCTATTTTTTCTGAATTTGGAAAGGTAATTGCCATCAGAAAATCTAGACATGTCAATTCGTCTTGAACTGACTCTGTTTTACTTTCTACATTGTTTAACGTCAGCAAAAAGTGAACTCTTTAGGTTAAATTATAAGAGAGTGTTTATAATTTTACTGTCAATCCAAGACCACCTGTTGCGCCTTGAGTGCTTCCTCCGCCAAGTTCCAAATAAACCCCCCATTTATCATTCCAAAACCATCTTCCACCTACATGAAGACCTATATCAAAATCACTATCTTTATTATCATTTCCGCTGTAAATTGCATAACCAGCACCAGCACCACCATAAACATCCCAAGACTCATTTGTTAACTCAAATAAATTATCAAAATAGTAATTTGCCTTAACATTTAATGTTAACCAATTGAGATCAAAATTAGTCGATGCACCAGGGGCAATTGTAATATTTTCATGTACTGGAATTTCGTAATTAACCCCTATAAGGCCAAAATTTAATTCCTTTCTTGCTTGACTAAAAACATTAACAACAAAGAATGTGAATACGAACGCACATAAAAAAGATATTTTTTTCATAAGGATAAATTTAAATTATTGTAGAATTAATATTGTTATTTGCCAAACAAACATACTATGTTTTTTTTAGTAGAAATAATTAATTTAGATTTGGAGGTATTTATTTTAAATATGACCCTCTACGAATACAAAATGCTCTCTGAAGATGAGCAGTACGACACCGTATTTAGAAAAGGTAAGTCCTTCTTTTGTCCTTAACGCAACGAATATATTCCAGAATACTATTCTATCAACAATAGTTCTATGCTTTCCGCTATTTCATATAAAACACCAAATTCAACATCAATAGGTGTAGATTCATAATCATTATATCCTTCATTGGTTATTTTTAGAACATACGAATTTGTCATCAGTCCTTGAAATGAAAAATCTCCATTTATATCCGTAGTTGTTGTGGTTATCGCATTGACGAGGTCGTTAGAAGCAAATATTTCAATAGTCACATTTTCCAATGCGATAGGGTTTTCATCATCCACCGTTAATTTCCCTACAACATTCCCTTTTATAGAATCAGATAGCAATAGTTCAATACTTTCTCCTAATACATTAACTACACCAACTTCAACAACAATTGGAGTATCTTGAGGAGTTTCATAGTCTTGATATCCTAAATTCATAATTTTAAAGATATAAGAACCTCCTGCAAGACCTAAAAATGTAAAGTCACCATTTACATCCGTTTGAGTAGAACTAACAGAATTATCTAAATCATTAACAGAAAAAACACCTACTGTAACATTTTCAAGAGCAACGGCATCAGCTTCGCTAATACTCAACTTTCCAATAACGTTTCCTTTAACCGTTCCAGAATTAACTTCAGCAATCACATTAATAACAGGTTTTAAATTATATTTTCCTGAATTGCCTGCTTTCACAATTGATTTATCAACATCCCAGTCTAGTATAAAAGTATATGAAAAACCAGGTTCTAACTCTGTGTCTAATTTTAATTTCAAACCAGACTGTTGTGCACTAGGAGTGTCAAGGTCAATAGGTTCAGGCTCTCCCTCAATAACAATATTGTTGTTATCGCTTAAGACTAATCTTATTTGTTTTAACATCCCTGAAGGAATAATTTCATCTGACAATAAAAGGGTATTATCAGCAATTAGTTCTGTTAGATCAACATTAATAGGATATTCACGGTCAAAACTTTTCCACCCTCCATCATCTTCTGAACTATTATATTGAATATCTACAATCTCAACATTTACCTCCATATAGTCTCCAGGAGCATCAACTAAGACTAATCGAACTCTTGAAGTTTGGTTTTCTGAACTTAATTCCTCTGTAGGAGAAATACTTTCACTACAACTTTGAATGCTTGTTAATGAAAAAATAGCAAAACAAACGAACACTAAGGTTCTTAAACTCTTTAAAGTCATTTTATTTTATTAAATGGTTATTAAAATAATATAATATTAATCCTTGGATTAATATTATATACTTGTGGTTATATATAACAGTTTCATAAACAAAAACCCTACCTTAAGTTTAATAAATATAAAGACTGTCTTATCCATACATTCTTTTTTAATTAATATTTACTACAATATTGGAGATTTTAAACTACGATCTAAACAAAGCGTTAAATATTAGATTATGTGCAGATTAATGAGGATTAAAGGTTATTTAATGTATTAACCAGTATTTAATACCACTACTATAACTTAGAGTTGTTTATCTTATTCTTTCTTAAGCTATCCTCTAAAGGTTATTTTTTGGCATAAATAAACCTCTATTTTCTGACCGTACATATTAGACAAATGAAAAACCGTAACCATTTATAAATAAATGTATTACGGTTTTAAGAAGTGGTCCCACTCACTCCTTCGTTTTACTTCGGAGGACAGGCCCACCTTCACTACGTTGCTGAGGGCACGCTGGGTTAGTTCGCTTCGCTTATGGACCAGAAAGGTTCCGCTGCTGCAAATAGGGCCGAACGACCGCAAAAGGTCCGGTGGACCATTTGCAGTGAGGAGCCACCTTGCTCTGCCATAGTGGCTACGCGAAGGCGAGGCTGAGGCGCGGGCATTAAAAACAAATACTATGATTAATTTTTTTAGGCGAATACGCAAAAAACTCGCAGACGATAACAAGCCATTGAAATATATGAGGTATGCTATCGGAGAGATTTTGTTGGTAGTTATTGGGATATTAATTGCATTGCAGATTAATAATTGGAATGAAAATAAAAAAATAAAGTCTAAAGAAATAAAATCTCTTACTGAACTGCGTAAAGATTTAGAGCAAAACTTAAATGATATTAACGCCAATATTTCTGCTCTTCAAGGTTGCAAAAACTCAAATAATGTCATTCTTAATCATATTGAAAATAAATTAACTTATAATGATTCTTTGGATTATCACTTTTCAATGTTATATCCTTTTATTTCATTCACAGTGAATAAAACAACTTATGAAACACTAAAGCAAAATGGCATTGATTTAATTTCTAATGATTCATTGAGAAGTTCAATCTCTGATTTATATTCAAATCAATTTAAAGCATACGAAACATGGGAAAATAAATATTTTGTTAATCATTATCTTGATTATATAAAACCTATGTTTATTTCTGAATTCGTTTCATTTGAGCTTGGCACTTCAGCACATCCAAAAAATTATGACCAATTCATTTTGAATTCTGAAAATAAACAAGTTCTCATTTTTACAATTGGCACATGTAATAATTTTATTAGAATTCAATCAGGATTAAGAACAGAAATTCAAGACCTTATTGATATGATTGATAAGGAAATTAGAGCATGAATATTGAATTGAACTATAATAACGAAAGGCTAACACCGTGTATAATTAATTTCTAGGTCACCGCCGACTTACGAACATTCCTTCGGAATATTCTATCTGTGATTTATTTGCTAAATTAGTTGCTTAACCACTCAACTAATCATACACCGAACCGTTAGCGGCAAGCCGTAGACAAAATTATTACGATTCGAAAGTTGTGAAGCATAATAAGGACCACATTTACCATACAATCTATGAAACCACTTTTTGGAATGTTTATCATGACAATAGTCCTGATAAATGCTAATGCTCAGACGCCTGAACAAAAACTTATTGAGTTAGGTATAACTCTTCCGAATCCACCTGAACCAGTCGCCACTTATGTAACTTGGCGCAGAGTAGGAAACATGCTTTACATAGCCGGGATAGCCGCTGAAATACCTGGACAAGTTGGAAAAGACCTTACAATTGAACAGGGTTATGAGGCAGCAAAACAAACTGGAATACAAATATTATCCGTAATAAAATCTGCGGTTGGTGAATTGAATAAAGTAAAACAATTTGTCAGAGTTCACGGAATGGTAAATTCAGCACCAAATTTTTACGAACAACCAAAAGTAATGAATGGATTTTCAGATCTAATGTTGAAAGTCTTTGGCGAAAAAGGATTGCATGCAAGAGCTGCTGTAGGCAATGTATTGCCTGACAATTTTGCTGTTGAAATTGAGGTTACTCTTGAATTAGTTTCATCTAATTAAACTTTGTTAACCAATTAGAATAAGTCTTTTAAAGAAATAACTTGAGACTTGGAGAGGTAATTCCAATTAAATAAATTGAAACGACCTGCCGCTAATATCGTGTTTACACCATTTTGTAATAGGTGGATTTCTTATTGTTTTAGCAACACAAAGGAATAAATACAAACGTTGGTAGTCATTGTCGTATATTTAATAAAACTGAATTTATGCATAAAATTATATTTATAATCATCCTACTTTTTTGTTGTTCAACATCTTATTCCCAAAGTACCACAAAACCTCAAGTGCTTATTATCACTACTGGGGGCACAATAGCTAGTAAAACTAATGCTCCATCAATTGAAGGTCATGATCTTATAAAAGCAGTACCTGAATTAAGCAATTATGCAACTATTGAAGTTGATGAGTTTGTAAATATTGGATCTTCAAAGATGACCCCATTAATTTGGCTCCAACTCGTAAAGCATATTAGGGATGCTCTAAATTCTAACCCAGAAATTAAGTCCATAATTATTACCCATGGCACTGATACAATGGAGGAAACAGCGTTCTTTCTGAATTTAACCCATCAAAGCAAAGTGCCAATTGTTTTAGTCGGTTCAATGCGGTCATCAAATGAAGTTTCTGCAGATGGACCGGCTAATTTAATCAATGCTGTCAGAGTGGGCATATCACCCGAAGCAATTGGTAAAGGAGTTATGGTAGTTATGAATGACAACATCAGCGCGGGGAGAGATTTATTGAAGATGAATAATAGAAGAGTGGATGCTTTTGCTTCTACTGAGCTAGGATTTATTGGGTTTTGTGATCCAGAAAAAGTGACTTTTTATCGTTCACCTATTAAACCTCATACTTCTGAAAGTGAATTCAATATTTATAACTTAGATAGTTTGCCTAAGGTGGACATAGTTCAGGATTTTGCTGGATTTGATTCAAAGATTCTTACTTATTTCACTAATCGATTTAATCAAGGATTGGTAATAAGCTCGTTTGCCGGAGGTCGGCTTAGCGATGGTACTTCTGAGATATACAATTTGCCCGCAACTCATAAACCAATTGTAATTTCTTCTAGCATTAAAGGGGGCCGAATAATGGGATCCAATCCTGAAGGTACGCCAATTATTATCGCGAATGATTTACCGCCAAATAAGGCAAGAATACTACTGATGTTATCTCTCACCAATACAAGTAAGATTAATGAAATTCAGGACTACTTTGATAAATATTAAATTATTGCGATAAACTAGACTAAAAACGTCTACCTTCCATACCTATAGAGTAATTGCTTAATCCCGCTACTTCTGAAAATTCTGCAGGAATTTTCAGTTTGGTGTGTGCTTGCGAAGTTAACCGCTAAACCACGCAACTACTCATAGTCGAGACATTAGCAGTGATTACCGTAAACAAACCTTAAAATAATTAACCAACCTTACAAATATGACTACAACAAAAACATCATTCACCCCCTTAAAATCTTCTGACCGTATACAGTCTCTTGACATTATGAGGGGGGTTGTTCTTTTAGGAATACTAATAATGAATATTAATGGCATGGGGCTAGCAGGAGCCTATGGAGATCCAACAGTTTCTGGCGGTGCTACGGGATGGAATCTTACAACATGGATTACCGCAAATTTCTCATTTGAAGGCACAATGAGAGCACTTTTCTCCTTATTATTTGGAGTAGGTATGTTCATATTTATGGATAGACTAGAAAAAAAAGGAGCAGGAATAGATGCTGCAAATATTTATTTTAGAAGGCTTATGTGGTTACTCGTTTTCGGGTTGATACATGGGTATTTATTGCTTTGGACCGGTGAAATTCTTTACCAATATGCGCTTATGGGCTTTTTGGTATTTTCATTTAGATATTTACCCCCGATTAAGTTAACGCTTATTGCATTGTTGCTCTTCTCTATCGGCGCCTTATGGAATTATGCAGATTATAAAAAGGATGTAAAATTCGTCGAAGATGTAGCACTTGTAGAAAGCTATAAACTAGAAGGGAAAACATTAACTAGGGAACTTCAAAAAGTTGATGTGAAATGGGAAGAACGCGAATGGAAAAGATCTGTGGAAGGCATTGCTGAATATAATACAAATATGCGCAAAGGCTATTTAGACGTAGTAAAGTTTCTTGCACCAGAAAATCAGCATTATGATGAAAATTGGCCTTACAGATATGACCTATGGGATGTACTTAGTATGATGTTATTGGGAATCGCTCTTTTTAAATGGAATATTCTTTCAGGCGAGAAATCTTATGCTTTTTATGGTATCATGGCAGCCCTAGGTTACTTTATTGGACTCAGTATAAATTATTATGAAATCCATTCAATTATGGAAGGTGATTTTTCACTCCTAAGCTTTTCTAAGGCGAGTATCACATATGATTTAGGAAGAGTACCTGTTGCCCTCGGCCATGTAGGGGCGATAATGCTGTTTTGTAAATTGCCTATTTTAAAATGGTTAAAAATCAGTCTTGCGGCTGTTGGTAAAATGGCACTGACCAATTACGTGATGCATTCGGTTTTTGCCATGTTTATTTTTACCGGTGCAGGTTTTGGGTTATTTGGAACATTCCAACGTTTCGAGTTATTATACATCGTATTTGCAATTTGGATCTTCCAATTAATTCTTAGTCCAATTTGGTTAAAATATTATCAATATGGTCCATTGGAATGGATATGGAGAAACTTAAGCTATTTAAAAAAGCATCCTTTTAAGAAGACGAGTTAAACAAGGTGTAAATCTATTTAAGACAGTGTTCTTTAAGAAACTAATAGTTAATACAGACCATATAGAGTTAAATGGCGTATTTAATCCAACACTGACCGAGTTTTTTTATACGAATCATTGATGAAAGCTATGTGATATATCATTCTGAATTGTTGGATGGAAAGTGGACTTCTCCTGAACCAATTCAAATGTTTCCTGACCAAAATATCATCTCTGTTGCAGTTGATATGTCTGTAACTCAAGATGGGAGTACAATGTACTTCCTTGGTCAATACCCCGGAGGAGGCAGTAGCATATCTTCTGAAGACATTTATCAAAGTCAATAAATTGAAGGAAAATGGCATTTAGCAACAAAGGTGCCCTATCCAATATCAACAGATGATTATACAGAATCCTATCCAGTTGTCGTTGCCAATGGAAGTCTGTATTTTGAATCTGACCGACCAGGAGGTATAGGAAAGCAGGATGATTATCGCGCGCAATATTCGGGAAATGGAAAATTTGATACTCCTAAAAGTATTCGCCCTATTGTTAATACAGCTATGGGTTCAGGTGATGCCTATGTATCACCCGATGAAAGCTATTTAATTGTTAACAGCAGAAGTGCTGATCCCTCTGGACTCTATGTCTCCTTTAAAAAGAATGGTGATTGGCAAAAGCCAATATTTCTTAAAGAACCTATTAATAGTGAATGGACGGATTTTTGTCCATATATGATTCCGGATAGCAAGTATTTCTTTTTTTCCAGAAAATATGGCGATCCACCCGGAAGTGGATGGGCCGGAGTAATTGCTGGGACTAAATTCCAACTGTTTGATTTTTTTACAAAAGATATCAGATCAACTTTAATAATCTTTCAACAAGGTGAACTTCATCGAACAGATACCGTAAATACTTACTTCTCATCGATTTTACTTTTTTAAAAGACTCTACGAATCGTAAAGGTATTGGGTAAAATTAATGAGCTAGTGCAGTATGGAAATAGTAAATGAGTTATTGGGACATTCGAGCATAAAGATCACCCAGGAATACTATGGGAAAATTGTTCAGAAAAGGGTGAGTGAGGAGATGAGAAGGGTGTCAGAAAAACTGAAATAATAAGTATCTTGTTCTGGATAAATGATGTTTTAATAAGCAATCTAATATCACGATTTCTACAAAAACGAATCAACCGTATTGAATATGGAAGCATGATTTAAAGTCACATAGAATAATTTCTTACCTTAGGAAGAACAACCAACCTCTTCCTTCATGATAAAATTCTTTAGAAGAATTAGGCAACAACTTCTGACTGAAAACAAGTTCAGTAAATATCTGCTATACGCTATTGGAGAAATAGTGTTGGTTGTCGTTGGTATTTTGATAGCCTTGCAAATTAATATTTGGAATGAAAAACGTAAAATTAGTAACGAAATAGAAAATGTTTTTACGCTTTTAGAACAAGAACTTAAAGCGAATATTAATCAAAGTAATAATTTCTTGAAATATGGTTATCGAAAAGATTCTGTCCGAACTCTTTTTAACGAAAATAAAGTTACTCGTGAAATGATTTTAGCATCACCTAGTTTATTTCTAAGAGATTTTGGTACAAGTACAAAGAAATTTCTGGATGATCGACTTATTGAAATCATAGCTTTAGAAAAACAAATCCCCTCGAAATATGCGGATTTGATTCCTGAATTAAAATTATTAAAAAGTCGTATTGATGAACGTAGATTTTGGGAAAGTAAAGCGTTAGATTTATCAGAAAGAAAAGTTGAAGAATATACCAATAAATTTCCCTGGTATTATAATTTCGAACTAAATGATTCGCTTGCATTTAAAAAACATATTCAACACAGGCTAACAGATACTATCTACAGAAACAACGTGAATTATTATACTAGGTTACAATTAGAAGAAAATGTATGGTATGCTTCTCTATTGAGAACTTCATCAGTTGCAGCACTTTGGCAAATAAAACAAATTAAAAGTTTAGATAAAACTTTGACTATTAAACAATTCTTAAACGACCTTAACCTAGAACCATTGACAGAATATGCTTGTACTGATAAACCCTATGAAGTAAATGAAATATATTTTAGGCGAAATATAATTATTTACAACGACACCAATGACACCATTACTTATTATAAGATTGATGAGCTAGGAAAAAGATTGAATCCTGTTAAAGTATCACCATACAAGTTTCTATTAACGAAAGAAGACATGATGAATAATCGTTTTATAGAATTAACGATAGACAATCAATGTAGCAAAGTCTTCAAACAAAACAAGGAGGACTATCTATTATTTGAATAACAATAAGGTTTAATTCTTTAGCAGTAATTGAAAAATAGAAAATAAAAAAATACCTTAACGAATAAAATTTTTCAGAAATAAATAATGATCAAGTTTTTCAGGCGCATCAGACAACAACTTCTTACAGAAAATAAGTTTCCCAAATACCTGTTGTATGCTATTGGGGAGATAGTTCTTGTTGTTATTGGGATATTGATTGCTTTGCAGATTAATAATTGGAATGAGGGCAGAAAGATTCACCTTCAAGATATTGAATTTCTGAACAATTTGAAAGTTGAATTGTCAGTAGATATATCTGCACTTAGGGAAAGAAAAACTCATTATCAGAGAATTAATAATAACATAAAAAATACTATAAAGTTGTTTGATGGCGGTGTTCAAAGTCTTA
>Ga0316190_10003666_pt1 | contig 11132 bp, 8 predicted proteins | sample Eddworburrow2_MG_FD_204929 | JGI IMG/M metagenome (GOLD analysis project Ga0316190, IMG submission 204929) | Coastal sediment microbial communities from Maine, United States - Eddy worm burrow 2 | ecosystem: Environmental > Aquatic > Marine > Coastal > Sediment | place: USA: Maine | collected... | reverse complement strand
CTAAATAAAGAGTCCATTAGGATTGCCTCGAAAAATATTTATTGACTTGCTTTTTTGCCCATGTAATAATTTTTTTACGCTCAATACTGGAAATATCAAATTGCCAATCTATCAATGCTTCTTTTCTTCTTCTTGCATAACGAATTGCTTGTAAAGCCCGTATTCTTTCGGCTTTCGTTTCATTTTGTGCAGCCGTGTGCAATGCATCTAAAAGAATTTGATGTTCTATGATTTTATGTCCATCAGAGAGAGTTTCTTCTTCTTTCAGTTTATATAAAGTTGGTCCAAACTCTTTTATTTTATTTGGGTCCAATGAAACACTCGTGAATTGGGTACGCTTTCCTCTTGCATGTACAATATGTTCTGAATAGGTACAATCCATCACCAAATTAGGAGGGCTAATCCCATCAGACTGATCTTTCCTAAAGTAATCAATTTTTTCTATTGTCTTTTTCTCCATCAGAACTCCAAATTATTAGACTTTATACCGATTTAACGTAAATAATTTATTTTATTAAATTATTGTTTTAATTTTAATAAAATCAAACAGTTAGATTAAATCGGCTGACATTGTCGTTTTCCTGTTTTTCTTAACAATCAGTTATATGCAACTTATTGATTTTTAATAAATTTTTTACTCACTGAACCTTTCACATTTCCAAACGTTATGGAGATATTTGATAAGCCCTGCGAAACTTTTGCCTATCCTACGATAACTCGGTTTACCGACGCGCACAACACCACACATCCACACGTTCTATCCCCGCCTCTTTAAACACGATAGCCAATTCTGTGACTGTCGAGCCAGTTGTCATCACATCATCAATTAAAACAATATGTTGCCAATCAGATTTATATCGAGTGAGTTGAAATGCCCCTGTCAGATTATCTTGACGTTCTTGAGCCGTTGCTAAGGATGTCTGCGCGTGCGTATTTATAATACGTTTACACGCTTTGTTTTCCAAAGGAATGCCCGTCATTTTAGTAATGCGTTTAGCCAATTCTAATGATTGATTATAACCCCGTTCGCGCAAGCGTTGACGGTGCAATGGTACAGGCACCAAGATATCTGGGCGGGGTTCAATTGCCAGAAATTGCGCCATCAAATTGCCTAATAAATTGAGCGCTGCAAGATCGTGATGAAATTTTGCCGCTCTAATCAAGGTATTTATCGGATAAGCATAGGAAAATACGGATTGAGTGTGAGTATAAGGTGGGGGTGCCTGTCGGCACTGATCACATTCCTTGACATCTTCTTCTGAGGGTTTTCCACAGTGTTGACAAGCTGTGTCAGAAAATGGTAAATCGGCTAAACAGGCAGTACACACAACTTTTGTGCTAATACCACCACATAAAAAACAGCTTTGGGGGAATAACCAATGATTGAGAGAGGTAATATGATGAGTGATGGATGGAAATGACATCTCTATTTTAATAGCTCAAAAAAAATGGTGTTTTTTTCAGCCTCAAAATAAATTCTAAAGGCGACAAAGCTTAAGTAGGTTAAAGCCTACTACTATAAATAGTGCCCTTTAGGGTACTTTAGCTTTAAGCCTTAGAATTTATTCTAAGACGTTACAATATGGCATTGAACAAGTGAACTGGGTGTGTCGAACCTATTATTCATTCACAATTCACAATTCACAATGAGATATATCCCTTAACGTAGAATTTCTCCCTCATTTAAAATAGTCATTTCTACCCGGCGATTTTGCTCTGTACTAAGCCAACTTTTGCCAACCCCCCTCGACAATATCCGATTAGAATCTATCCCGCGTTGTATCAAAGCAAACCGCATTGAATCTGCACGCCGCTGGGCTAAACCCAAATTATACGCTTCATCTTCACGAATATCTATATGGCACTCAATTAACACTTTGCGGTTAGGATGTTGTTTGAGCAATGCGACTATGGATTCCATGTTGGGTACAGCCCCCGGTAATAATTCTGCTTTGGCTGTTTCAAATAACCCATCATTTAAGGTAAATACCAAACCACGAGATGTTTTTTTAGGTGTTAATTCAGAAAATATTTTTGGCTTTCGTATACTTTCAACATTGCTAGAGTGTTTCTCATCTGGTTCTGCTTCATGAGCATTGCTGTCTTGTGTACGATTATTTGCCGTATTTCCGCACCCATTCATTAATAAGGTAAGTATACTCATCCAAGCGTAGATAATAAGTGTCTTTCTTATCATGTCATCATCCTCAAAATGTTTTTTCGGATTTTTGTGTTAGAAATCCGATTTTTTGGAAAAATCGGATTTTTTGAATTTAAATTGACAGTGAAAAATTTTCAAAAGCTTGGGAATACTGAACCATTCCTATTTCCCATCTTGTTGATTTGCGGTTGGGGTATTCAATGAATTGATGCTATTTTCCCGCTGCTGTTCTAACTCCATCAGCTGCTGCTCTAACTCCATCAATTGATCACCCACCTCTGCCCAAGTTTTCCTTTGATCTGGGATAGATGGCACCGTCTCCAGTGTTTTTGACTTTTCTAGGAGAAGTTTAAGTTTTTTTATAATAGCAGCCCGTTTTTTTTCCAATTCCAGTACATCATTCAATTGAAATTTCGAGACATCAGATGCTTTTTCAGAACTATTCACTTTAGAACTATCCACTTTCTCTTCTGCATTAGGCAGTTCTGATGGGGCGGCAGAAATAACTTCTTCTGGAACTTTTGGTGACACTGTCTCTTCAGAGGAATGTATATCCACCTTTTCCACTGGTGGCTCATCTTTTGGGGCTACTTCTGGAGGCGGTTTGTTCCCATACAAATGCATAATAGAAAAAAATAAACTCGCCATTCCTAATGCAAAGAGAACCACTAGAATAATCAAGAAAAATCGATTTATATTTTTCATAGTGCTTACCTTGTACTTAAGACTTAATCTTTCCAATTCCAAATGAGTGGAAGAAATATCCGCCTATAAAAAATTGTCTGAATCAGAATTTTCAGAATGGATAGTGCCGAAAAAAAAGGTTTTATTCTGAAAAGCTTTTATTTTGAAAATCCTAAAATCCTGTTAATCCTGATTCAGACAGTTTTTGGATAGAGACAAATTTAAGGAGCAATGTTTGTCAAATAACTGAAACACGATATAGACTTTACAGGTAAATAACTTCAAAAAACTTGTCAGGTAAGTACTGAAGCACAATTTATAAAAAATAATTCACTTAAAAATCAAAAAGTTAAATAGCCAAAATGTGCGAAAACTTGTGCTTCAGTACTTATTCAATACCTAACAGGTTTATCGTGTGAAATTATTTTTCTGAATATCTATAGTTCAGAGGTTCTCACTGTTTCCAACCATTGTCTAATGTCTTTCTCACTCGTCTCAATATCAGCAATCAGTTTTTGTAATTCACTTAAGTTAGGGAGATCATCTAACGTTGAGATTGCCGATTTATTTAACAATAACATGTTAGCAGATTCCTCATAAATTTGTGAATTAATTTTCAAATAGTGCAAAAATAAGCCAACCTTTTGCGAGTGGCTGTGGAGTTTGCCATCAATATTTTCCTGCTGCCCATAAAATTTATGCCAAATCTTATGTTGAGCATCAAGAGATTGCAAAATGTTTTTATAACCTTTAATGGAAAACCCTGCCTTTTGTTTTTCCAACGAATTTGCAATATTGGGTAACTGGGTTTCAATTTCCTTCAACTTGGATAAGTAAGTCTGTTTCTTTTTTTTGAGCTTTCCAATATTGTGGAAGGTTTTATCTTTCAACTGCCTCCAAAGCTCAAATTGTGTTTGATGAGTAGCCATAATATCCTGACTCATGGCGGCAATTTCTCGGTAAGTTTGTGCGATACCCATTAATGCCACCGTGGCTTCGTTTAGCTTTTGAGCAATATCTGTTGTTTCGGTTATTTTGCTCTGCAAAGTTTCAAATAACCGCAAAGTTTGAGCAATTTTGACATAAGCCTCTTCTGTACCTTTATTCAAAATACTTTCCGTGGTGGCTAACAATTGGCTTTTTATCTCATTAAACAGATTCGCCGGTAAACGTTCAGAAATGCTGACAAGTACACCTTCTTTGGTTTTTCTACCATCTGATTTTAAAATCACGTTGATAGAAGATCCAACGACGGTGAATTTTTCGTTAATCACACCGCTATACCTGCCAATTTTCTTTTTATTGCTGTCATAAATCGTCAAGTAATCACAATATCTTTTGACACATTGTTCGAGAGAGCCGATAATAGTTACTTCTAATTCATCAGCATCAGGAATTGTCAAAATCTTGCTTAATCTCAGATTATTGGCATATGTACCCGTCTCACTATGAGCATATTGCCCAACAGCAAAAGAGCGAAACGATTCTTCGTCACAGGCAGCACCCATGGCAATAACAAGGCTAAATAAAAAAACAACCCATTTCATTCTATTTAAAATTTGTATCATATGACTACCAATTTATCACAATGGTTAAAAAGAAAATTTTCAAACTTTTATTATCTCATAAATTCACTATTTTTTCAATTGCCTTAAGACTCAAAAGTTCAAGTTTTTGAAAAGTTCAAGTTTTTGATGTGAGGCAGGCTTTGCGACGATCACTGATCACTTTTTTGAGTGTTTCTATATGCAAATTATTGATTTTAAAAAAATAATGATTTGATTCCCTGAAATAACATTTATTTATAAATCAAATGCTTACACAAAACTTGATCATAAAATATAAAAAATTCCTGATTGCTTATTCATAAGCATATCTATATAACCCCCCTTACCCTTCCTATGCACAAAATTCCGAAAAATCTTGGAAAAATCCCCGACAACCGAATTTTTCACTGCATCTAAAGCCAAAAGATTTTCACTCCAGCTTTTAATTTGAGGCAACTCTTCTGGTTCATAAAACTTGACAATACCAGAAAGGTGCTTCATACGAAAAAATAGCGGGGCATAGGTAGAGTCCACCAAAGTAAATTGCTCCCCATCAAAATATGGACCTTCTTTATCCACTTGCTTTTCTAAAATTCGCAAATTTTTTAACAGACTATCCCGTGCTTCATGGAATTTTTCATCGCCAGAAGCACAAATCATACCCATTAAATTTGACAAACAAGTCGCGCCAAATTCAATCCAACTACGACATTGTGCCTGTCTGAGCGGATTTCTGGGTAATAAACGGTTAGATGAGATTTGATTCAAGTAATCATTGATGACTGAAGCCTCAAAAATGCTATCTTTATCTTCCACACGAAGTATGGGTACTTTTTTGAGGGGAGAAACCTGCTCAAACCACGAAGGCAAATTATCCGGAGCAATAATAGTGAGTTTATGCTGATTATCATTATATAACAGGGTAATGATAATCTGTTGTGCGTAAGGACAAAAATCAAACAAGATCAGCTCCAGTTCCAAGTTTTTATGGGTTTCAAACGGCCAGTCGCGTATGCCACCTTCGATAGCACTTACCTCAAAATTACGCTGCTTGAGTAGAAGGGCTGCAACAGAAGCACGTCTACCACTCCCACACATAACGACATACGGTTTTTTCGGTTCTAATTCAGTATAGCGTTTCCGCAATTCTGGTAATGGAATAAGTATTGAACCCGGAATAAATCGTTTTTCATATTCTTCTTCACACCGAACATCTAGCAATTGATGACCACTATCTATCATAGCCTTAGCAATCTCCGCATTCACCATTTTGATCAGGGAGATGGAAATGAGTTCGTTGAAGTCCTCTTGGTTCATCGTGACTAAAGTGGCATCTGAAACCATGCGTATTGTGGCATTACGAGCAGCATCCATGAGTAAGGCTTCTTCCCCAAACGCCTCGCCGGGACCCATGGTATCTACCATATTGGGCGCATCTTCTTCTATTTTTTCCTTCCAAACTTCTGCTTGCCCAGAAAGAATAATATAAAAACTATCCCCTTTTTCATCCTGTCGTATCACATCGGTGTCGCTGGTGACGTGAATTTTACGCATACGTTTAACGGCTTCTTTTATAATTTCCATTGGCAGGTGACGAAAAATCGCCGTGTTGTGAATAGCTTTCAATATTTCTTCCGCCCCAAGATTATCAAGTGCTTCATTATTAGCATGGCAAATGATGGCATCATCCGTTGCTTCGATAGTCAACGTTTCCGGCAAACGGGGAAACAGGAAAGGTTGTTCAGTAATATTATTGATATCCTTATGAATGATATCGCTACCTTTAAGTATTTTTATACTGCCTTTAACCAAATAAAGGTAATCCTCTGAATTGCTGGCACCGCCAATGACAATTTTTTCACCTTGGCGTAATTCAAAAGTGCGTAGCACTGCCCAAGATTGTTCAAGTACTGCATCTGAAAGACGTAAAAAGGGGTAATAGTGATTTTTTAAAAAAGATTTAATCTCATTTATATGAGTTTCCACTTTGCGATTCCTTGTAAATCTAGTCAGATTGAAAAAATTGGGAATCCTTGATAGAATGCACCTATATAGTTTGTCATATAAATAACCCAAGTTGCTACCTATAAACCACGATTTATATATAAATCAAATAGTTACATGAGTGAGGTTTTAAGTGGGAAAAAAACGAAATATAACAAAATCAATCACTTATTTATAGGTAGCAACTTGAGTTATAAATATTTGGGCTTTGGTTTAAAAATACGATTTTTGCTTTAGCCGTTCAAAAAAAAATTTTTGATAATGACTTAGGTTGTGTTCACATGTCGATTAAAGTTATCATATAACTCATTGAATAATAAGAAATTATCGTAAAATTCGTTGTGATTTTTTTATATTCGTTGTACTCTTTTTTATTTGAAAAGTTCAAATTATCCCCGTGCAAAGTATACTGAAGGTTCTTGCAAAACTCTCATTTTATTTTTTCAATCATAAAGAATAAAAATAAATAAAAACAAATACTTGCATTATTTCATTACTTTCAAATCCGCGAAAAAAATGAGTTTTGATCGATGCTCTACTTATAAACATTTTAATATAAAATAGCCATTTATGTCAAACATAAAATTTTGCTCATCCTGAAAAGTGAGTGATGAATAGAAAGCCTTGAAATGGCATTTCAAGATTTATCACAATCATTACAGCACACCAAAATTTTTTTAACATCATCAACAATGTCCGAACTGTTGAGGCATCCAAACATGAAAGAAAGTCCAAGAGAAATAGCCGAAATCGTTGAAAATGCCATGCGCGAAATCAATTCAGCGATGAAATATGAGCTTGAATTGGGTATTAGAATCGGCAGACGTACTACACACATTGTTCGATTTACTATGATTGGTATATTGTTACTGAGTGTCGCCATGTTTTATCTCACTTCCACCTTGACAGCCAATGCAGACTATCTTAGCAAACATATAAAGAAGATGTCGAACCACATGGAAAGCATGGAGAAAAACTTTGAGTCAGTGGCAAAAAACATGAAAACCATGATGCAGTCAGTAGAAAGTATGAATCAGCATATCAGTGTGATGCCCAACATGAATACGTCCGTGGATCATATCAGTAAAGATATACTGAACATGAGCCAAAACATGAGGTATCTGAGGCAAGACATTAGCATAATGAAGGTTGATATGGCGAAGATGAATTACCTTTTTGGCAACTTAAATAATCAGTTTGGTATGATGGGATACAATGTCGATAGAATGGCTATCCCCATGAAAATGTTTCCTTTCCCATAATGGGGAATGGGGAAATATTTTAAACCTTCACTTAAACTTTTAAACCTTAAGTTTTTCCTTCAGAAAAATGCCTAATTGCCTATCGGAGTCACCAATATGACGAATCAAGCAATCAACTATTTCTTGCTGAATTTGCAGTGCTAAGTGTAAATTATTTCCCTGATTTTGTTGATATTTCTGTCTAAAGCCCTTGATTTTTTCAATGTATGCTAAGTGTTGAGCTTGATGAATCGCGTAGTAAGGATAATTATATTGCTTCATCACCTGTTCTTCCTCTTCAAAATGACTGGCCACATGAATTTCTAAAGAGCTTATGATTTTAGCCACCTCTTTATCTCTATTTTTTTCTTGGGTACGATATGTAACAACATTTAATTCATTCAGTTTGAAAAGTATTTGTTGGTGCTGTTTATCAAGAATCGGGTGATTGATCGACATTTTAGGAGTCCATTCTATCTTGTAAAGAGCAACTAACTGGGTTTTGACATGAATTGGAATGCTAGTAAAATGGAGATATAAACTCTTTTCATCAACACCATGACTTAATACCTTTGCATAAATATCGCCATACTTTTCCGAGAGGTTTGGCAAAAGCAAATTTATTTTTAAATTGCACAACGGTTCTGGGAATAAGTTTTTTTCCACATCGCAGCAAATTAAAGCACCTGTCGCCGATAGTTTGAGCAAACAACCTCTAAATTTTTTCTTCCCCACCTGTTTCCCTTCTAAAATCGTGTATTGTAGGGGAATTTTTTCCTTCAACGGCAAAAAAAGTTCTTCTTCCTTTTTATGAAGATGAAGATGATATTTTCCATCAATGCCATTAACCTCATAAATATTAATAGGATGTTTAATACCTTTCGGCAAAACCTGCTTTTCTGAGCGGATTTTAACAATCTTATCAAGCTTTCTCAAAGTCGGTTCTGAGATAAATATTTGTCCCCCTGTGGTATAAGATTCAATGCGATAAGTTAAATTCACTTCATTGCCAATTACGCCATACTTAGTGCGTTTTTCTGAGCCTATATTACCCACCACAACCTCACCCGTATTAACACCAATACCCATATCTAAAGCTTCAAACCCCCAAGCAATCATTTGTTCATTGACTTTGTTCATTGCTAATTGCATTGCCACCGCACAAGCGACAGCTCTTTCTGGATCGTCTTCTCTGGCAATGGGTGCTCCAAAAAGTACTAAAATGCCATCTCCCATAAATTCATCAATCGTTCCTTGATATTTGGTGATAACCTCAGTCATTGCTGTCAGATAGAAATTAATAATTTTAATCACTTGTTCTGGGGGTAATTGATTGGATCGTGCTGTGAACCCTCTTATATCCGATGTTAAAATCGTAATTTCGCGCCGTTCTCCCCCCAGTGCCAAACCGGATTCTGTCTCAAGTAATGTATTGGCGATTTCATCACTTAAATAACGCCCAAATATCTGGCGAATCAGTTCGTTTTTTTGTTTCAATTTGATAAACCTAATTCGTTCCTCTTCAATACGTTTACGATCCGTCATATCACGGACAAAAGCGAAGTTGTATTCAACACCATTGATGACCATATAATTCACGGTAATTTCTACCGGGAAAATATTCCCATTCTTAGTCTTGTGCTCAGACTCAAGGGTAAAACGTTTACGTTGTTTCAGTACTGTCCAATATTCTGCCCACTCATGGACGGGAAAATGCGGTGGTTCAATATCATGTACTGTTATAGAACACAATTCTCCGGGTTGATATCCTAAAGAACGGTGTGCTGCTTTATTGGCATAAAGTATCCGCGCGTCTGATGCAATCCAAAAAATAGCATCTGCTGCATTATCAACAGAAAACTGGGTCACTAACAATTTTTCTTCAGTTCGCCTACGTTCTTCAATTTCTTCCTGTAATTGTTTATTGATCCGTTTCAATGAGACTTTATGATCTTCCAGTGTCATTAACTTTTGATAGCTTTTTAATCCGGCTACCGTTGCAGCAAATAATTGACTATCTGTTAATTCTGCTTTAAGTTTATAATCATTAATTTCATAATTGAGAATAACCGATTTTTCTGGGGCTTTAGCCAGTTGCCCTGTACGGAGAACAATTTGTGCAAACTGATTTTTCAGTGTATCACGAATGTAGTTAGCGATATTTAACCCAGAATCCTCTTTTTCCATGACGACATCTAAAAAAATGAGGGCGACATCAGAATGTTTTTTTAGTAAGGATTTTGCCTCTTCAACAGAAAAAGCAGAAATAAAGTGAATGGATTTATTCTGAAAAATAAAATCATCCAGAACAAACTGTGTCACTTCGTGAACACCTTCATCATCATCGATGATCATGACTTTCCAAGCATTTGAAAAGGACATTGACTGTTGATCATCTTCATTAACTAATACTGATTCTTCATTATCGTCAGCCCATATCAGTTCGTCGTTATCGTCAATGGGGCGCGGATCGTTGTTAGTTACATTAAAACGATTATTAGGTTTTATCATTTTTTCTTGCTGATATAAATATTCGGATAGATAACACAGGCGCATTCCCATTTTCACAGTATAAGTACAGCGAATTTACGAAATAAACGAAAACGGCTCAACAATTCAGAGCAAAACAGAAAGGGGCACGGATAAATTGGCTTTGACATTTTTTGGGTAATCAAGACAGAATATACACTATAACCAATTGTTTTAATTCGTTTATTTCGTAAATTCGTTGTACTCAATTAACCACCGTATAAAAAATTTTACTCAAACAATAAATTTATCTTTTAGAAATAAGCCCAAGTGTTTATCGGATTCACCAATATGACGAATTAACCAATCAACCATTTCTTTTTGAATTTGCAAAACTAAGTGTAAATTATTTACTTGATTTAGTTGATATTTCTGTCTAAAATCATCAAATTTTTCAATGTATGTTAAGTGTTGAGCTTGATGGATAGTATAATAAGGGTAATCATATTGCCTCATCACTTGCTCTTCATCCTTAAAATGCGTCATGGCATGATGTTCTAAAAAGTTTATGATTTCAGCAACTTCTTTCTCTTGAATATGATAAGCAACAACGTTTAACTCATTTAATTTGGAGAATATTTTTTGGTGTTGTTGATCAAGAAGAGGGTGATTAATCGACATTTCGGGTGTCCACTCTATCTTATAAAGAGCAACTAAGCAGGCTTTAGCGTGGATTGGAATGTTGGTGAAGTGGAGATATAAACTCTTTTCATCAGCCCCTCGACTTAACACTTTGGCATAAATATCATCGTGATTTTCAGAATTTTCAAAAGCGTTTGGTAAAACTAAATGTATTTTTAAATTATCCAATGGTGCCGGAAGTAAGTCCTTTTCCACATTGCAGCAAATTAAAGCACCAGTCGCCGATAATTTTAGCAGACAACCCCTGAATTTTTTTTTACCCACATGTTCCCCTTCTAAAATGGCATATAGTAGGGGAATTTCTTCTTTCAACGGCAAAAACAG
>Ga0316190_10003664_pt1 | contig 11138 bp, 21 predicted proteins | sample Eddworburrow2_MG_FD_204929 | JGI IMG/M metagenome (GOLD analysis project Ga0316190, IMG submission 204929) | Coastal sediment microbial communities from Maine, United States - Eddy worm burrow 2 | ecosystem: Environmental > Aquatic > Marine > Coastal > Sediment | place: USA: Maine | collected... | reverse complement strand
CGCGAGAAGGCCAAGCGACGTGCCGCAACACTATCTTCCTTACCCAGGGTGATAATCGGCTCTGCTACACGGCGCAGCTCTTTTGCCTTAGGCAGGGTGGTTTTGATCAGCTCATGTCGTAACAGCGAGCAGGTCATGTTACGGAACATGGCCTTGCGGTGAGTGCTGTTTCGATTCAGCTGCCTTCCGGATTTGCGATGACGCATGGATCAGCTTCCCAATATTTCTTTATGTTAAACCAGCCACTGGCACATCAGGCCAGCAGTCTAAATATCTTCTTAAGCCGTCTCGGGCGGCCAGTTTTCAAGCCGCATACCCAGGGAAAGCCCGCGGGTAGCGAGGACGTCCTTAATCTCGGTCAGGGATTTCTTTCCGAGGTTAGGAGTTTTGAGCAATTCAACCTCAGTACGCTGAATGAGATCCCCAATCAGAAAAATGCTTTCCGCCTTGAGGCAGTTGGCAGAACGCACGGTCAATTCCAGATCGTCAACAGGGCGCAGCAGTATCGGATCGATCTGAACCTCCTGCTGAGGTGCGGCGGTTTCCGTTGAGCTCATCTCGTCCAGCATCACAAATGCGGACAACTGATCCTGCATAATAGTGGCAGCACGACGCACCGTCTCTTCAGGATCTACCGTACCGTTGGTCTCGAGATCGATAATGAGGCGATCCAGATCAGTACGCTGCTCAACACGCGCGGCCTCGACTGTGTAAGCCACACGACGAACCGGACTAAAGGAGGCATCCAACTGCAGGCGGCCAATCGGGCGCTCTTCACCGCTGACATTCTGCCGTTGCACGGCGGGCTGATAGCCCCGGCCCGCGGCAATATAAAGCGTCATGTTGAGCTCGCCTTCTTTGGTCAGATTGGCGATTTCGTGATCAGGATTTGCAATCTCAATATCATGATCAAGCGTGATATCACTTGCCAGGACCGGCCCCGGACCCTTCTTCTTCAGGGTGAGGGTGGCCTCATCACGGGCATGCATGGTAACCGCCAAATCCTTGAGGTTCAGAAGGATATCAAGCACATCTTCCTGTACGCCCTCAATGGTGGTGTACTCATGCAGCACACCTTCGATTTCTACTTCTACTACTGCACAGCCAGAGATCGAGGAAAGCATAATACGGCGCAATGCATTTCCAAGGGTGTGGCCAAAACCGCGCTCCAGAGGCTCAAGAGAAATCTTGGCGTGGGTGGGGCTAATCGTCTGGACATTAACCAGACGTGGCTTCAGAAAATCGGTGACTGAGTCCGGCATGAATAATCCTCTAAATGATTCCCTTACTTGGAGTAAAGCTCGACAACCAGCTGTTCGCTGATTTCGGCAGGCAACTCAGAACGTTCAGGAACGCGTTTAAACACGCCTTTCATCGCTTTAACATCGACCTCGAGCCACTCATTACCTGGATACTGCTCAGCAAGTGTCAGCGCACTCTGAATACGGATTTGCTTACGGCTTTTTTCCCGTACCGAGACAACATCTTCCGCGCTAATCGGGTAGGAAGGGATATTAACAATCTTACCGTTGACCTCGATCGCCTTGTGGCTGACCAACTGACGTGCCTCAGCGCGCGTGCTTCCGAAGCCCATGCGGTAAACTACATTGTCCAGGCGCTGTTCCAGAAGCTGTAACAGGTTTTCACCGGTCGCCCCTTTCGCCTGTGCGGCTGCCTTGTAGTAATTACGGAACTGTTTTTCCATGACGCCATAGAAACGGCGCACCTTCTGCTTTTCGCGCAGCTGCAAGCCATAGTCGGAAAGGCGACGACGACGTTCTACCTGCTGCCCAGGAACCTTCTCCATATTGCACTTGGAGTCCAGAGGACGTGCACGGCTCTTAAGAAAAAGATCCGTGCCCTCGCGGCGGCTCAACTTACATTTTGGTCCGATATACCTTGCCATGATGCTATTCTCGAATTAGACGCGGCGCTTTTTAGGCGGCCGACAACCGTTGTGCGGGATAGGCGTCACATCGGTAATACTGGTGATTTTGAAGCCAGCGTTATTTAGCGCACGGACTGCCGATTCACGGCCAGGCCCTGGGCCATTAACACTTACGTCAAGGTTCTTTACCCCATAGTCCTTTACCATCTCGCCGACACGATCGGCAGCTACCTGAGCAGCAAAAGGGGTACTCTTACGTGATCCTCTAAAACCTGAACCACCAGCGGTAGCCCAAGCCAGGGCATTACCCTGACGATCAGTAATGGTAATAATGGTGTTATTGAAAGACGCATGGATATGCGCCACACCATCAGTAACGGTCTTTTTGACCTTTTTGCGCGAACGGCTGCTTGGTTTTGCCATTAGGTATTACCTACAAATTCCTTTCCAACGAAAGTCGACGGAAGCCAGTTTGTATTTACTTACGAATTGGGCGTCGTGGACCCTTACGGGTGCGTGCATTAGTGCGAGTGCGCTGGCCACGTAGCGGCAAACCGCGACGGTGGCGGATACCACGATAGCAACCCAGATCCATAAGACGTTTAATATTCATGGACACTTCACGTCGCAGGTCACCCTCGACGCGAATCTTGGCGACTTCAGCACGCAGGGCATCTACCTGGGCCTCAGACAAGCTCTGGATCTTAGTGTCCGGCTCAATACCTGCACCAGCACAAATCTGCGCTGCACGAGTGCGGCCGATGCCGTAGATCGAGGTCAATGCGATAACAGCATGTTTTCGATCGGGAATATTGACGCCTGCAATTCGGGCCATCTGGTTACGCTCCTGAAAATTCTAACTTTTCCGCCACGGGAAACGCGGAATAATATCTTGAAACACACAGGTTTTCAAGCTTTATCACATAATATTCGGCAGCAAAAGCTACGCCTACCCGGCCTTAAAAGGCAGGATTTAGGGCAGCCGGTTCAGAGATAAATGCTGAACAATTCTAGATAGGCTGACGAAATCGAGTTACTTTCTTAGCCCTGCCGCTGCTTGTGTCGCCCATCTTTGCAGATCACCCGCACCACACCTTTGCGGCGGACGATTTTGCAATTGCGGCAAATTTTCTTTACAGATGCTCGCACTTTCATCTTAATTCTCCAGTACTCAATACTTTAATTTTGGCGTTTAACGCAGCATGCCTGCGCCGCGCCCCTTCAGGTTGGCTTTTTTCATGAGTCCCTCGTACTGATGGGACATCAGATGCGACTGCACCTGGGCCATGAAATCCATTACCACTACCACAATAATCAGCAGTGAGGTGCCGCCAAAGTAGAAGGGCACATTCCAACCTACAATCATGAATTCGGGCAACAGGCATACCAGCGTGATATAGATCGCACCAGCAAGCGTTAACCTGGACATGACGGAATCGATATATTTCGCAGTCTGATCACCCGGGCGTATACCAGGGATGAAGGCGCCAGACTTTTTCAGGTTGTCTGCCGTTTCCCGCGAATTGAAGACCAAAGCCGTGTAGAAAAAGCAGAAAAACACAATCGCAATCGCGTACACCAGCACATAGATCGGCTGTCCTGGTGAGAGCTTTGCAACGATATCCTGCAGCCAGCGCATATTGTCCTGGGTGCCAACCCATTGTCCGAGTGTTGCCGGAAACAAAATAATACTGGAAGCAAAAATCGGTGGAATCACTCCCGCCATATTCAACTTAAGTGGCAAGTGGGTGCTCTGGGCAGCGTACATCTTCCGCCCCTGTTGCCGCTTGGCATAGTTAACCGTGATGCGGCGCTGGCCACGCTCCACAAAAATCACAAAGGCGGTAACCGCGATCGCCAGGACAAAGAGCCCCAGAATCAGACCGGAACTCAGCTCACCAGTACGCCCCAGCTCGAGGGTACTACCGACTGCAGACGGCAATCCGGCAACGATACCGGCAAAGATGATCATGGAAATTCCGTTACCAATACCGCGCTCAGTAATCTGCTCACCCAGCCACATCAGAAACATGGTGCCGGTAACCAGAGACACAGCCGCAGTAAATACAAAGCCTGGACCGCTGCTGATAACAACAGACATGCCACCCGCCTGCTGGCTCTGCAGGGCCATGGAGATGCCAATCGCCTGGAAGGTGGCCAGCACAACCGTGCCGTATCTGGTGTACTGGGTGATCTTACGCCTTCCAGCCTCACCTTCCTTCTTCAGCTGCTCCAGCTTCGGCAATACTGCCGTCATGAGCTGCATGATGATAGAGGCCGAGATATAAGGCATGATGCCCAGGGCGAACAGACTCGCACGCTCCAAGGCGCCACCGGAGAACATGTTGAACATGTCCAGGATGCTGCCCTGCTGCTGATCAAAGAGTGCCGCCAGGGCCTGGGGATTAACACCAGGCACCGGGATAAATGTTCCAATACGGAACACCAATAATGCGCCCAGCAAGAATAGGATACGTTGACGAAGCTCCGTCAGTCGACCCATCCCGGCGAGACCGCCACCCAGCGCTGAATCCTGCCCGGCCATTTAATCTTCGATCTTGCCGCCAGCGGCTTCAATGGCCGCACGAGCACCGCGGGTCACACCCAAGCCCTTTACGGTCACAGCCTTCTCCAATGCTCCGGAGAGGATAACCTTGGCACGCTTGATGGTGTTCGGCAGAATGTTGGCCGCCTGCAGGGCAGCCAGATCGATGACCTCTGCCTCAATACCCGCCAGTTCATTCAACCGAACCTCAGCCGTGTACTTGGCCTTACGTGAGCGGAAGCCAACCTTTGGCAGACGACGCTGCAAAGGCATCTGACCGCCTTCGAAACCGACCTTATGAAAACCACCCGAGCGGGACTTCTGACCTTTGTGGCCACGGCCACAGGTCTTACCAAGTCCGCTACCGATGCCTCGGCCGACACGTTTTGCGGCACGCTTACTACCTGCCGCTGGCTTAATCGTATTCAGGCGCATGTTACGCCTCCTCAACCTTGACCATATAGGAAATCTTATTTGCCATGCCACGAGTGGCGGGCGTGTCTTCTACGGCAACCGTCTGATGCATGCGGCGCAGTCCCAGCCCACTTGCACAAGCCTTGTGGCTCTTCAAGCGACCGTGAATGCTACGCACCAGCGTAACCTGCATCATCTTTTTCTTAGCCATCGTTTACCCCAGAATCTCTTCGACGTTCTTACCACGCTTGGCGGCAACAGCTTCCGGATCGGTCATCTCAGACAGGCCCCGGATAGTCGCACGCACCACATTGATCGGATTATTGGAACCGATACACTTGGCAAGAACATTATGTACACCAACAACCTCGAAGACCGCACGCATAGCACCACCAGCGATGATACCGGTACCGTCAGAGGCTGGCTGCATGTAGACCTTGGCCGCACCATGACGTGACATTATCGGGTATTGCAGGGTGGTGCCGGAAAGCTTCACGTCCGCCATGTTTTTGCGTGCGTTTTCCATTGCCTTCTGAATGGCAATCGGTACTTCACGCGCCTTACCCTGACCGAAGCCTACACGACCTTGACCATCGCCCACCACGGTCAATGCGGAAAAGCCAAACTGGCGTCCGCCCTTAACCACCTTGGCGACACGGTTAACCGCTACGAGCTTTTCAATAAGCTCATCACCATCCGCTCTTGCGTCAAAATTTGCCATAGCCTGCCCCTTAGAACTTTAAGCCGTTTTCACGGGCCGCATCGGCGAGCGCTTTCACCCGGCCATGATACTTGAACCCGGAACGGTCAAATGCCACTACTTCGATACCAGCAGCCTTCGCCCGCTCAGCGATTACCTTACCTACAATGCCTGCCGCGGCAGCATTGCCGGAACAACCTTCGAGCTCCGCCTTCACTGCCTTATCAACAGTAGAAGCGCTGGCCAGCACTTGCGCACCATTAGGCGCAATAACCTGCGCATAGACGTGACGCGGCGTACGGTGGATGCTCAAACGATGTACACCCAACTCTCTGATTTTGGCACGCGCTCGCTTGGAGCGGCGTATACGGGATGTTTTCTTTTCCATCGTCATCACACCTTACTTTTTCTTGGCCTCTTTACGGACCACAACCTCATCGGAATAACGCACACCCTTGCCTTTGTAAGGCTCCGGCGGCCGATAGGCACGAATTTCTGCAGCAACCTGGCCAACCCTTTGCTTGTCGCAACCGGTAATAACGACCTCAGTAGGAGAAGGCGTTTCAACCTTAATCCCTTCTGGAACCGAATAGTCTACCGGGTGTGAGAAACCCAAGGACAGGTTAAGGATCTTACCCTTTGCCTGGGCACGGTAACCAACACCTACGAGCTGAAGCTTACGCTCAAAACCAGCACTGACACCGGTGACCATATTATTCACCAGGGCACGGGTAGTCCCTGCCATGGCCCAGTGCTGTTTTGCTTCCTTAACCGGAGCAACATTGATCTGGTTTTGATCCTGCGCAACAGAGACATACGGGTGCGCTGCCAGCTGCAGAGTGCCTTTAGAGCCCTTGACGGTAATGTCTTGGCCGGCAATCTTAATCTCTACGCCAGATGGCACATCGATAGGGGCTTTTGCAATTCTAGACATCTCTTCCCCCTTAAGCCACGTAGGCCAAAATCTCGCCGCCTTGACCTGCAGCGCGCGCGGCGCGATCAGTCATAACGCCTTTAGAAGTGGAGACAATGGCAATACCCAGACCACCCATAACCTTAGGTAGCTCATTCTTGCCCTTGTAGATACGCAGGCCAGGGCGACTGACACGCTTCAGCGTCCCAATGACTGGGGCGCCCTGGAAGTATTTGAGCTCAATGTTGAGATGAGTCTCTGTCCCTTCGCCAGCAACGGCATAATCCGTTATATAGCCCTCTTCCTTAAGCACATTGGCAATGGACGATTTCTGCTTAGATGCAGGCATGCTGACAGCAACCTTGTTGCGTGCCTGTGCATTACGGATACGCGTCAGCATATCCGCGATGGGATCCGACATACTCATTCTATTTACCTCCAGGTCAGTCCGCCACCAGCGGCGCGATACCCTTCTAATTTAATGTTTAACGGCCACTCCGGCCGATTACAATTACCAGCTAGCTTTAACTAGTCCTGGTACATCGCCGCGCATAGCGGCCTCCCGCAGTTTGTTGCGGGCCAATCCAAATTTGCGGTAGTAACCATGCGGCCGGCCAGTCACGCGACAGCGATTACGCTGGCGTGAGATGCTGGCATCACGCGGCTGCTTCTGCAGTTTCAGCGCCGCCTCTTCAACCTGCTCAAGCGTGCTGTCGGGATTCTTGATAATCGCTTTAAGCTCTGCGCGTTTAGCAGCATACTTCTGTGCTGTACGAGTGCGCTTTACTTCACGGGCAATCATGCTGTTCTTTGCCATATCGCTATCTCAATTCTTAAACGGGAATTGGAAGGCCTCAAGCAAGGCCCGACCTTCTTCGTCCGTGGTTGCAGTAGTGGTGATGGTGATGTCCAGTCCACGCAGGGTGTCGATTTTATCGTAATCAACTTCCGGGAAGATAATCTGCTCACGCACACCCATGCTGTAGTTGCCACGGCCATCGAATGACTTGGGGTTCATGCCACGAAAATCACGGATTCGCGGGATCGCAATGTTGATCAGGCGATCCAGAAATTCATACATCTGACCGCGGCGCAGAGTAACCTTGCAGCCAATCGGCCATTCCTCACGAACCTTAAAACCTGCGATGGACTTACGCGCCTTGTTCACAACCGGCTTACGGCCGGAGATCAAGGTCATGTCAGACACCGCATGTTCCATAACTTTTTTATCGCCAATCGCCTCACCAACACCCATATTGAGGGTGATCTTGGTGATTTTCGGCACCTGCATGGCACTCTTATAGCCAAACTTCTTCTGCAGCTGCTCCACAACGCTTTCGCGATAGAGTTGTTCCAGTCTTGCCATTGCCCTATCCGCCTTAAATATCGACTACTTCGCCATTGGACTTGAAGAAGCGTACCTTCTTACCATCCTCAAGCGTCTTAATACCAACACGGTCACCCTTACCCGATGCTGGGTTGAATATGGCCACATTTGAAATGTGCAAAGGCATCTCTTTATCAAGAATGCCACCAGCCTGGCCACCCATGGGGTTACCCTTGGTATGGCGCTTTACCATATTGACATTTTCAACCACAACCCGCTCGTCGCTAACAACACGAACAACGGTGCCCTGCTTGCCCTTATCCTTTCCGGCAAGGACGACAACCTGGTCGCCCTTTTTGATTTTACGCATTGCCATGGTCAAGCCTCATAATACTTCAGGTGCAAGCGAGATAATTTTCATAAAACGCTCGCCACGCAGTTCACGGGTGACCGGCCCAAAGATACGGGTGCCGATCGGTTGCAGCTGGCTGTTTAACAACACCGCAGCATTACCATCGAAACGAATGAGTGAGCCATCCGGCCGACGCACACCTTTCTTGGTGCGCACGATGACGGCATTATAGACCTCACCCTTCTTGACCTTGCCGCGCGGAATAGCGTCTTTCACGCTAACCTTAACAACGTCACCGATTCCCGCGTAACGCCGATGCGATCCGCCCAACACTTTAATACACTGGACGCGCTTCGCACCGCTGTTGTCAGCCACGCTCAGGTTTGTCTGCATCTGGATCATTGATTTATCCCAAGCACAGTTAAGTCTATATCAAAAGAGTTTAAGCTATCGACTTGCGTCGATCAGCTTGCCTTCTCAATTATCTTGACCAAACGCCAAGTTTTACTTTTCGAAAGCGGTCGACACTGCTCTACAGTAACGGTGTCGCCCTGCTTACATTCATTTGCCTCATCATGGGCATGCACCTTGGTGGAGCGACGAATGAACTTTCCATAAATCGGGTGCTTAACCCGACGCTCTACCTGGACCGTAATGGTCTTGTCCATTTTGTCGCTGACCACAGAGCCGGTTAGTGTACGGTTTGTTGGCTGCTGTTCACTCATGATGCATTACCTGCCTTCTGATCATTTAATACGGTCTTGATCCGCGCAATATCCTTACGCACTTGACGCATTTCAGAAGGACGTGCCAGCTGACCGGTACCTCGCTGCATACGTAGGTTGAACTGCTCCCTACGCTTTTCAATCAACAGCTCATCCAGTTGTTCTGCGCTCTTGCCGCGCAACTCACTCGCCTTCATCACATCACCGTCCGTTTCGTGAAAGTGGTGCCTACGGGCAGCTTGGCGGCGGCAAGTTTAAACGCCTCACGCGCCAGCTCTTCGGGAACACCTTCAATCTCATATAACATACGACCAGGCTGAATCTGGGCAACCCAGTATTCTACATTACCTTTGCCCTTACCCATACGTACTTCTAGAGGTTTTTTACTAATCGGCTTGTCTGGGAAGACCCGGATCCACAACTTACCACCACGCTTCACATGACGGGTAATTGCACGTCGAGCCGCCTCAATCTGGCGCGCCGTAATACGTCCACGGCCGGTCGCCTTGAGCCCAAAGTCACCAAAGCTCACGCTGCTACCACTAGTAGCCAGGCCTCGGTTTCGCCCTTTGTGCTGCTTACGAAATTTTGTACGCTTCGGCTGCAACATTGCTTATGCCCTCTTTGCTGCTGGGGCGCCTTTACCCTTGCCTTTAGGGGTCGGCTCTGCTTCCTGAGCATCGCCAAACACCTCGCCCTTAAAAATCCAAACCTTCACGCCAAGGATCCCATAGGTGGTCTTAGCCTCAGCGAAACCATAATCGATATCTGCACGCAGGGTATGCAATGGCACTCGGCCTTCGCGATACCATTCACTACGTGCGATTTCAGCACCGTTCAAACGACCAGCGAGGTTAACCTTAATACCACCCGCGCCAAGACGCATGCTGTTCTGCACCGAACGCTTCATGGCACGGCGAAACATCACTCGGCGCTCAAGCTGCTGGGCGATACTTTCAGCTACCAGCTGAGCATCCAGCTCAGGCTTGCGGATTTCCTCGATGCTGATGTGCACCGGAACACCCATCCGTCGTGAAACCTCACCGCGCAGGGCGTCAATGTCTTCGCCCTTTTTGCCGATCACCAGACCTGGTCGAGCCGTATGGATGGTGATGTGGGCATTATTTGCTGGGCGATCAATCTGAATACGGCTAACTGATGCCTGCGCCAGGCGCACCTTAAGATAATCTCTTATCTCAAGATCGGTATTCAGCATATCCGCATAATCCTTGGTGTCCGCATACCACTTGGACGTCCAATCTTTAACGATGCCCAGCCGTATCCCGGTTGGATGTACTTTCTGACCCATAGTGGCCTCTCTTGCCGCTTACTTGTCCGCTACCGTTACGGTAACGTGACTGGTTCGCTTCAGAATCCGTGCTGCACGCCCTTTGGCGCGGGCACGAATACGCTTCATGGTTGGTCCCTCATCGACGCAGACCGCGGATACACGCAGCTCGTCAATGTCAGCACCTTCATTGTTCTCGGCATTGGCAATGGCTGAATCCAAGACCTTCTTGAGAATCCCCGCTGCCTTCTTGTCGCTGAACGTCAACAGGTTCAGGGCGCTTTCCACGGGCAAGCCCCGGATCTGGTCCGCAACCAGGCGCCCTTTTTGTGCTGAGATGCGCGCATGGCGCAATTTTGCTACTGCCTGCATGACTCAAACCCCGTTATCTTGATTTCTTATCTGCCGTGTGACCGCGGTAGGTCCGGGTTACGGCAAACTCGCCAAGCTTGTGCCCGACCATGTTCTCATTGATCAGCACAGGAACATGCTGCCGTCCGTTATGCACGGCAATGGTTAACCCGATCATTTCAGGCATCACCATGGAACGGCGAGACCAGGTCTTGATCGGACGTTTACTATTGCTTGCTGCCGCTTCCTCAACCTTCTTCCAAAGGTGATGGTCAACAAACGGGCCTTTTCTGATTGAACGTGGCACCTTAACTTACCTCGACTGATTACTTACGACGCCGATCCCGCACAATCATGCGGTCCGTACGTTTATTGGTCCGAGTCTTATAACCCTTAGTGGGCACACCCCAAGGACTCACTGGATGACGACCGCCAGACGTACGGCCTTCGCCACCACCATGTGGGTGATCAACCGGGTTCATTGCGACACCGCGCACCGTGGGTCGAACACCGCGCCAGCGTGCAGCACCTGCTTTACCCAGTGAGCGGAGGCTATGCTCAGAGTTACCGACCTCACCAATCACTGCCCGACACTCCGTGGAGACCTTTCGCATCTCGCCAGAGCGGAGGCGAAG
>Ga0316190_10003661_pt1 | contig 11144 bp, 11 predicted proteins | sample Eddworburrow2_MG_FD_204929 | JGI IMG/M metagenome (GOLD analysis project Ga0316190, IMG submission 204929) | Coastal sediment microbial communities from Maine, United States - Eddy worm burrow 2 | ecosystem: Environmental > Aquatic > Marine > Coastal > Sediment | place: USA: Maine | collected... | reverse complement strand
TTGCCCTGGTCCCGCTTCTGCCGACCCATCATCGCTGAGCCCTCCGTCGCCGATGCCCTCAGCAGACGGAATCACTGTTCGGCGCCTGTCTCAACGCCTTTATCGACAGTATCGGTCATTAGCGGAAGTCAGGCGCGAACTTGGGTACTTCCGCTTTTGGGTCGAATCCAGACATCAGGAGAACAATTCGGCAAGGGAAGGTTTGCAATTGGTTTGCAAATCCCTCGATGGAGCAACCTTGTGCCGAAGTTGATAAAACGACTTGGTGTTGCCCACTCTTTTGAAAACGAATGGAATTCTTGGCGGTGGAAGCAGTCATCTGCGAACCCGTCTCTGAACGCCCATTCCCTGTTCACCGGGAAAATACAGGCAATTTCCGCTGATGTGGCCGCGGAAAGGGGGGGTGAGCTCCTGTTTTTGCACCGCAAATCAGATGGTTATGCTGGAATTCCCTACGCATCTGAACAGGGAATCTTCGCTAGATAACAGGGAATTCCCCTGCCGTATCAGGGAATGCCGCGCAGTGATGCCATGCTTTCCGAAGATTCCGCTCATCGGCTTGCCGGCTTCCGCGAAGGCTTAGCGCCTTTCGCGCCCCTCGATGACGCCGGACGCTTCGGCGGGGGCTGGAAGCGTGGACAGTGGAAGACCTTGCGGCCACCGAGCACCTCCCGACGGATCTCCGCGTTGCAGGTCCAGCAGGCGCGTCCGGCGCGGCTGAAGACGTGGTGATGATATTGGGCGCGCCGCATCCCCCCGGCCTTGAGCGTTTTGGCGCGGTCGAGGTCGTTGGTGATGCCGCCCGTGCGATACGCCTGCCGGGCGACCCGGAGGATGCAGTGCGCGAGCGTGCGTGCCTCCACGTCCGAGAGTTCGCCCGCACGGCAAGTCGGATGCAGACCCGCCGCGAAGAGGATCTCCGATCTCAGGTAGTTGCCGAGGCCCGCTACGAAGCCTTGGTCGAGAAGCAGCGCATGGAGCTGCCGGCGCGCGAAACGCGGATCCGTGACCCGCTCGAGGATGGCGTCCTCTTCGAGGCCTTTCGCGAGCACGTCCGGACCGAGCTTGGACAGGAAGGGGTGTCGCTCGACCTGCGCCGCCGTGAGCACGTCGATCTCGGAGGCACTGTAGAGGAGTGCCGACTTATTGTGATTGTGGATCTCGAAGCGCAGGCTGCGATTCGTGCGTGGCAGGTTCCCCTTTGAGACCACGTACCAGCGGCCGTAAAGCTGGCTGTGGGCGTAGACGCAAAGCCCGCCCTCGAACTGCACCAATATGGCTTTGCCGCGGGTCTCGACGGCGGTCACAACCTGGCCTCGGAGGCGCTTCTCGTAGCGCTTGAGGTGCGGAAACGAGAAACGCACCTCCGTAGCTGTACGCCCTACGACGGCGCGCTCGATCCGATCGGCGGCACGGCGAATCTCCGGTCCTTCGGGCATGGCAACCTCTCCTTCCTAGGCTTTGCCGGAACGTGGGACTTTCGCCTGATAGCAACGAATTCCTCTGGCGTGTGAGGAACCGCGTTTGCCGGGACCCGGTGAGTTCATGCCAACCCCAGAATATCGCGGGCAATGCTATCGCCACTGGTCCAAGCGGCTTCTAGCCGCGCACCCAGGCACCAGTCTCCACCGGCGTAGAGTGTTCCCGACGTGTGACGTATGAAGGGCCTCCCGAGTGGCTCGCTGACCTTCGCATGCCGCCAACGATGAGCCGTCACGTAACGCACCCTGGCATTGGTGATACCCAGCCGGTCGTACAACATGGGTAACATCATCGCGGCGATCGCTTCGCCATCAGAGTCTAAATGCTTGGCACTCCAAAAGGGGTTCGCCTGAGCTACCCAACAAGCCTCCGTTCCACGGTCCGGCTTGCTGCTGTCTTCTGCGATCCATGCAAGCGGATCGTCAGGATCGGCGCGAGTGACGAACGGACGAGGGGCGGCCGTGTCAAGCGAAGCCATAAGCGTGAGACACGGTTCAAAACATGCGCCTGCAAGCACTGGCGCAAACGAACTACATTGTCCGAGGAGGCTAATGGTCTGGGGCGCGGGGATCGTGACGATAACCAAGTCGAACTGATGTTCCTCTGCACCAATACTGACAGTCCATCCGTTGCGCGCCCGACGCACAGCTGCCACTTCGGTGCTCCGGTGTATTTCAAGAGCGCGCCCGAGGTACTTTGCCAAAGCAGTCATACCCGGGGTGCCACAAAATGTGGCTTTTCTGATCCATCATCCCACATTGCTGCGGCGCCCGCGCTTAACATATTCTCCAAGACGGAGCTAAACTCTTTGGTGCGTGCAGTAAAATATTGAGCGCCATGGTCGAATTGAATATCTTTTGCCACACGCCGCGTCGCCGCGCGCCCTCCGATGTTTCGACCTTTATCGAAGATCATTGCCTTCAGGCCGTTATCAGCGAGCCTACGCGCACAAGCGAGCCCTGTTATGCCCGCGCCGATGACCGCGATCCTTTGCCTTGCCGAAGTCATGATCAAACGGATTTATCGCTTAGAAACATGCGGCAGGGTCTCACTATCCATTCAGCATGGCTCGGAGCGAAGCTATAGTCATCAGAGACTGACTAAATCTCAATTACATGCAATCTCAAATTTATGTGGAGGTTCTCAAGTCAAAGTTTCCACGCTCAACGTTGGCAAAAGTAGCGTGACCATGTTCGAGGGCAGTGTTTATGTGCCGTATTCGGGAGTATCAAATCTGTGAGGAGCCAATCTGCAAAGCGCAACCTAGAGGAAGCTAAAATGACTGGAGCGGACCTGGAGGGCGCGGACTTGTCCGGGGCAAATCTTTTTGGCGCATTCTTGCGAAATGTAAATCTAAAAGACGCAAATTTGACGAACGCAGATTTGCGTCGAGTCAATCTTTGCAATGCTATCATGCCCTCGGCATGCGTCCTCCAAGACCCAAAACGTTATTAGAGAAACCGCCGAAAGGTGGTGCAGCCGAAGGGGGCTAGACACCAGAAGGTCGCTACTTGACTTACGAATCAAACGCCCCGTTACCGTTTAAGGACGGATCATTCGAGGTTCTACTTGCGTCTTGGGTTACCGTAGAGATTGCCGAGCTAAGCCATCTTCAAAGTCTGATGTTTGAAACCGCACGGGTACTAAGTAGCAACGGCACGGGGTTCATCATTGCCAACACCGCAGATTTCTACGCGAGTCAGTGGGTGTCCGGCGACGTTGACTTTCCTGAGAATAAGCCGCCTCTTCAATCAGGACAGTGGGTTAAAACTCGTCTATTGCCGGAAGGAATAGTCGTCACGGACATTTATTGGAGCGATGAAGATTACCATTATGTGTTTTCAGAGGCCTCTTTGCGCGTGCCACACACCTGGGAGCCAACAGCACCGCAGCACGAGTCGGGTTGGTTAGATGAGACACGAAAAGCTCCCTTCGTAATCTATGAGGTCCGTAGAAACATCCAACCACGTCAACGATAACTGGGCGGCTGAGGCCACGAGAGTTGCCTCTACAAGATTCCTGCGTCGACAAGCGCATTATGTGGGGCGCAGCCGTTCTTTGGTTAAACCCCGCGAATGACGTGTCATCGAGAGTTTTGCGGATGTTATTATGAGATGAAGATACCGAGAATCCCAAGAATCATCTTACTCGCATTTCTGCTGACGAACTCTGCAGTCGCAAGCGGAAAAGATTGCCTTCAACCCGGAAGCTGGGTTGTTCCGGCTACCGGTGAGACAGTCGATCTAACCACCTTGGCGCCACGACTAGCAAACAGAGAAGTTGTTCTTCTAGGTGAAGTGCATGACGAGGTGGAACATCATATATGGCAGTTGCAGATGGTGTCAGCTCTGCGTGCGCTCAAGAAGGATATCGTGATTGCGTTCGAAGCATTTCCCCGTCGCGTCCAACCAGTTCTTGATCGCTGGATTGCCGGTAAGCTAACGAGGAAGCAATTTCTAGAGCAGACCGACTGGCACAAAGTTTGGCGCTTCGACCCAGAGCTCTATATGCCGTTATTCCAGTACGCGCGTCTGAACAGGGTGCCTATGGTCGCTATGAACGTAGAACACTCGCTTGTGCGGAAGGTCGGCCAGAGTGGTTGGTCATCGGTGCCGTTAGACGAGCGCGAGAATGTCTCGGAACCGGCAGCGCCGTCTTCCGCCTATGTTGATTATCTCTGGGACGTCTTTCAGAGACATCCGACTACCAACAGAGACGAAAACAAGTCATCGGAGAAACTGACTCGCGATGGCTCAGCCTTCCAAAGCTTCGTGCGGAGCCAAACATTTTGGGACCGCGCTATGGCGGAGGCCATTGCCAATGAGGTGAGCAGACATCCAGACCGCATGGTTGTTGCTATTCTTGGCATCGGTCATGTGCAAGAGGGTTGGGGTGTCGCTCATCAGCTTGCTAGCTTACGAATCGATGGGGTAGCTTCATTGCTGCCCTGGACAGTGGGGAGTCAATGCGAGGCGCTAACGACTACGGTTGCCGACGCCATCTTCGGAATAAAGCCAGAGATACCTGCTGACGAGGGACAGCGACCGAGCCTTGGCGTGATGGTCAGCGAGACCGAAAGTGGCTTGGTTGTTACGCGGGTTAAGGCAGATAGTATCGCTGCTATTGCTGGATTCCGCGAGCAAGATTTGCTGCTTGAAGCGGCGGGCGTAAAGCTCAATAGAGGTCTCGACTTGATAGCCGTCGTCCATCGCCAACCACTTGGCACGTGGTTGCCTGTAATGGTTGAGCGGGACGGTAAAAAATTGCAACTCATCGCCCGATTTCCTCCTAGCTCATGAGTCGTGTTCGTTTGCTCGCCGTATCCGCGCTTTTGGCCGTAGGGCTTCCTGCGGCGACGGCCCAGTCTGCTTGCGTGATGTATGAGATGCGGGCCACGCTCGATCCTCACCGAAACACATTAAGCGCTCACGTAAGCCTACGCGCAGATAAATCGTTACCTATTCAGCTGCAGCTCGCTCGCGGGCTTGAGGTAAAAGCCGTGACACTTGAGGACATGGCGCTACCACACACTCTGAAGAACGATAAGCTTGAGACCGGAGCGACCTTGTCACCAGGGCAGGTCCTTGAGGTGCAATACGAGGGAACGTTCGCGGGGGCCTTGTCTGGCTCGAGTACCAGCAATCCAATAGTCGGACCGACCGGTAGTTTTCTCCCAGAGGGAAGTGGTTGGTACCCAGCCCTCGACGGCAACACGTGCGGTTACAGTCTAAGTTTGACCGTTAAGGGAGGCCACAAGGGTGTCGCCCCGGGACGTCTCGTTGCCGAAGAAGAAGATGGGGACCTATATCGCGCTCAATTTTTGGTTGATCATCCAATCGAGGGCATATCAGTTTTTGCTGGGCCCTATGCAATTCGCGAGAAACGAGTTGGCAGCATAACCTTACGCACTTATTTCCATGCTGAACTTGAGGGCTTGGCCGAGCGCTATCTTGATCAAACAGACACCTATCTACGTCGCTTTAATCGACAGATTGGTCCTTATCCGTACGCCTCCTTCTCCATCGTCTCAAGCCCGTTCGGCGTTGGTCTTGGCTTCCCCTATTTAACCTATATGGGAAAGCAGGTGCTCAAGCTGCCCTTCATTCCGACAACTTCATTGCCTCATGAAGTGCTGCACAGCTGGTGGGGTAACGGGGTTTTTATTGACTATTCTCAAGGCAATTGGGCAGAAGGTTTAACAACATATCTAGCTGACTACGCCATAGCAGCAGACCAAAGCCTCGAAGAGGCACGCCAGATGAGGTTTCGTTGGCTGGTTGATTATGCTGCCCTACCGCGCGATCGAGACGAAGCCCTTATAGATTTTGTAGCGCGCGGCCACGGGGCGTCTCGGGTAGTTGGCTATAACAAAGCAGCGATGGTATTTCACATGTTGCGCCGTCATATTGGTGATGAAGATTTCACAGTGGCGTTGCAAAAGTTTTGGCGCGCGCATCGGTTCGATACCGCAAGCTGGTCTGACCTGGCCCGTGCTTTCGCATCATCTTCAGGCCACAACCTCGATGGCTTCTTCTCGCAATGGATAGAGCACAAAGGTGCGCCGACTCTTTCATTCGAGGCTACTGCCAGCAGTGGCGACGATGGAGACTCGGTAAGCGTAACCCTTCGACAGTTCCCTCAGACTTATCTCCTAGAGGTGCCGTTGCGCATAAATCTGAGAGACGGCCAAGTCGTAGATCGTGTGGTGCGTCTTAAAGAGAGTGAAGTAGAGCAAAAGATTCCATTGCCATCGCCGGCAGCCTCGATCGATGTCGATCCAGATTTCGACGTGTTTCGTCTGCTGCCACCTGGCGATGCTCCGCCCGTGCTGCGGGGTCTTATGCTCGCCTCTGATATCGATCTTTTCAGTGAAACAGGTAATCGAGAGCTTCAACGAAGCGCTTTATCCCTAGTGAGCGCCATGAGCGAAGGCGACATTCATGAGCACGATTCCTGGCCCACCTCAGGCATGACGCCTCTCGTCGTTATCGGTCATAAGGAGTGGCTTTGGGCCCAAGTGTTAGGTCGGACCGAGTTGCAGCCCCCAGGGGCAGGATTACCTGAAGGTCGCATCCAAGTTTGGGCCCGTCGAGACAAGACTAATCGGCTTACGATTCTGATTGCGTTCAACGATCTGGCCTCGATGAAGAGGCTTGAGAGACGGCTGCTACACTATGGTGGCAAAAGCTTCGTCGTCTTTGATGGGCAAGGCACCACAAAGACTGGCATTTGGCAGGGCCCTCCTGCTTCGACTACGGAGAAGTTCGACTAGGTCTCCCGCATGATGATGGACGCCGCGAGGCACCATGCCCGCCCAAAGTGGGTGATGATCAAGTGAAGCTAATGCTCACGATCTTTGCGATAGTAGTAGTCGTGGCGGTTGTCACCGCAGGCGTAATCTTTCTGGTTGGACCGGAGCGGATCTGGAGCTTTGTCGGCCCGCCGGATCTTGGCCCGGTCGAATTTGAAACTCTGGAGCGGCACATTACTCCAAACGACGCGCTCGTATGTCCTCCAGACTTATGCGAGGCGAAGAGTGATTTAACGCCGCCGTTGTTTGCGGTTGATGCGGCCACATTGCGAGCCGCAATGGCCAAAGTGATTGCTACAGAGCCACGGACCACTCTTATCGATCGTAATGATACGACGCTGACCGAGCGGTACATACAGCGGAGTGCGCTTCTGAAATTTCCTGACACAATAGTGGTGCGCTACATCGAGCCGCCTGAAGGCGGCACCACCTTGGCAGTCTACTCGCGGTCCCAGCTCGGACACAGCGACCTAGGGGTCAACCTTGCGCGCCTGAAACGCTGGCTTAGGAAGCTGGCACTATATGTGGGAGAGTTACCGAGTCCCGCTCATCAAGGGTAGGTTGCATGACCGATCAAGCGTCCGATAATCCAAACGTCGTCATATTTCCGCCGATCCTCCTACTCGCGACAGTCGTCACCGGCTTTATTTCCGACTGGCTTGACTCCATTGGCTATAATGAAAAATCATGAGAATCACATGAGTCGAGACTTCCATACGATTGTAATCGGCGGCGGATGCCTGGGATGCGCTTCCGCAATTTCCATTAGGCGGCGTCTGCAACGGCGCGCTGACGCAGCCGAATCTAAAGTCTGCGTTCTCGAGAAGAGCGTCATCGGCTCAGGCTTATCGGCGCGACATTCAGGTATCATACGCGCCGCCAACGCGGTTCCGACGGCAGCCAAGCTCGCGAAGATTGCTACGGACCAATGGCGTCAACTGAATGACCTTTGGGGCGTCTCGGCATCATTTGATGCCTGCGGGGCAATCTGGATCGCTAAAGACGATGGGCGCGCGGGTAACGCGAAATGGGATGCCCTCGAACAACAGATGCAGAAACTAGGCATCGCCTTCGGAAAGATCGGAGCATCCGAGGCACGCTCCATGTTGCCCGACTTCGTTAATCTTTATGAGAATGAGGTTTACTACCTTGAGCCTGGAGCGCTGCAATTTGACCCCTCGTCCGTGCGCAATCTTCTCTATGACGGCCTCGAGCATAATCAAATCGAGGTGCGCGAGAGGACGGAGGTTGTCGGCTTTGCGCGAGAGGAAGATGGCTCCATATCGGCCGTGCAAACGAAAGACGGCGAACGGCTCGATTGTCAGCACGTGGTGAATGCCGCAGGTCCGTGGAGCCCGGCGATTTTCGCGCCGCTGGGCGTTTCCATTCCTGTAAGCGTAGAGCCCGTCAATGTCGTTAACTGGCTCACTAGCTATCGCGAAATCGAAGGTGCATTTCCGATCATCGCAGATTACATAAACTTGGCCTATTTCCGGCTCTGGCGCGACAACGAGATCCATATGCACCAACCCCGAAAACGCGCTTTGCGTGAAACGGCTCGCTCTTTCGCCGAGAGCCCCCTTTCAGTCATTGGGTCCGACTTCGTCAACGACCCGACCAACCAGGGTCTCGGATATACGCAAATCAGGGTCTACGAAGAGATTGCCCGGCATCGTTTCAACAATATCGATCAAGCTGTATATGGATCCGGATACCGCTCCTATTTCGATATTACGCCAGACCTCAAATTTATTCTTGGCCCGGATCATCGTGTGTCCAACCTAATCCATTGTTTAGGCGCAGGCCAAGCATTCAAGTACACGCCTGTGTTCGGGGAGATTGTCGCAGACTTTATCTGCGGCGACGGCGATTTTGCCGCTTTGGTGGCCGATTTTTCGATCTCGCGATTTGACGAACAGTATATGAAAAACTTTTGGGAACGCGTTTCTGGGATAGACAACTCGCTCGAAGCTGAGGCTGCTTCACTATAGCCGAGTAGCAGACGTCGATGAGAAAGAAGCTGAATCCCAAGACTGAGGCCAGCGTCGATTCACGCGCGAAGCGCAATTTAAGAGACATGGGCCGAGGTCCGCTCCCAAAGCCAACGAAAGGGTCGCATGCGGCAGGCTCAAGACTGTAGCCCTTGAATCAACCTGTTGGCGTCGCGGACTATCTCTGCTTTTCGCTCGTAATTCATCCGGTCCAACGTTCGATAAGCGTAAGCTAGTCGGGAATTGGCCTTGAGCTTATCTCGGTGCCGCAAAAGGAAATCCCAGTACAGATAGTTGAAGGGGCAGGCGCGAGCGCCGGACCTCTCTTTGACGTCATAGTGGCAGTCGGGACAGTAATCTGACATGCGGTTGATATAGTTGCCGCTGGCGGCGTAGGGCTTTGATGCCAGCAAGCCACCATCGGCGAACTGGCTCATTCCAAGCGTGTTCGGCAGCTCGACCCATTCGTAGGCGTCTGCATACACTGCGAGATACCATTGATGTATGGCTTTTGGGTCGACGCCCGTTAGCATTGCGAAGTTGCCGGTGACCATCAGTCTTTGAATGTGGTGAGCATACGATTCATCTCGCGTTTGCTCGACGCAGGCCCGTACACAGGACATGCCAGTTTCGGCTGTCCAGTAGAAGTCTGGGAGAGGGCGCTGATGTCCGAAGAAATTCAGATTCGCGTAATCAGGCATTTTCAACCAATAGATGCCGCGTACATATTCGCGCCATCCGATGATCTGCCGGATGAATCCTTCTGCAGCGTTTACGCTTATGCGGCCGATCCTGTAGGCTGTATCTACTTGCCTGCAGACTTTAAGTGGATCCAGCAATCCAACATTGAGATAAAGCGACACGACTGCGTGATACATAAACGGCTTCTCTAGAAGCATCGCGTCCTGGTAGTCACCAAAGTGTTCGAGGCTGGTCTCGACAAAGTAGTCAAAGGCAGCTTCAGCTTGTTTACGAGTGACAGCAAACCAAAATGGCTCCAGCGCACCGAAGTGTTCACAAAATTGTATATCAACAAGCTTCAAGACGTTCTTGGTTGTCGCATCGGTGGGGAATCGTTTTGGACCTGGCGGTGCCAGCTCCCTTTTTGGAGGCTTGCGATTCTTGATGTCAAAGTTCCATCGGCCTTCGCAGGGCTTGCCGTGCTCATCGATAAGAAGGCCGGTGTTCCGACGCATCTCACGATAAAAGTTCTCCATGCGGAGTTGCTTTCGGCCATTAGCCCACTTGGCAAACTCAGGCCCGGAGCACAAAAACCGGTCATCATCCAAAATATCGATGTCGACATCCAGGCGCTCACGAAGGTTCTCCAGATCGTCGAAGAGCCTCCACTCGCCGGGCTTCGTGACGAGCACATGGCCGCAGCCACGCCGGGAGAGTGCGCGCTCGACCTCTCCTGTAATAGAGCCGCTGTTTTCCGGATCATTGAGTTTGACATAGTCAACGTGCCAGCCGTCGCCTGCCAGTTCGGCAGCGAAGTGACGCATGGCCGAAAACAGAAAAGCGATTTTCTTCTTGTGATGCCGAACGTAGCTCGCCTCTTGCTGCACTTCTGCCAGGAGGACCATATCCCGCTTGCGATCCGCCGCCCGCAAGGCCGCAATGTCCTGAGTCAACTGATCGCCCAACACCAAAACCAGCCGGCTAGGGCTTCCGCTCATCACAAAACCTCCTTCAGCATTCCGAATAAGCAACTGACCTGTACTGCGTCGTGCCGACCGTGTCTCAGTTTGCCGTGCTAACCGAGCTACTTTGAAAAACGTCTGCCAATTATGCGGTCTCACGATCACAAGGCTATGAAAATAGGCAGATTTACTGACCTAACTCCCGCGTGCTTGACTGACGCAAAGAGAGAGCGCTCCCAACGCGTTTACCGCATGATGGTGCATACGGGGTACTCGGCTGCGAGGTGCCCATGGGGATCTGCTAGAGGTGTTGTCACATTAACCGCCACCGCGCGAGCTTTGGCAGTCGGATATTGTGGTTCATGCCGCCGCTGCTGCTTGCCGCCATTGCTCCGTCGCCTCGGCGCGGAACTGGCGGAGTGTCTTCCGGGAAATCAAATGACGTTGCGTGTAGAAGGTGTTGTAGATGGCGGCGTGGGTGGAGAGGAAACGTTGCGCTGAACTGGGCGATTTGAAGCGCTGCATTCGTCGCTCTCGTTGTCGAACCGGCAGATGGGAATTCTCCGCCCGATTGTTTTTCCTGCCACCGAAATCATGCCGCTTCAATAAACCGAGATCGCCCAACGCAGCACCGTAAGATGGCAATTTGTCGGTGACGAAGGCATCAGGGACGAAGCCCTGGTTTTTGAGCAGCTTTCTCATCAGTTTCAGTGCCGC
>Ga0316190_10003660_pt1 | contig 11148 bp, 7 predicted proteins | sample Eddworburrow2_MG_FD_204929 | JGI IMG/M metagenome (GOLD analysis project Ga0316190, IMG submission 204929) | Coastal sediment microbial communities from Maine, United States - Eddy worm burrow 2 | ecosystem: Environmental > Aquatic > Marine > Coastal > Sediment | place: USA: Maine | collected... | reverse complement strand
CGCGCATAGCTCGTGTAGGCTGCCTCGTTGGTTGTTTGATCACCGGCAGCGCCAGGGTCACCAGTGTGCAGTGCTGCGTAGAGGTTGCCCTCAGTCGCAGAGGCTTGAATGCCGGCAGCGTCGCCAACAAGGGTGATGTCAGCGTTCAGGAAAATCAGATCCAGAACATTCTGGGAGAAGGTGTTGCTCTTGCCCATTTCAGATACTCGTGTCGATCAAGGGATGGGATCGGCCATACTCTCCAACTTGGTAGAGTCGGACACTAAGGGCTTGGCCGGGAGTGAATCCATCAGTCGTCTGCTGAGTGGCAGTGTAAACGATGGACATGAATGCGTCGCGTGACGCCTGGAATTCGGTTCGGAGTTGGAATGTTCGCACGACTGCAGCACCAGTGCTGTCGATAATCTCAAGATCATATTGCTCGTGATCCTCGATCATCCTCGTCGCGGTATTGGTCAACGGTTTGACGATGGCTCGCGAAACTCTGGACCACGTGAACGTGGCGTTGTTCGATCCGTCGAGTGCCTTAGCCAAAGTAGTCGGAGCGAATGGTCTAGCGTTCCAACCCTCGATCAAGATAGCTTCTGCGGTAACGTCGTTGAGCCCAAGACCAGCTGGCACAAACTTGTAGTAGCGGGTTTCATCAACGCCTGGCGGGTCGATTCGATGAGCGACTGCGCCAATACTGGTGAACGGGACCCCGAGATGATCGAACAGAAGCACAACCCGATCGCCAATCGCGTGGGTTGCGGCAAAGGTTTCAGTGTCTCGTAAGCCACGACGCAACGACGACAGTGTAAATGTTCCATCGCCGTTGTCTGTTACGTTAGCGAACCCGATTACCTCGTCGCCCACGAGCATGATATTGCGCCACTGTAGAACGCTGGCTTGTGCAATTGTCGTAGGAGTCAGGTCAGTGTAGAGTCGCACTGTTACCGTGTTGGTCTCATCCCAAACATCGAAGTCGAGAACGCCTACCCCGTAGCTAAGGATGTCTTCAGCGATGCCTATGTTGCTCTCTACGCCGAGAGAACCAATGTGGTAATAGTTCGAGTCGTCCAGGCTCTCCCAGACGTTCACGCCACCCCAAGAAGCCGGGGAAGCGGCAGCGAGATAGAGTATCGGATCGATAAGGTCTTGGTTCCTGACTGCTGCGATATCGAGTGCGTATGCAACTGGTGCTGCTGGGCCACCACCGCGCCAGGCGTTCAATGGGTCTTGCCCGTAGGCAGTCGACCCTACAACCTGGTCGGTCGAGTCAACGAATCCCTCGATGTGCAGGATCATGTTCGCGCCACGAGTAACCCGTTGCACAAGAATCCCGTAGCCCTCGCCAGTCGTCGGGTCGGTCAACGTCAGTCGGTCGTTCTCTAGCAGATGCACGTAGCTTGGCGGCAAGTCTACTGTGACTTGTGTTCCGTTCAGCTGTGCCTGGTAGAGTAGCTCGGCTGCGCGATTCTTGGCTTCCCACGGCTGGACGACGAGCGATGCTACATCAATCCGTAGCACATTCTCGACTCGGTCAGCACCAGCCGGGTTACGTTGCCCGTATGGTTCTGTGCCGGTCTGGTGTTCGTTCGTTGGATCTGTGAACGTAACCTCAACACGAGTAGGAATCGTTTCCTCTTCGCGTGTCTGCACCTGAACTGGAAGCCCAGTCATCTGAGTGCCGAACTCTCGTGCGCCGACATCAAGCACAGTTCGCCCAGTCGCACTCACTACTTGCTGAACTGCAACTGTCGCCGCTTGCTTACGTGGGAAGATAACGATTTCTGGTCCGCGCTCTTGCACGATGAAATCGTAGAACACCATGAGTGGCTGCAACGCTTGGATCCCTGTGATGGGCCCACGAACATTGTAGCCAAGCAGCGGAACCGACCACGCTCCAGGGATGCGATACTCACCCGATCCGAATCCGTGCCGTTGTAGAATCGCTTGGATCGGGGTTAGAAGCCGGTCGTTGTGATGGCGGCGAATGAGTGCTCTGAGCTGCGGGATACGATTGCCGAAGTTGTTGAGGTTGACCTCGCTGAACCTGGCGTAGCAAGTGCCGAGATACGATGAGGTGTTCCCAACACCGACATCAGCTTCGATGTCCGGGTCGACTGTGTGAAGAAAACCTCCGTGGTAGAACAACCAGTTGGTTGATGGAGTTGGAGATGACCCCACTGGGCTGAAGAAGTTGACGCGGTTCTGTAGCTCGAAAAACGCTGACGGGTTGCCACTGAAGAGCAAGGGTTGTAGTGACTGAAGCTGAGCAATCCAAGCTACGTATGATGGAGTTCCAATCGTAAGACCTACTGGGTCCAGGATCAGCTTCCAACCACCGAGGCCTGCGCCAAGCGGCGCGTTAGTAACGAACAGGACCTTATAATCGCCTACGCAGGTTCCGACTCCAGCACCGACGTTTGGTGCGCCATGATGTAGGTGAACTGAATCGCCCACATTGAATACGCTCGCGTCGGCTTGTGACATGTCGCCAACAACGAATCGGTTTAGAATGTCGACACCCCATCGCCATTGCTTCCCGTAGTTCGCTACGACAGAAGGCGACTGCACTTGGCCTGGTTGAATCTCGGTGCCAGCAACACCGCTTGCCGGGGCTTGGTTGTTGATCGGCTGGAGAACCATCTCCGATAAGCCGACTGAGCTTGCGGTGAGAGTAGACAACACAACAAAGAAATCGTTCAACGCTAGGACTGGTGTGCCCGAACCGTCATCCCATCCAACCAACTGAACGACTTGGCCAACTGCGAAGGCTTGCGAGAAATCGATCGACCCGATCTGTGTAGCTTGGAGAAGGACTGTGCTGGCCTGCGCAGTCGCAGACATGCGATGCTCACTGACTCCCCCGAAGAATGTTCCATCTGAATACCATTGTTTCCCGTCAACCCAGAGACGATGCATCCCTGCCATATAGCCATCATTCATCGCAATGGCGAAGCTGGCCGTAACGATATCTTGCTGAACGCTAGTCGCGCCTTTGCCACCTTTCCCGGTTTGAACCGTAGTCCGAACTGGATCGCTCATCCAAAGCAGGTGGCACGGAACGATAACCTCACGACCGAAAGCCCAGTTGCGTGGCGCGCCGACATCAGACGTTGCTAGGTCGAGTTCTTGGAACTGGTCCGGGCGTGGACTGTCTTCAGCACCGAACAGTGCAGGGAACGTATATAGTCGGTCGACGATACTCAGGGCACTAACGGCCAGGGACGTGACGACTGCGCCGGCGCCCAGTTGTGGCAGTGCGACTGCTGCTACGATTGCGACCATTAGTTTGGTGGCTCCCAAACACCCGAGAGAATCTTCGCCCACTTGATGGCGAACGGTTCGCGTCGGACTTCTCCGAGTTCAACACGGGAGTGGATCATGCTGGTCTCGCTTTCCATAATGCCAACATGCCCACTATCCTTGCCTTTGAACGTGACCACGTCGCCTTTGCGCGGGTTCCTTGTTTGCTTTTTGAATCCGTGTGCGTGTAGCTGCAAAATCAAGAGGTCATGCGAGCCTGCCATTCCATACTCGTTGAAGTCTGGGCAGTTGACACCTGCAAGTTGACATGTGACAACGAGAACTCCGACGCAATCCAACCCACGTATTGGGTTGCGGCCGTTAGCTCGAAACTTCACTCCGAGAAGTGAAGGTGCCATGTCTCCAAGATTCACGTTCATTGATCCGGGTAGGCTAGTGATCTATTCGTGCCGGGAGTAAGTGGCGCGCCACTGTGTCGTGAGTAGTTCTCAAACCTACGTCCGCAAGTCGAGATGAGGCCATCACACCCAGGCTTGATAGTGAACTCATCGGCATCTGCGAAGTCGAACGGGAACGGGACGTAGGTGCGGATCAAACGATTGGCGTGAGTGTAGCGAGCGATGACCCTCGTTACTCCAGTATTCAAGCCCGTCGTAAATGTAATCTCGCCATCGCGGAAGAAGTCATCTACGAATAGTTCGCCAGGTGGCGGTGTGTTCTCAGGGAACGTCGCCAGGCTAGCCGAGAACTCAACCCGCTGCTCAATGATTCCATCGGTGTCGACTTCCACTCCAGTGCGGATGTAATCGAGCGTGGTCAGATTCACGTCGCAAGTCCCGGACTGCGCAAGCGTGTAATCGCAATCGCGCAACCACCGACGACCAGTCGTAGTCTGGAGCTTTCGCGCACGGCCAACAATCGACGCCACCCATACAGTGCCATCGTATTGAAGGTCTTGGATCATCTTGTAACCGGAGTAGTGCGCTTCGATTGGGAATCGCCAGTTGACGATGTAGATGTAGAGCTCCGCTCCGCGATAGAGTCCTGCGCGAATGTCGTCTGCGGTGATAGAAGTCGAGTCGAGTAGCCCAACGATTTCCATGTCAGACTCTTGACCAGCGATCCGCGCTTCGGCGCTCACACTACCTGAACCCATCGGGGTGTAAGTCTCACCTTGGAAGTTGACGATGTGCGGGTGGTCCGTGAATCGAAATTGATCACGATCCTTTCGCAGCACCTTGTAGCAGAAGCACCATGTCTTTGTGCGGAACCGTTGCCGCATCAGCAATGCGTATTGACCTGCGTTCAGCATTACGACGTGAACTCCTGACCGTATCGCGTTCCTGGAGTAACCCAGTTCATCACGACGCCAACAATCGTTCGAGCTAGGTATGCACCGGCGGCCCCACCAACAGCAGACTGAATTGCATTGCTCCCTCCGACCTGACCGGGTCCACCTCCAACCCCGCCATATAGAAGAGATGAGGCTCCTGCGCCGCCAGCCCCACCTGTCGTGACCGTTCCGTCCTGCCCATGCAGGGCTGGGGTAGTTGCAGTTCCGCCAACACCAGCGTTGAAGCCGGCACCGCCACCGCCGCCACCACCGTGTAGTGGAACTTGCAGGAAAGGCCCGCCTGCACCACCACCTCCACCACCTTGAATGACCCCATTGTTCGTGAAGTTGACTGTGAGAAAGTTAGTTGGTGCGGTGGACGGTGGACGAATGTTGATAGCCGTTCCACCGAAGCCACCGTCAGTCGGGTTGACTCCAACGATGCCACCGACTCCGCCGTCGCCACCAGCACCGCTGATCGTGCCATTGTTGACGATGTTGAGAATCGAATCCAGTGGCAAGATCCCAGTGTCCAATGGGTAGGAGTTAGGTCGCGTGTGACCAACCACAACTCCTGGATCGATGGTAATCGTGACGATGGCAGGCGTCAGCCCTTCGTAACCGAACGCCGAGTTGAGCCAACTGCGAATGTTGAACCCGCCGTCATGGGATTGATCGAAGGTGTAGTTAGCTACAAGGAATGGTCCGCCAGGACGATTGCCTGCGCTCTTGGTTACGGCTTGTGCTGGGCCGAAATACCACGATGCAATGGATGATGGATCAGTGCCGATGAGCACTAGTTCACGCATTTCATCGACGCCTAACGTCCCAAGAGTAGAGGGCGAATCCGTGTCGTTGTTGACGGGAATCCCATTCGTCCCACCTTCTTGCCACAAGAGAAATGTTGTGCCCTTCGCGCCATACGGCGAAGCGGTTGCCTCGTTCACAGGCATCGACAAGACTGCTGATGCGCCAGTGCTCGTAACATGAACAAGACGCTTGCTCCAGCGGATCTTCCTGGTCGCATTCAGATCGCCAACAAGATCCGTTCCTCCGTAGAGTTCATCGCCTCGCTTGTTGACTGAAATTGTACGGTCTACCATGAGACTAGGAGTAACTGAACCAGGTCTTTGTGCCGTCGCCGTTATCCAGCAAGCCACACGATAGCTTGCCCATCACACCACCCGACTTGACTGGAACCGTTCCAACTGGATTGCCTCCAGCGTCTTGGATGTCGTAGGTGTAGAGGGTGCTGTCATTGAACATAACGAAGAACGGGCCGCCACTCCCATAGTTGATGGGCTCTGGCAAGAACGCAACGAATATTCCAGCAGTCGCCGTGACTACCCAGTGACGAGCGACCGACAGCGTTAGGGTCCAGTCTGCGCTTGCCGCGTAGTCGACTGACCCGCCCGGATCCCACGTCTCGGGAACGTCGCCCTCGTCGAGCACTTCAATGATCGGGAGTGACTCGATTGTGTTCACGTCATACGCTACCATCTCCATCCCGATGTTCTCGTCGACCTCTTCGCCGAAACGGCAAGGCACTTCGTATTGGAAGCCGGCAGTGACTTGCTGTCCTGCCGGTGGCGGAGTCGTGAACGTGATGATGCCCGTTGCCGTATCGACCGACCACTCATAGGTCCATCCAGGTGATATCTGCTCAGTGCCGTTGACCGCAACCTGAACCGTGCCGCTCACTGGATGCGTGATGACTCGCTGGTAGGTGTAGGACGCTGACTGATAGACGTAGTTCTTGTAGAGCTGGAACGTCGTCTCCGATCCATCGCCGTCGCCGAGATATTGGTCCAGTTGTGGCGTGGCAGATGCAGCAGTGCCCGTATCCGGGTTGCTATGGAAGTCGGAGTGATCCTTGAATCTCCACGAGAACGCTGAGCCCTTCACGTTCAGGTAGAACTCCAACAGCTCGTTCGCATCTTCGTAGTCGGCGTGACGACGAGTGACATTCCACTGCCAGCGGCCAGTCTGCCAACGCTGGATGCGTTCTTCGTGACCGCTGTCCGTGATGACGATCTGGGTCCTGAAACCTGGGCCACCAATGTAGCCCCAGGACAACGTCTCGGGCATCGAGATATTCTTGAAACCCATTAGTCCCGCCTCCGATCCAGCCTAGCGAATTGTGCTGCTGCTTGCTTTGTTGACTGCCGGAACCCTGTGCGGTCCCGAACGTTCGGCATGTTGAAGTTGATCGTTAGGTTGCGAGTGGGCGCGCCACCAGGAGTGTCGATACCCCCGCCGCCACCGCCACCAGCTCCACTGCCCGCTAGCCGTGCGCCGAAGATTGTGGATCCGCCTTGCGGCGCTTCGGTGACTGGAACGAACTGATGCCCACCGAGGCCACCACTTTCGATGTTCGGCGCCGCTAGGCTCGCGCCCAAACTCCCGAAGCCACCTCGAAGGATGTTGCCAAGGGTTTCGTTCAGCGCCAGTCGACTCAAGCTAATGGCCAAGTCCCGTAGCGCCTGGTTGAAACTACGCGCGCCGAATGCAGCGGACTCGAACGCCCGGAAGAACGTGTCCCCGATCTGCTCGCCTACGAAGTGAGCTTCGCGCATTCGCGCAGCCAGCTCTCGGGCTTCGTCACTCATCAGCTTGAAGTTGGTAATCCCTACCTTGCCAAGAGTCTTCGTGGCGTCTTCAAAGTCTTCACTCGCTGCCCGTGCCGCTTGCAGTTGGGCAACGAGATTCTCGACTTGGCGTTGCAGGTCGTCAGTCCATTGCACATTCGATCTAGTAGCAGCGGCTTGCGCTTCCTGAAGAATGATGAACTGTTCAGCTTCGTTAGCTCCAAGCTTCAGCAGCTCGACTTGCTCGCGAAGGTCTGCAAGGTATTCGTCAAGCGGCGACTTGACCGTGACATTGTTCAGTTCGTTGAGTTGTTCCTTCAGCTTCTTGACTGCTGCCTCTTCCAAGCCCAGCTTCGTGAACATCTCGTCGATCAGCTTGATAGCACGCTCGCGTTGCGGGCCAGCGGCCTCCATCGTCTTGATCAGTTCACGTTGTGCTCGGATCTGGTCTGCAAGAGCTTGAGTTTCTGCCTTGACGGCTTCAAGATCCTTGCTAGTTGCTACGCGGTTGCGCGCATCTTCCGCTTCAGACCAAACCTTAGCAAGCGCAAAGATTGCTTTGGATCCTGCTTCGTGCTTGGCTTTGAGATCGTCAAGCGCAACCTGCTCTTTCTCAATAGCAGCAACGAAACCAATTTCCTCGATGCGCACTGCTTTGGCAATCGCCAGTCGTCGTCGCAGTTCCAACGAACCCTCTTGCAGGCCCTTGTTGTCGAGAGTCACGCCAAGCTCAAGTCGCTCAGTAGACACGCGGTCAATCTCTCCGCGAATCTTACGCATGAAGTCGCCGACTTCCTTCGTGAGCGTGGGCGCCTTGATGTCAAGAGCAAGTTGGACTCTGACTTCACGTTCCGCGACCGACAAGGAATCGATTTCGCTTTGGAACTGTTGAACTAGATCGCCAAGAATCTTGCTAGCGTCCTGAGGCGTAAGCTTGAGAAACTCTGGACGCACTGGTGTCTGCGTAGTGAATGGCTCGGCCTGGATCTCCTGGTTCTTCTTGACGATGAGTGCGGAGACTCGATCAAGCTCAGTCAACTCCTTGACTGTGCGGTTTGCGGACCTAGCCAACTCTCCAAGGGTTATCGCTTGGTCCTTAGTCGAGTCAGCTGCTACCGCCCCAGCTTCTCTTGCCTCAACATACTTATCCCTCAGCAACTCAATGATCCGGAGCTGCTTCTCCAGTTCACCAACTGCTACGGCACGTGCCAACTCACCTTGTAGCTTGATCAGATCCTTAGTGGCGTTGTTCACCTCACCCAGCGCATCAGCAAACTTCTGTGCCTGTGGCCCTCCAGCAGTAAGGGCGCTAGTAACCTCGATGATGCCGACAACTACAACGGCGATCGCCGCTGCGACTAGCCCGAAAGGCGTTGCTGCTGCCACTGTAGCTCCCCCAGTTAGCGATGCGACCATGGCTACTGACGCAACTCGCGCAGCGATCATCTGTGTTGTGATCGCGAGTAGTCGTGCACCAAGAACTTGCAGACCTCGCAACACTGCTCGCCCAGCGATAATCCCTAATGCGATTCCAGCAACCTTCAGTGTCTCGGCGAATACGATAGCTACGACGTTGGCGTCGGCCATCGCATCCTTGACGCCTGCAAGAATCCGAACTGCCTGAGTCATCGTATCGACAGCGAACTTCATCGCGCTAGCGAGCCCAAACTCGCCAGTAGCCAACGTCAACGCTTCGATCGCGCTAATCAAACTTCGGATGCTACCAGCAAGAGTCTTGTTCTGGATATCGGCCATCTTCTGAGCCGCACCAGCAGCGCGCTCATTCGCCAGCGTCAGCTCGCCCACCTTCTCAGCACCCTTCGCCAAGATCAACGCGGCTGCTGCGTTTCTGCGACCGAAGATTTCAGTAGCCGTTGCAGCGTCAAGTTGCACATCCCGGAAGCGCCGGAAGATACTGATGAGATTATTCTTCTCTGGGTTGACGTCGTCCATCGACAACCCGAGTCGTTGCAGTGCATCGGCTGCTCCACCCGTCGGGCCTGCCAACGCGAGCATGACTCCTCGCATGTTCGTGCCAGCAAGCGATGCTTGGATGCCGCTATCGCCAAGCACACCGACAGCTGCAGCGACCTCTTCGATCTCCTTACCCAAAGATCCTGCGATCGGGCCAGCGAATTTCATCGCTTCGGCCAGTTGTCGAACGTTGGTGTTGCTGCTGTTCGCAGTCTTCGTCAGCACATCAACAATCCGGACAGTGTTCTCTGCCTCTAGGCCGAACTGCGACAGGATGTTCGATGCGAAGTCTGCAGCCTCACCCAATTCCAGTTGACCAGCAATCGCAAGATTCAACGTTGCTGGCAGAGCGGCCATGGCTTCTGTTGCAGAGAAGCCGGCGCGGGCGAGGAACGTGAGTCCCTCGGCCGCTTGTGTTGCTGTGAATCGGGTAGTTGCGCCAAGGTCCTTGGCTGTTGCTTCGAGTTCTCGGAACTCTCGTTTCGTGGCGCTTGTGACTCCCTGCACAATCGCCATCGACTCCTCGAACTTGGAGATGACATTCGTCGCTGCTTTGACCCCAGCGACCCCAGCGAACCCCGCGAACAAGAGTCCAATCGAACGGCCAGCACTCTTGACAGTCTTGCCTAAAACACCAACCGACTTGTCAACCCCGCGAACTGCACGGTCAGCTTGCTTGCTGGTGTCAACGATGCCACTCTTGACTGCGCGCTTATACTTTTCCGCGCCCGTCTTCGCGCCTGTTGCGTCGACTGCTACTCTCAGCGTTGGCATTAGCTACTGCTCTGGTTGGTTGATTCGGCCTTGCGAAGTTCCACTGAAAGCTGCATAAGCATTCGGTAGTATCTTGCGCGCCGTTCTTGTGGTTCGATCTGGTAGGCGTCTAGTGTTGCAACAATCGCGAGTGGAGAAACGACTTCCTCTGTTCGCAACGTCACTAGATCCGTAAAGATGTCCCAAAGCAACTCGAACCCGGGAGGGATCCTGGGTCGATCATCCCATTCTGGCGTTGGCTTCTTGCGAGAGCGCCGCGCCAGAAATGAGATGTTCTCACCAAGCTCAACCTGCCAGGTCAGGACCCTGGCTATTTTCCCGTGACCTTCTTCTCCGCCTTGCGGAAGTTCTTGGCGCTGGTCGCCTTGTCGCGAACGAACCGATACAACGGGAAGTAGTCCGGGTCCGACAACCATCGCACCGCTTGATCTTCGCTATATGGGATGTCGTTCGCATCGTCGTCCTGGATGTTCTCCCACCCGAGCAAGAGGAACTTCCCGGCAGCGACACGCATGTCGACCTGGATCGCGTCCTGGTCCTGTTCCAGGTCAGCGGTGGCCCGAGTCAGCGCTTGCCGTTCCATCTCTAACTGGTAGCCGGAGCAGTCCGAACTTGCGATGAGAAGGCGAATGCCCTCGACCCAGTCAAACCACTTACCCTCGTTGAGAGCAACGTTGTCCTCTCTGATGTTCTTGAGGCTTCCCATGGTTACACCTTCCAAACTTGGACGGTGACGCCCGACGGGTAGCCGTGATCCGTTGCCGTATCGTTGCCCAAGTAGGCACCGGACCAGCCGACCAAATCCTTGAACGCGTTGAAGCTGAGCTCCTCGAAGATGACCTGATTCTTACCAGGGTTCGACGAGGTGCCGCGCGTCAGCTTGACTGCAGGGAAGAAGAACAAGAGACCTGCCGGAGTAGAGGAGGTCGTCGTGTCAGTGAACCCGATCAAGAGTCCAACACGAGTCTGGTCGAGGAACGCCTGGATCCGATCGCGGCTATCCTGGGCCGATGCCGAACCACCGAAGTAGGCTTGGATGTTGCCCGACGCTTCGAAGGCACCGATACGCATCGACGCAGCGCCCAATGTTCCGATCCTCTGGTTGCGTTCGACGTTGTTCGTCATAGTCATGTCGAAGCTAGACGCATCGAGCCTGACCGGAAGAACTTCGTTGTCGGCAGTTCCATTGATGTTCAAGAACACCGTAATCTGCGACACGTTGTTGAT
>Ga0316190_10003659_pt1 | contig 11148 bp, 9 predicted proteins | sample Eddworburrow2_MG_FD_204929 | JGI IMG/M metagenome (GOLD analysis project Ga0316190, IMG submission 204929) | Coastal sediment microbial communities from Maine, United States - Eddy worm burrow 2 | ecosystem: Environmental > Aquatic > Marine > Coastal > Sediment | place: USA: Maine | collected... | reverse complement strand
ACATGGGATAACAACAGGATCCAGCTCAGCGAGATCCTTGAGTCCATCTCACGTATCGGCTACCTGGCACACCCCTACGACCCGGATCAGCACCAGCGCATCCTGGAAAAGGAACGTAAACAGCAGATCAGGCGCTTAGGCCTGTCCGGCCTGCTGGGTATGCAGATAATGATATTTGCCGTCGCCATGTATACCGGTGACTGGTGGGGTATCGAAGAAGGTTTCAAGCAGAGCTTCCGCTGGATCAGCCTGGTCCTGACCGTACCAATTTTGCTGTTCGCATCCAGCGTATTCTTCAAATCCGCTTATCGCGACCTCAGCAATAGACGTGTCGGCATGGACGTTCCGGTCTCTCTCGGCATAACCATCGCCTTCAGCGCCAGCCTGCTCAATACCATACATGGCAGCGGCGAGGTGTATTTTGACTCCGTCGCCATGTTCACATTCTTTTTATTGAGCGCACGTTATTTTGAACTCGGTACCCGGAAACAGACCTCGGAAGCAACCGAGGCATTACTCAATTTAAAACCGGCGATCGCAACCCGCTTACGTAATTACCAGGAAACAGGATCAGGCTCCATCGATGACCAGGAAAGCATCGCGGTAAGCGAACTCGAACTGAAAGACTACCTGCTGGTTCGCCCGGGCGAAGTTGTTCCGGCAGATGGCACCATCATCGATGGCAGTTCTGGCGTCAACGAGTCGCTGATCACCGGTGAGAGCCTGCCGGTCACAAAAAGCATCGGTGATGCTGTCATCGGCGGCAGCACCAATACAGAAAGCCCACTGACCATCCGGGTGTCCAGGCTGGGCGAAGACTCGGTGTTATCATCGATTCAGCGCTTGATCGATGAGGCTCAGCACACAAAACCTGCCATCGCAAAACTCGCCGACCGGATCGCCAGCTGGTTTGTCAGTATATTATTGAGTATCGCCGCGATGGTGGCGTATTACTGGTATAACGTCGACCCATCACAGTGGCTGGAGATAACCATCGCCACCCTCGTGGTCAGCTGCCCATGCGCGCTTTCACTGGCTACCCCGACCGCTATCACTGCCGCAAGCGGACAACTGGCCAAGATCGGACTGCTACCGAAACGGGCACATGCGCTGGAGACACTGGCTCATGCCACTGATTTCGTGTTCGACAAGACAGGCACCCTGACCGAGGGCAGGATCAAGCTCGAAGAGATTGTTCTCAAAAGCAGTGACTTTGATAAAGAGACCGCCCTGATGATTGCGGCATCACTCGAGATGAGCTCCGAACATCCGATCGCCAGGGCGATACTGTCTGCTAGAGAAGGCGAACTGAAAACGGTCAAAGACCTGGTGCATACTACTGGACAGGGCATCCGGGGTACCATCGACGGGAAACACTGGTTTATCGGCAATCACGACTTCATCAATCAGCACTGCTCAGCCGATCTCGACGACAGTTCTGATAGCGAAAGCAAGATATACCTGGCAACCGAACAGCATTTTTTCGCCGTTTTTATTTTATCAGACAGCATCAGAAACGAAGCCCGGCAACTTATTGAAGATCTGCATTCACAGAATAAAAATACCCACCTTATGAGTGGTGACAGGATAGAAAACACACAGAGCATAAGTGATCAGCTCGGCATCCAGCATTGCCTTGCAAACCTGAAACCCGAAGACAAGTTGAAAAAAGTAAACGAATTACAACAGCGAGGCGCGATCGTAGTGATGACCGGTGATGGTGTCAATGACGCCCCCGTACTCGCGGGCGCAGACCTGTCGATAGCGATGGGTAAAGGCACCCAGCTTGCGGCCGCTACCGCTGACATGATATTGATCAGCAATAATATCGAACATATCTATCACGGTTACCAGATAGCGATCAAAACCCTGGGCATCATCAAGCAGAACCTGGGCTGGGCGCTGCTGTATAATGTCATCGGCATACCCGCAGCCGCAATGGGATACGTCGAACCATGGCTGGCAGCGATCGGCATGTCGGTCAGTTCGCTGGTCGTCGTAATAAACGCTTTGAGACTCAACAGGCTAAAATATTAGACCCTATGGACGTAATATACATACTGCTACCCGTTGCACTTGTGATCGTCATTATCATAATCGCGATCTTTTTCTGGGCGGTCAGGTCTGATCAGTTCGATGATCTCGAAGGCCCGGCGCACCGTATCCTGATGGATGACGATGACGGTGAGCGCAAGACAATAAAGAAGTCGCCGCCATCAGATAAAGCACCCGACTGATACCCAGGCATGAGTTCAGCACATGGTAAATGCTCTCTGTACCTGATTCCCGAGCAGCCAGATTATACCGTCGAAGATATATCCAGCCTCATTACCGCATTACAGGATATCGGCCTGATCTCGCACAAGATAGATCCGCAAGATAACGATACCCATTATTATAGCGGTGAGCGTTTTTTGGATTACATCGCTTACATGGGCTGTGCACCGACCATTCAATTCGAAGCCAGCGGAGATGGCGAAGATTACTGCTTCATCAAGCTTCACCACTACGATAAAGCGAAACTGATACACAGCCGGACACAATCAAGAGCACCACACTGCCCCGCTTGCCAGAAACCGGTCAAGGACTGGCAGCACAGTAAAACAGACGCAACCATCAGCTGCAATCTCTGCCACACCACCGTCGGCATCGAAAAATTCAACTGGCGGAAAATGGCAGGATTCGCCCGGCTGTTTATCGAAATAACCGACATATTTCCTAAAGAGGCTATACCTCAGCAGATGCTACTGGATAAGCTGGCTGCAAAGCTCGAGACCAACTGGTCATATTTCTACGCCTGCCAGTAAATATACCAGTAAATACAAAGCACACCTTTAGTGTAAAATGCGCGCTTTAATATTATCCACCCAGTTAAAAAAACATGAAAATTCTAGTTATCGGAGGCGGCGGCCGTGAACACGCCCTCGCCTGGAAAGTCGCACAATCACCTTTAGCCAGCCAGGTGTTCGTCGCACCCGGTAATGCCGGCACTGCCCTCGAAAACAATATCGAGAACGTTGACATCAACGGCGAAGACATACCCGCATTACTGGAATTTGCCCTCAACAAACAGATCGATCTGACCATCGTCGGCCCGGAAGCGGCTTTGGTCGAAGGCATCGTCGACACATTCACAGCAGCCGGACTGAAGATTTTCGGCCCGACAAAAAACGCCGCTCAACTGGAAGGCTCAAAAGCATTTACCAAGGACTTTCTTGAGCGCCATGATATACCGACCGCCTTTTATGGCAACTTCACCGAGATCGAACCGGCGATAAAATACATCGAAGAGAAAGGCGCGCCCATCGTCATCAAAGCCGATGGCCTGGCCGCAGGTAAAGGCGTCATCCTTGCCCAGACCAATGAAGAAGCCATCGCTGCCGTCAAAGATATGCTGGCAGGCAACAAGTTTGGCGAGGCCGGCGCCCGTGTCGTCATCGAAGAGTTCCTATACGGTGAAGAAGCCAGCTTCATCTGCATGGTCGACGGCAAGAATGTTTTACCGATGGCCAGCTCGCAGGACCACAAGGCACGCGACGATGGCGACAAGGGCCCTAATACTGGCGGCATGGGCGCCTATTCCCCGGCACCGGTAGTAACCGCCGAGATGCATGACCGAATCATGCAGATGGTCATCGAACCTACCGTCAAAGGCATGGCCGAGGAAGGCAACAGCTTCACCGGCTTTTTATATGCCGGCGTGATGATCAACGATGAAGGCATCCCAAAAGTGCTGGAATACAACGTACGTTTCGGTGACCCGGAAACCCAGCCGATCATGATGCGCCTGAAATCCGACCTGGTACAGCACTGCCTCGATGCCATCGATGGCAAGTTAGACAGGGCCGAAACCCGGTGGGATCAACGTACATCACTCGGCGTCGTGCTGGCTGCAGGCGGCTACCCCGACAGTTACGACAAAGGTGATGTCATCAGTGGCCTGGAAGGTACTGAAACTGAATCGACAAAAGTATTCCATGCTGGCACCGCCGAAAAAGATGGCAACATCGTCACTAACGGCGGCCGCGTCTTATGTGCCGTCGCACTAGGTAACTCGGTCACTGAAGCACAGCAGAAAGCCTATCAGGTAGTCGATAAGATCAGCTGGGACAATGTCTACTATCGGACAGACATAGGCCATCGTGCTGTTACTCGCGAACAGGCCACAAAGTAGGGACGATACCCGGAGAAAGTGTTTTACAGCCCCCGTATTGAAACAGCTTTTATCTGAACAAATACTTTTTGCTGCAGATCTAGCCCCAGTAACTGGTAGGATTTATTCGTCAGCCGCACCAGCAATCTATCCTGGTTAACATTAACCTGTAAAAGAACATGTGCTTGCTGCTGTTCTATTATTTCAGTAATAACACCCTCGAGAATATTGAGTATGCTGCTATCACTCGCAGCCTTTTTACTAAGGCTGATATCACTCGCCCGCGTACGCAAACGAACATGCTGCCCGATGGGCAAGATACCCGGAACCTGTATAGCATTGCCATTCTTGGTGTGTATGGTAGAAATCTGGAATTCTTTTTCCTGTTTTGAGACATTACCATCCAGTATCGCAGCGGCATTTTCAGCTGTCGCCAGTGGGGACTCAGGAGTCACCAGCGAATCCTGAATATTTCCTTTAAACCTGATACTCCCCTGCTCCATAACCAGCATGTGATCACATAGAAAAGATACCTCTTCTAAACTATGACTTACATACAACATAGGGATACTGAGCTCTTCATGCAGTTTACCGAGGAACGGTAATATCTCCTGTTTTCGCTTCCAGTCCAGGGATGACAAAGGTTCATCCAGTAATAGTATTTTCGGCTTCTTCAGTAACGCGCGGCCGATGGCCACACGCTGCGTTTCACCACCCGACAACTGCGACGGCATACGCTTAAGAAGATGGCCTATATTCAGTAATTCATGCAGATAATCACGATCTAAAGAATCAATATTATGCGGATTCCTGCGTATACCATACTCGAGATTCTCTTTTACCGAAAGATGCGGAAACAGGCGATTATCCTGAAAAACATAACCGACATTTCGTTGCTGGCTAGGCAGGTTACAATTTTCACCTAACCAGACCTCATTATTAAGCTCGATACTGCCGTGTACATTTCTCTCCAGGCCAGCGATACAACGTAGTAATGTGGTCTTGCCAGAACCCGAATGACCGAAGACACCAAGAACACCTCTTTCTGGAACACTGAACTTCACTTCGACACGGAACTCGGCGCGCTGCAGCTTTATGTCACACTCTGCAAAACTCACAGTTTCACCTTCAGCCTGTGGTTGGCAATATACATAAACAGCATCGCGGTAAATGCGAAGCTTAATAGTATCCCGGCCATGATATGCGCCTGACCATACTCGAGGGTCTCGACATGATCATAGATAGCTATAGACACCACTCGTGTTTCACCCGGGATATTCCCACCAACCATCAACACCACGCCAAATTCACCAAGCGTATGCGCAAATCCCAGCACACCGCCCGTCAAAAAGCCACGTTTTGCCAGTGGAACCGCAACAGTGAAAAAGGCATCAATCGGCCCAGCTCCCAGCGTATAGGCCGTTTCCATCATATCCCTACCCACTGACTCAAATGCATTCTGAATCGGCTGCACAACGAAAGGAAAACTATAGATTACCGAAGCAATCACCAGCCCGGAAAAACTGAAAGTCAGTGCCTGTCCCGTCAGTTCAAACCACCAGCTACCGATACCGCCCTGCGGGCTGAGCAGCACCAGTAGATAGAACCCCAGAACCGTTGGCGGTAACACGATAGGAAGCGCAATTAACGCTTCGATTACCGGTTTCATCTTTATTCGCGTATTCGCCAGCCACCACGCCACCGGCGTACCAACAACCAGCAAGATCAATGTTGTTAGCGCTGCCAACTTAGCGGTTAAGATTAACGGACCCAGTTCAATAAACATAAAAGTTATCAGTATTTGAATTCATCGATATGGTTATTCGAGAACATCATAACCTGCTGCCTTGATGATTTTTTTCGCTTGCGTTGACTTCATATAACTAAAAAACTCCTGTGCAGCAACTTTTCCTTTTGCTTTATTTAACAAGACTAATTTCTGATTAACAGGTGAATACATATATTCAGGGACATCCCAGGTACATGCACTGCCAACCTCCTTACCCATATGCAACATCGATCTGGCAACAAATCCCGCTTGTGCATTTTTTGTTGAGACGAACTGCATCGTCTGAGCGATGTTCTCACCTTTCACCAGCCGCGGCTCAAGCTCTGACCAGAGACCCAATCCTTCTATTACCTGTTTGGCAGCCACACCATAGGGTGCCGTTTTAGGATTTGCAATCGCCAGTCGTTTCAAAGCTGGTGAGGCCAGCACCTGCTGACAGTTTCCCACAGGTTTGATGTTCGATAAAAAAACCAGCCTTCCCCTGGCATAAACATAGGCTAATGACTTCTCAGCCTTATCATCAGCAACTAGCAAGTCAGGACGTTTTTCATCTGCAGCAAGGAACACATCATAAGGAGCACCATGTTGAATCTGAGCATACAGTTTCCCCGTCGACGCGCTGCTAATGCGTAACTCATGGCCAGTTCGAGTATTAAAATCATCTGATAATAATTTAAGCGCATGAGAGAAATTACTAGCAACCGCAATAATTAATTCATCCGCCTGTAAGTTATTACTCAATAAAAGTAACAAGCAAAAAAACACCCGCAATGGCGGGTGTCTTTTTCGAACTTTTTTAAAAGAAAGCACCTGTTAACCTTTCATCGAATCGAAGAACTCATCATTGGTCTTTGTCGTCTGTAATTTACCCATGAGGAATTCGATGGCACCGATCTCATCCATCGGCTGCAACAAACGGCGCAGGATCCACATCTTCTGCAGCTCATCCGGCTTGGTCAGCAGTTCTTCACGGCGCGTACCGGAACGGTTGATGTTTATCGCAGGGAAGATACGTTTTTCAGTAATACGACGATCAAGATGGATCTCCATATTACCGGTACCCTTGAATTCCTCGTAGATCACCTCGTCCATCTTGGAACCGGTATCGACCAGTGCTGTCGCTAGAATCGTAATGCTGCCGCCCTCTTCGATATTACGCGCGGCACCGAAGAAACGTTTTGGACGATGCAATGCATGTGCATCCACACCGCCGGTCAGGACTTTACCTGAAGAGGGGATCACCGTGTTATAAGCACGTGCCAGACGGGTGATCGAGTCGAGCAGGATGACCACATCTTTTTTATGCTCAGCCAGACGCTTGGCTTTTTCGATAACCATCTCAGCCACCTGTACGTGACGGCTAGCAGGTTCATCAAAGGTCGATGACACCACTTCACCACGTACGCTGCGCTCCATCTCTGTCACCTCTTCCGGGCGTTCATCGATCAGCAGCACGATGAGATAAAAGTCAGGATTGTTCGCAGCGATCGATTGTGCGATATGGTTCAGCATCATGGTCTTACCCGCCTTGGGCGGCGACACGATCAGACCGCGCTGCCCTTTACCGATCGGTGACATCAGGTCGATTATACGTGCGGTGATATCTTCGGTACTACCGTTACCGCGTTCCATGATCAGGCGCTCGTTCGGATGCAACGGTGTCAGGTTTTCAAACGCAACCTTGTTACGAGTATTTTCAGGTGCCTCATAGTTGATCTGATCCACTTTGAGCAGGGCAAAATAACGCTCTCCATCTTTTGGTGGTCGAATCTTTCCGGAGATAGTATCGCCGGTGCGCATGCTGAAGCGACGGATCTGGCTGGGTGATACATAGATATCATCCGGGCCGGCTAAATATGAACCGTCTGCTGAGCGTAAAAAACCAAATCCATCCTGCAGAATCTCCAGTACACCTTCGCCAAAGATGTCTTCACCTTTTTTGGCATGTGCTTTCAGTATGGCAAAAATAATATCCTGCTTTTTTGAGCGCGAAACATTATCAAGTTTCATCTCTGCTGCAATTTCGAGTAATTCGGGAACGGGTTTTAGCTTTAATTCGGAAAGATTCATAATTAGAAAGGTAACTGGATTTGAGTTTAAGATTTATTATTGATGCCTGTCGTCAGGTTTAGAGAGGCCGACAGACGGCAATGCCTCTTATGATTTATTCTTATTTGATACTAGCTCCAGGCTCTGGTTAAAAGCCTGGAGCCCGGGGATTATAAATTACTATCGATGAACGCGGTCAACTGTGATTTTGACAAAGCACCTACTTTGGTTGCTTCTACATCACCGTCTTTGAAGATCATCAATGTCGGGATACCGCGAATGCCAAACTTTGGTGGTGTTGCTGAGTTCTCATCGATATTCAGCTTAGCCACTTTTAATTTACCGGTATATTCGCCAACTATTTCCTCGAGTATGGGCGCGATCATCTTGCAAGGGCCACACCATTCAGCCCAATAATCAACCAGCACAGGAATTTCTGACTTTAAAACGTCTTCTTCAAATGAATCATCTGTAACGTAAACAATGTCGCTGCTCAACGTGTAACCTCATTTATATTGTTTGTTATGTATAGAATTATCGTGTTAACGATGTAAGGATTTGTAATGAATAATCTTGCTTATTAATCTTATCGGGTTCGAAGTATTCGGGAATCAAGATATTGATGCTCCATATAATAGACTATTTTTTAAATTTGTACACCCCCAATTCTTCTATTTTAATGTAAGCTACGCCCCCATGAATCATCACCTTACAGAAATACGCTTTAAAGACTTCGATCTCGACCCCAGTATAATCAAAGGGCTGGACGAAGCTGGCTTTGAATTTTGCACACCTATCCAGGCACAGAGCATCCCGATCGCTTTAACCGGAAAAGACATCGCAGGTGAAGCACAGACGGGAACAGGCAAAACAGCCGCATTCATGGTCGCTTGTCTGGATCACTTATTAAAGAACCCCGCGCACGAACAACGCCAGAAGACAGAGATCCGCACCATGATCCTGGCGCCGACACGCGAGCTGGCCATCCAGATACATAAAGACGCTTCTGTGATAGGTAAATATACAGGTCTAAGCTTTGGCCTGGCCTATGGCGGAACCGACTATGACAAACAACGCCGCGCCCTTGAAGATGGCATCGATATACTTATCGGCACACCCGGTCGTACTATCGATTTCCTTAAACAGAGAGTATTCAGCCTGAAAAAATGCGAGGTGGTAATACTCGACGAAGCTGACCGTATGTTCGACCTTGGCTTCATCGATGACATGCGTTACCTGTTACGCCGTTGCCCCGACCCGGACAAACGATTGAGCCTGTTGTTTTCAGCAACACTGTCTCATCGTGTAGGTGAGCTTGCCTATGTGCACATGAATGATCCAGCAGAAATTCGTGTCGAAGCAGATACAAAAACGGCAGACAAGATCGAACAATCCATCTATTACCCGGCAAATGCAGAGAAGATACCCCTGCTGCTTGGTTTGATGGAGAAGTTAAAACCAACACGCAGTATCGTATTCATCAATACCAAACGGGTAGCCGATAAAGTCTATGCCTGGCTCGAAGGCAACGGTTACAAATCAGCATTATTATCGGGCGATGTACCTCAGAAAAAACGCCAGAGCCTGCTGAAGAAATTTCAGGATGGCGAATTTAATACACTGGTCGCCACCGACGTTGCCGCTCGCGGATTACATATTCCTGCAGTCAGCCATGTCTTTAATTTCGACCTGCCGCAATCCGGCGAGGATTATGTACACCGTATCGGTCGTACTGCTCGTGCTGGCGCCAGTGGCTTCGCTATCAGTTTTGCCTGTGAAGATTTCGCGCATTACATCATGGACATCGAAGAATATATCGATCAGAAAATTGGCAGAGAAGCGGTGACCAGTGACCTGCTCCCCAAACCGAAACCACCGATCAAGATGGAAAGGCGGGAAAGGCCAAGCCGGCCAAACTCAGGCAAATCGGGCGGCAACCGAAATCAGAAACATGGCCGGGATAACAGGCATAAGGACCGTAGAAGATAGTAGAAAGATTTAAGTTTTTCTAACATATAACTTACAACTCACCTCTACTGACTGAGCTTTTCAAAAACCTCTTCAGCAACTACTATTGCCGAGCCAACATCGTTCGACAGAACACTAAAATGCCCCATCTTACGACCCGGACGCGCCTCTGTTTTACCATAGAGATGCAGCTTGATATTGTTCTGCGTGAATATAGTCAACCAGTCTGGCGTCCATAGATCACCCAGCATGTTCACCATGACAACCGGTGACATGAGGCGGGTGTCACCCGGTTTCAAACCACACATCATCCGCACCTGCTGCTCAAACTGCGAGGTGACACAGGCATCCTTGGTATAGTGGCCACTATTGTGCGGGCGAGGTGCCATCTCATTGAAATACAGCACGTTATCGTCACTGACGAAAAACTCCACCGCCAGGATGCCGACATAGGACATGGCATCAGCGAGTAGCGACGCGTTCTCGATAGCAAGCTGTGTTATCTCATCGTTGACACGTGCAGGCACGATACTCATATGCAGGATGCCATTCCTGTGCTGGTTCTCTGAAACCGGGAAGCTTGCCACTTCTGCATCAGCATTTCTGGCCACGATGGCAGAGACTTCGCAGCGGATATTGATTTTTTTCTCTAGCACGCAAGCAACTTTGCCAGCATCAGCATAGGCATCAACAAGTTGTGAAAAATCATTGACTACATACTGGCCCTTGCCATCATAACCCAGGGTGTTGCTCTTCAGGATGGCAGGAAAACCTATGTCTTCCGCAGCCTGTTGCAACTCACTTTCCTCAAGGATTGCACAATATGGTACAGGCTGCAGGCCGGCTTTTTGTGCGAACTGTTTCTCGAGATCACGATTCTGCGCTATCTCCAAAGATTCAGCAACCGGAAACACCGTGGTTTTATCCGCGATAAATCTTACGCTCTGCGAGGGGATATTCTCAAATTCCAGGGTGATGGCATCGCACTGTTCAGCCATCTGTTGCAGCGCTGCCTGGTCGGTATAACCCGCCTCGATATGCATATCAGCGATATGACCGGCACCGCAGTTCGGGTCAGGATCAAGCACGACAACCCGGTAACCCATGGTACGCGCAGCAACACAGAACATGCGGCCGAGCTGGCCACCGCCCAATACGCCCAGTGTTGCACCCGGTAAAATTTGCTTTG
>Ga0316190_10003658_pt1 | contig 11149 bp, 11 predicted proteins | sample Eddworburrow2_MG_FD_204929 | JGI IMG/M metagenome (GOLD analysis project Ga0316190, IMG submission 204929) | Coastal sediment microbial communities from Maine, United States - Eddy worm burrow 2 | ecosystem: Environmental > Aquatic > Marine > Coastal > Sediment | place: USA: Maine | collected... | reverse complement strand
CCAGACTTCGGTGAGCTGATCGGCGACCTGTCGGGCCTGGGCGGCTGCGCCGTCGAACATGTCACGGGCCGCACTGGAGTAACCCTTGGCGGCATCCTTCACGTCCTGGGAATAGGCGGCGTCCGGTTCCGAGGAACGGGTCCGGTACTGGCCCTCGAGGATTCTCCCGTACTCGCCGCTGTCCACCCATTTCCGCAGTTCGGCCACCCGCGCCACCGCGAAAGGGTGGGTCGTGCCCAGCATCGACAACAGCTTGTAGACGTCGTCGAGCACATTGCTGGAGGTGAGGTACTCCTCGGACTGAGCGATGAACTCGTCCAGGTCCAAGTCCTCACCGCGGGCCCCGCCGGCTATTCGCATCAGGGTCGTCATGGCGACCCGAGGATCCTGGACCGCGAGCAAACCGGCGCGATCCGACGACAGCTCGGCCTTGCGTGACCATTCGAGCAGGGCGTACAGGATCGGCCGGGCGGCGATACCCGCCAGCGGGTACCGGGTGACGGTGAGGCGCAACAAGATCATGAGCATCGTGCGATACACCGCGTGACCGCTGGCGATATGGCCGACCTCGTGGGCCACGACCACCTTCACGTGCTCCCGGTCCATGATCTCGAGCGTGGAGGAGTTCAAGACGATGAAGGGCCGGTCCAGCCCGACCGCTCCGGCGTTGACCAACGGTGTCTGGCTCACATAGACGTCGGGGATCGGCGACACGTCGAGGGTGTCGCACACCTCGAGCACCTGTTCATAGAGCCACGGGTACTGAACAGGTGTGACCTTCACCGCGTTGGCCCGGAATGCCAAACGGATGGACCGCTCACCGAACAGGCCGACGATCTTGCGCAGCGCGAGATCGAATCCGGGAATCCGCCGCAGGGCGTTGAGCGCCGCTCGATCCGCAGGGTGTTCCCACGCTGAGGGGCTGATGTCGGGCAGGCGAACTCTGGTGGCGGCCACGGGTGTCAGTCTACGGGCCCACGACCCGTGGCGGGCCGGTGATGTGATCCGGGAGGCTGGGCCGGGACCGATTTCGCCGGTACGCTCCGGGCGTGAATGTCGATCGGGTACTGCTCGCTGCGCCCCGCGGCTTCTGCGCCGGCGTGGAAATGGCGATCAAAGCCTTGGCCTGGATGGTGCAAGCCTTTGAGCCGCCGGTGTACTGCTATCACGAGATCGTGCACAACCTTCGGGTGGTCCAGCGCTTCGAGGATCTCGGAGTGATCTTCGTCGACGACGTGGCCGACGTGCCACCGGGCCGGCCGATCATGTTGTCCGCCCACGGCTCCGCGCCCGAGGTGGTGGCCGCCGCATCGGCCAACGGTGGCTATGTCGTCGACGCGGTCTGCCCCTTGGTCACCAAGGTCCACCACGAGGTCAAGATCCGCGCCGCGCAGGGGTATCAGATCATCTATGTAGGCCATGAAGGCCACGAGGAGGCGGTAGGCACGATGGCCGTCGCCCCCGAGTCGACCCATCGGGTGGCGACCACTGCCGAGGTGGCGGCCCTGCCCCCGCTCGATGGACCGGTTGCCCTGCTGGCCCAGACCACGCTGAGCCATCGGGAGTGGAGTGATGTGCTCGATGCCGCTCGCGACCGCTTCGTCGACCTCTGGGTGCCTGGCCGCAGCGACCTGTGTTTCGCCACGACCAACCGGCAGTCCGCCCTGATGGCGATCGCCCCCCGGTGTGACGCCATGGTCGTGATCGGGTCGGCGAACTCCTCGAACACGAGCGCCCTGGCCCGACTCGCCGCCGACTCCGGCTGCGAGCGGGTCTTTCGGGTCAACTCGGCAGACGAACTACCCGATGATCTCTTCGGCACCGTGGGCGTTACCGCGGGCGCGTCCGCCCCCGAGGATCTCGTCGATCAGGTGATCGAGCGGCTGGCACCCGCCCACGGGGTGGAGCAGATCTCCGTCACCACCGAGGACGAGTACTTTCCCCCGCCGCGCCATCTGAGAAATCTGCTGAGCGCCATCGAGGTGCTGGCCACCCTGAGCCTCGGAGGCCCGATCGACGGCCGACCCCCGGCCGACGACCGCACCCGCCAAGCCAGCACGGTACTGGCCCATCTTCGCTGACCTCACGAGCGCGGACCGCACCGGTCCGGTTCAGCTGGAGTACTGGGCGGCGAACTCGGCGTGGGCGGCCAAGATGGGCAGCACCTTCTCCGCAGGCGCCGGAGGAAGCCCCAACACGATGCGGGTCAGACCGGCCTCGACCAACGAGTCGACGATCTCGGCCTTGGGCGGCGTACCGAACTGGCCGAACGAGATGGAAGCCGGGTCCCGACCGGCGTCCTCCGCCATCTGGCGGATGGTCTTGACCTGGTCGGCGATGTCGTACCGGCCGCTGATCGGCATGAACCCATCACAGAATTCCACGATGTCGGCCATGGTCTTGGGGCCGGCCGCACCACCGAGGATCACCGGCGGGTGGGGCTTGGTCGTCGGCTTGGGCCACGACCAGCTCGAGGAGAAGTCGACATGTTCGCCGTGGTACTCAGCCTCGTCGTTGGTCCACAGCTCTTTCATCGCGAGGATCCGCTCGCGCACCACGGCCCGACGTTCGGTGTAGCTCACCCCGTGATGGGCCAGTTCCTCCTTGTTCCAGCCGTAACCGATGCCGAACAGGAACCGACCGTTGGACAGGGCGTCGACCGTGGCCACCTCTTTTGCCAGCCAGATCGGATCCCGCTGAGCGACGAGGGTGATGCCGGTCCCGAGCTTGATGTTCTCGGTAACCGCAGCCGCGGCCCCCAACGCGATGAACTGATCATGGGTCCGCCAGTACTCCTCGGGCAGCGGCGGAGCCTTCGGGTTCCCACCCCAGGGGGTCACCCGACTGGTCGGGATATGGCTGTGTTCTGGGAACCAAATGGACTCGAAGCCCAGCGCTTCGGCTTCTTTGGCCAACTCGATCGGGTTGATCGCCTTGTCCGTCGGAAACATGTTCACACCGAAATCGACCATGGTTTGCTCCTCGTTCGCGAATCCCTGTGTGTAATCGCGCTCCGGTGCGCTCGGCTAATCTCAGCCAATTAGAGCGGGGCCTGGGCCTCGTCGTAGAGGTCTTGGAGGTCGGCACGGAGCCGCTCGCTCAGCTCCCTGACGGGCCGACGGGACACACGCCGTCCCTCGACCCGCTCGGGCGGGTGGATCGGGGCCCCGATCACGATGCGCACCCGGGCCGGGTACACGAGCTTGGCCCCCGCGGGCATGGCCGCATCGGACCCGCCGATGCCGACCGGAACGATCGGAGCACCGGTACGGCAGGCCACGAACGCCGGACCATCGAAGATCTGCTCGACCACCGGTCCCGCTTTTCGGGTGCCCTCCGGGAACATCACTAACGGCTGACCCAGTGCGAGCACCGCCTCGCACAGCTTCAGGGCTTCGCGGTCCGCCCGGCCCCGGTTGACCGGGAAACCGCCCATCGCCGACAGGAACCAGCCGCTGAAGCGATACTTCCACGCTCCCTCCTTGCCCATGTACCGCAATCGGCGTCGGGTGATGACGCTGACCAATGGGGTGTCGATGTAGGAACGGTGCACGGGAGCGAGGATGAACGGACCGGTGTCGGGAACATGTTCTCGACCCACGACCTCGAGATGCCAGTACAGGCGCATAGCCCCGGCCAGAACGGCTCGGAGCGAGTCGTAGGTGAGACGCACGGCCAGGCTCGGATTTCCCGAACTCCAGGAGTCGAGTACGGGATGGGCGCGATAGCGAGCCGGTGACGTCACCTCTCCCCCGCCCACTGCTCGCTCAGCAGGCCTCGCCCCGTCCTCGCTCACCGCTCGTGTCCCGCTTCCCGCCAGGCATCGGCGACCGCCTCAACCACCTCGTCGATCGCCAGCTCGGAGGTGTCGATCACGAGGGCGTTCTCGGCGGTCGCCAGCGGCGAGTCGGCCCGAGTGGAGTCCACCCGATCCCGTTCGACAAGCTTTTCCAGCTCGGCGGCAGGATCGTTGCCGGACTGGGCGGCACGGCGAGCGGCGCGCACCTCGGGCCGGGCGTCGAGATACACCTTCAACCGTGCGTTGGGGAACACCGCGGTGCCAATATCCCGCCCTTCGAGCACGGCCGGGCCGATGTCGGTCGCCCACGCCCGCTGGCGGGCTTGCAGAAGCCCGCGCACCACAGGGTGGGCGGACACCATGCTCACCGCGGCGGTGACCTCCGCGCCCCGGATAGCAGCCGTGGCATCGACCCCGTCGACGGTGACCGAGACCCCGTCGACGTCGAGCGAGTCCGGGCCGATGACGATGTCTGCGTCGGTCGCCGCCGCGGCCACCGCCTCCGTGTCGGTCAGATCACACCCGCAGGCCAGTACGGCGAAGGTGACCGCGCGGTACATGGCCCCGGTATCGAGGTACTCCAGACCGAGATGGGTGGCAACGAGACGAGCCACGGTCGACTTGCCCGTGCCGGCCGGACCATCGACGGCGAGCACCGGCACCTCGGACGCGTTGGCAGCCGAGTCGTTCACACCAGTGTGCGGGTCGACGGCTTGTAGCCGTAGGCGTGGAGTGACTCCACCAGCTCATCGGACCGGTGCGCCTCCACCAGCAGGTGCAGGACCCCTTTCTGACCCTCCGGGGAGTGGGAGATCTCCAGGTCGAGGATGCTCACGTCGAGCTCGCTGGCCCGGGTAGTGACATCGGCCAGCACCCCCGGCTCATCAGGGATCGGTATCAGCACCTCCATCAGCTGCGCCGGGCGTCCGAACCGGGCCGGCAGGTTCATCCGTGCCGCTCGTGCTCCGCTGAGCAGGGCGGTCAGAGACTCATGATCATCCTCGGCCACGATCCGACGGACGGAGCTGAGCGTCTCCATCAGCTGGTCGAGCGCGCTCAGTATCTCGTCCCGGTTCTCACCACAGATATCGGGCCAGATACCGGGATGGCCCGAAGCAATTCGGGTCATGTCCCGGAAGCCGCCGGCCGCGAGGCGCAACATCACCCGACGGTCGTCGGCCTGGTCGCTGGCGATCGTCATCAGCGACGCCGCGGTCAGGTGGGGCACGTGGGACACGAACGCCACCAGCTTGTCGTGACGTTGTGGGGGCAACGACACGATCTCGGCCCCGAGCTCGGTCAGGACGGAACGAGCGTAGGTATAGGTTTCGTCACTCGTAACCTCACCGGGGGTGAGCACCCACACCGCGCCGGAAAACAGATCGGGATCGGCGCCGTCCACCCCGTCGGTCTCCGCCCCGGCCATCGGGTGACCGCCTATGAACCGAGGATCGTTGACCGCCTCGACGATGGCCCTCTTCACGCTCCCGACATCGGTCACCACGCCCGAGGTCTCGGCCAGCGCCCGCTTCGACGCCGCCGCGATCGAACGGACCGGAGTAGCCACAAACGTGATCTCAGCCCGCGGGTCGTTACCCACGGAATCGATGGCCCCTAGCTCCAGGGCGCGCGCCACCCGGGCTTCATCATGATCCACCCCCGAGACCACCCAGCCTCCGCGACGCAACGCCATGCCGATGGAGCCACCGATGAGACCGGTACCGACAATCGCTGCTCGCCTTCGTTCGAACACGCGCTCAGACGGGGGCCAAGGCCCGCGCCGCGCCCATGAGGGGTCTACGGGCCGCGCGGAACAAAACGATCATGGGGTGGACTCTATATCGTCGTCATTCCGAGGCTGCGCCGCGGCGGTCAGCTGACGGACCTCGGTCGAGGTGAGCTCCCGGCGCTCGCCAGGCGGCAACGACCGGTCCGCTATGGGCCCGATCCGGGTCCGGACGAGGCGCATCACCGGGTGACCCACCGTCTCGCACATCCGCCGGACCTGACGGTTGCGACCCTCGTGAATCACGAGCTTCAGCAGCGAAGGCTCGGTTTGAGACACCCGGGCCGGCGCGGTCATGCCGTCGTCCAGCTCGACCCCTTCTCGCAGGCGCCTCAACGTCCCCCTCGACGGTATGCCTTCGACTTTGGCCAGGTATTCCTTGTCCACCCCGAACGACGGATGGGTCAGCCGGTGGGCCAGGTCGCCATCGTTGGTGACGATCAACAGCCCTTCGGTGTCCGCATCGAGGCGGCCGACCGGAAACACCCGCGGCTCGGCGGCAAAAGCGTCGATCACCGTGGGTCGGCCCTGGGGGTCCGACGCGGTGGTGATGACCCCGGCCGGCTTGTTGTAGAGCCAGTGGACCAGGTCGGGGCGCACTCCGACCGGCTTGCCGTCCACGACGACACGATCCCGCTCCGGGTCGACCCGGCGACCGAGTATGGCGACCTCGCCGTTGACGGTGACCAGCCCATCGGCGATCAGGTCATCACACATCCGGCGGCTACCGAAGCCCACCCTGGACAGCACCTTCTGGAGACGTACGCCGTCGGTCATCGTTCCTCATCAAACAGGGCGTCGAGATCCGGAGCATCAGCAGTCACGAACAGGGCATCGACACTGCCCGTCTGGGTCACGACCGTGTTTGGTCCGCAGCCCTCGTCCGGCCCGACTTTAGCGGCCGAGCCGTCCGAATCAGGCGTCGCCGCATCAACATCGCCCTCGGGCGGTGCCCCATCGTCATCGGCCAACGCACCGCGCGGAGCGCTATCGGGACCAGGGCCGGCGCCGGCGTCAGGGCCGATGGCCGCGTCAGACTCAATGGCCGCGTTGGCGTGGGCTTCCATTTCGGCGACGCCTGCCGTCTCCTGTTCGGTGCGCAGGCCCTGCTCGAGCGCCTCGACAACCTCCGGGCCGGGCACGAAGTCACCCAGCGCGGGGAGCTCGTTCAGATGGTCCAAACCCAGCCGTTCGAGAAAGGTGTTGGACGTGCCATACATCAGGGGCTGACCGGGTCCCGGATCGCGGCCCAACTCGACGATGAGATCCCGTTGGGTCAAGGTGCGCATGACGCCGTCGACGCTGACGCCCCGGATGGCCGCGACCTGAGCTCGGGACACGGGTTGTTTGTAGGCAACGATCGCGAGGGTCTCCAACGCGGCCGAGGACAGCCGTGTGCTCTGCCCTTCGAGCACAAAACGTTCCAGGTAGGAAGCGAGATCCGGGTGGCTCTGAAGGCGATACCCGCCCGCGACCCGGGCCAGCACAAATCCTCGGCGATCACGCTCATAGTCCTGGCCGAGCGTCTCGCACATCGCCACCACCTGATCGGTGGGTATCTCGAGCAGTTGAGCGAGCACGTTGGGGGCGACCGGCCGGTCGGCCACCATCAACACCGCTTCGATGGCGCGCCGACGCTCGACCGCCTTGTCCTCCGCGCTCGGCGACGCAGGGTCATCGGCTGCGGGCTGGTCGTCGGCGTCGGTCATCTCCGGTGCCTTCATCCCTCGTAGGCGTCCACGAGATCGGGGTGCAGCGCTTCGGGATCGTGATCCGCGATCCAGCTGATCGAGATATCGCCAAAGTTGGTGACCTGGTCGAGATCGACCTGACCTTGTTTGTACAGCTCGAGCACGGCGAGGAATCGTATGACGACCTCGATCCGATCGACCAGCGCACCCGTGAGATCACGGAAACTCAGTCGACCCGCCACCGCGATCTCCTCGGCCACCTCCACCATGGCCTCGGCCACAGTGGTGCGAACCGGGGCCAGATGGTCGGTGTTGACCTTGGGCACCGGCTTGGGGGTCAGCGCCCTGATATAGGCAGCACGAATGTCGAGCGGGCCGACTCCCGCGAGCGGATCAGGAGCCAGATGGATCAGATCGTCTTCCAGCCCGGCGGTGCGGGGCCAGCTGCGAGCGGCTGCGTCCGCCATTCGCTCGAGGACCGAAGCGGCATCCTTGAACGTCTTTGCTTCGAGCAGGCGGGCGAGCAGAAGGTCTCGCTCTTCCCACAGCGCCAGCTCATCGTCGAGATCGATGTCGGATTCGTCGGGCAGCAGGCGCCTCGACTTCAACTCGACCAGGGTGGCGGCGATCAACAGGAAACCGGTGGCCACCTCCAAGTCGAGAGATTCCATCCGTTCGATCTCCGCGAGGTACGCGTCGACGATCCGGCTGAGCGAGATGTCATACAGCTCGACGGCCTCGGACAAGATGAGATGCAAGAGCAGGTCGAAAGGGCCCTCGAAGACGTCGGTACAGACCTCATAGGTTCCTCTGGCCGAGCTTGTTTCGACGTCCACAGTGCTGTGCCTACCGCTCCACTGGTCTTACGTCTGGTCCAACGTCTGGCCCAACGTCATTGACTGCCCTGCCCTGACTGCCCTTGCCCTGTACTGCCCACCTTGGGCCGACTGCCTCTATTGCCCGGGCCATATCTGATTGGCCGTACTGATTGGCCAGATTGACCGGCCGGTGTTCGAGACCCCGCAGGTACCCTACGCCCGCCGCGTGACAGCAGTGTAATTCGACCCGGGAGAAACGCAACCCGGAGGGTCGGGCAGGGAGCGACCGGGAAAACTCGATTCCGGGGATGCGCCCGGACCGGTACGATCGGCCGCCATGGCTCGTGTCCTCTCCTGTATTCAACCAACCGGCGCCGTCCACCTCGGTAACCTGCTGGGCGCCTTGCGCAACTGGGTGGCCGAGCAGTACACCGACGACTCGTTTCATGGTGTCGTCGACCTGCACGCCATCACGATCCAACAAGATCCCGAACAGCTCCGAGCCAAGACCTTGGAACTGGCCCAACTGCTGGTGGCGGTAGGCCTCGATCCGGACGGCACCACGATCTTCGTGCAGAGCCATGTGCGCGAGCATGTCGAGCTGGCATGGTTGATGGAGTGCACGGTCAGCTTCGGCGAGCTGCGGCGAATGACCCAGTTCAAGGACAAGTCCGACGACAACACTTTTGTCTCGGCCGGCTTGTTCACCTATCCCGCCTTGATGGCCGCCGACATCTTGCTCTACGACGCCGACAAGGTGCCGGTGGGTGATGACCAGCGCCAACATCTCGAGCTGACCCGCGATGTCGCCATCCGCTTCAACAGTCGGTATGGCGAGACATTCGTGGTGCCCGAAGCGTCGATCCCTCCGGCCGGGGCCCGGGTCATGGATTTGCAGAATCCCACCAAGAAGATGTCGAAGTCGGCCGAGGCCGAGACCGGTACCATCAATGTGCTCGACGGACTCAAGACCGTTGAGAAGAAGATCAAGCGAGCGGTGACCGACAGCGAGAACGAAGTTCGCTATGACGTCGTCGAGAAGCCAGGGGTCACGAACCTGCTCGACATCCTCGGCGCGACCACCGGTCGGGATCCTGTGGCGCTCGCCGAGCAATATTCCCAGTACGGTCAGCTGAAAGTGGACACCGCCGAGGCCGTCGTGGAGATGCTCCGGCCCATACAGGCCAGGTTCGCCGAGCTGGCCGCCGACCCGGCGGCCACGGCCCAGATCCTCCGCGACGGCGCCGACAAGGCCCGAACCGTCGCCGAGGTCGTCCTCGCCCGCGCCAAGACCAACATCGGGCTCCTCGCACCCTAAGCACTGACCTTGGCCAGCCCAGGGCTGTGCCGTTCGGGTGAGTGAAGCCGGGTCGGGGCGGCGGGTAATCTCTGGCGGGTGACGACCATCACCCGGTCGACGTGGCTTCGTGTTCTGGTGACCCTCATCACCGTGACGGCATTGCTGTGGCCGATCGTGTCCGGGGCGGATTCGTTTCCGCTCTCGACCTACCCGATGTACGCGACGGCTCGGCCGCGCCAGGGCTCGCTGGTAACCGCGGTCGGGCTCGACGATCAAGGCCGGGAGATCCGACTCTCGCTGGCGCTTATCGGATCGACCGACGACCCGTTGATCGCCGAGTCCTTACTGAGGACCGCCGTGCGCCAGGAGCGGACCGGGCGTTTGTGCACGGAGATCGCGGCACGGACCGCTCGCGATGCGCAGCGTCACGAGGTGATCGACATCGTCGTGCTCACCGAGCTGCTCGATCTGGTGGACCTCGTGGCCGGCACCGCTCCCCCCTCGGAGCGCACGGTCCACGCCACCTGTGCGGTGCGACGATGATCCGCTGGACGCGCCTCGCCGATGTGCTGGCCCCGACGGCACCGCCGGAGCGACTGGCGACATTCCGGGTGCTGGTCACCGGTTTCATCACCGCGTATCTGCTGGTACGGCTGCCGGTGTTCCTCGCGCTGGGTGACAACCATCCGAGCCGGTTCGAACCGGTGGGCGTGATCAGCCTGCTCAACCAGCCGCTGCCCTCCACCGCGGTGAAGCTGGTGGCGGCCGCCACGGTGGTGCTCGGCGGCGCGGCGTTCGTCGGGTTCCGGTTCTCTCTCAGCGGGCCCCTGTTCGCGGTCTTGGTGCTCGCCGTGTTCTCCTATCGGTCTTCGTGGGGCCAGATCTTGTGGTTCGAGCATCTGATGGCACTACACGGCGCAGTAGTTGGGTTCAGCCCTGCAGCCGATGCGCTCTCTCTGGATGCTCGCCGATCGTCTCCGAGAGCGGTGGCCCATGTCCGCTACGGCTGGCCTGTCCGGCTGGCCGCCATCATCACGGTGACCACCTATCTGATCGCGGGTGTAGCCAAGGTGCGCATCGGCGGCCTCGATTGGGTGGAGGGCGAGTCCTTGCGCAACCACATCGCCTTCTCGGCGGCCCGAACCGAGGTGTTGGGAGGCTTCTCTTCGCCCTTGGCCAAGCCGTTGATGAACCTGCCTTGGGTGCTCACCGTGCCGGCGGCGGGATCCGTGCTGTTGGAGCTGGCCGCGCCCCTCGCGTTGGCGGGCGGACCGCTCCGGCGGGTGTGGGTTGTGGCGACCTGGTCCATGCACGCGCTAATCGCAGCCTCGATGTTCGTCGTGTTCGCGTACCCCCTCTACGGCATCGCGTTCGCTCCCTTGTACCGCCTTGAACATCTGGGCCCCCGCATCGTGGCCACGACCCGTTCGCTCCGTCGACCGGCACGCTCTTCGAGATGACCATCGGGCGATCGTCAGCCGGCCCGCCCCCGGCCACGACCAGCTCCCCGGGCAGGCGCCCCTTCGACTCGCCCCAGGACGCGCCCACGACCTCGCGAGATGACTACCGCCCCGCCGACGACCGCGGGAGCGAAACCCGCCCGACGACGGCGACAAGGAGCCCGGAAGCCACCACCCGAGCCGTTGCCCCCTGGAAGTCCCCGCGACATGGCGGGATGAACACCAGCATCCCCCGACGACCACCACAACGAACCCGGAAGCCACCACCCGAGTCGTTGCCCCCTGGAGGCACCCC
>Ga0316190_10003656_pt1 | contig 11153 bp, 10 predicted proteins | sample Eddworburrow2_MG_FD_204929 | JGI IMG/M metagenome (GOLD analysis project Ga0316190, IMG submission 204929) | Coastal sediment microbial communities from Maine, United States - Eddy worm burrow 2 | ecosystem: Environmental > Aquatic > Marine > Coastal > Sediment | place: USA: Maine | collected... | reverse complement strand
TCTACGCTCTCTGCCGACCGATGAATTCCGCGCGGGAATGGCCGAGATCATCAAATACGGCGTGATCGAAGATCCTAAATTATTTACTTTCCTTGAGCAAAATTCTGAAAGAATACTGGCGCAAGACACCGAATGCCTGGAAACGATCATAGAAACTTCATGCGCGATCAAAGCCAAAGTCGTGGAACGCGACGAACGGGAAAGCAGTTACCGCATGGTCCTGAACTTCGGCCATACCCTGGGTCATGCAGTTGAAGCTTTGACCGGTTACTCCAAGTTCAAACATGGCGAAGGAATAGCGATTGGAATGGTCTACGCCGCCAAACTGTCTTACCAGCTGGGAAAATGCTCCGAGAAAGTCGTGCAAAAAATTGAAGCTCTGGTTGAACAATTTGGCCTGCCCTCGCGCTTGCCGGATTTTTCTGCAAGCGAGTACATTGAGACCATGTACCGGGATAAAAAAGCCCACGATCGTAACATCCGATTCATTCTGGTCAAAGACATCGGTACGGTGGAAATCGTCGATCGTGTCGCAGAGGCCGATATTCAAAAAGCCCTGACAGCCTGAGTACGTAGACGTTCTCCACCCCTGTTTTCCATATCTTGACTTCCCACCGCCATTTGTTATATTCGATTCAGTTATCACTTCCCGTTTGAGCGTTTCTGTCTCAATCGTTTGGTTAACACCTGAATGCTTGGAGGTGTCCCATGTCAAAATTATTCAAAAATTATATCAACGGTAAATGGAAAGCCTCTTCCAGTGGAGAAACGTTTGAAAACGTAAATCCCGCCAATCACAACGAGGTTCTGGGGCGGTTCCAGAAGTCCAACAAAAAAGACGTTAACGAAGCCATATCCGCAGCAGAAAATGCGCAGAAGCAATGGCGCGAAACCCCCGCTCCCAAACGCGGGGAAATCCTGTTCAAGGTCGCCGAACTGCTCCAGCAACAAAAGGAATCGCTGGCGCAGGACATGACCCGCGAAATGGGCAAAATCATCAGCGAAACCCGCGGTGATGTGCAGGAAGCTATCGATCTCACCTATTACACCGCCGGGGAAGGCCGCCGACTGCTCGGCGAAACGGTTCCCTCTGAACTGAAGAATAAATTCTGTATGTCGGTGCGCATGCCGGTCGGGATTGTTTCCGCCATCACACCGTGGAATTTTCCCCTCGCCATTCCGTCCTGGAAGCTGGTGCCGGCTTTGGTCTGCGGCAACACGGTAGTCATCAAGCCCGCGACAGATACACCCTTATCGGTGTTCAACTTCGTCAAGATTTTCGAAAAAGCGGGACTGCCTCCCGGCGTACTGAATTTGGTCACAGGCTCTGGTAGTGAAGTCGGTACGCCGATGACGGAGCACGAAAAAGTCAAGCTCGTCTCCTTCACCGGATCGACCGATACCGGCTCTTTGATTGCATCTTCCTGCGCCCGCAACATGAAACAGTATTCGTTGGAGATGGGCGGCAAGAACGCCATTATTGTGATGGATGACGCCGATCTGGATCTTGCGGTGGAAGGCGTCATCTTCGGCGCGTTCGGTACCACTGGCCAACGGTGTACGGCTTGTAGCCGCGTCATCGTCCACAAAAAGATCATAAAGAAGTTTACCGACCTGCTGGTCGCGCGTACCAAAACTTTAAAATTGGGCGACGGCCTCAAGGCCAAAACGGATGTTGGTCCGCTCATCAACGAAAGTCAGCGTACCAAGGTTCACAACTACGTGCAGATTGGCAGTAACGAGGGAGCGAAGCTTCTCATCGGTGGTAAACACGCCACCGGCAAGGACTGCAAGAACGGATCGTTTTATCAACCGACAATTTTTGCAGACGTGGCGCCGAAAATGCGCATCTCTCAGGAAGAGATTTTCGGTCCGGTGGTGGCCATCATCCCCTGCAACAGCTTCGAGCAGGCGGTGGAGATTGTCAACGACTCCAAATTCGGTTTGTCATCCGCCATCTACACGCGCGATGTCAACCGGGCCTTCAAAGCCATCGAAACTCTGGATACAGGGATTACCTACATCAACGCATCGACCATCGGTGCGGAAATCCAACTGCCGTTTGGCGGCACCAAGGGTACCGGAAACGGTCATCGTGAAGCGGGCACCACGGCACTCGAAATTTTTTCCGAATGGAAATCTGTTTACGTCGATTACAGCGGTAAATTGCAGAAAGCACAAATCGAACACTAATAGTTTTTGTTCAACAAATAGACAGGATAACAGGATAAAGTTCGGATGAAAAAACAGAAGGTCTAAAAACCTCTACGGGTAACGAAAGAAAGGTAAACTCATTTTTCAATTTTCAATTTTGGCGAGCGGCAGTAAAGGCAACGCTGTTTATATCGAAAGCGAGCAGGCAAGTATTCTGATCGACATCGGCATCGGACCGCGTGTTCTTAAAAAACGTCTGGAGCATATCCGGCGTGAGCCGCAGGATGTTTCCGCCCTGTTTCTCACTCACGAACATTCTGATCATATCAGTGGTGCAGGTGCGCTCACCAAGAAACACGGTACACCTGTTTATGGAACGCGCGGCACACGCGAGGCACTGCAGCGGCACGTCAGCCCAGATGTTGACTGGCGGACCATTCAGCAGGAAGACGAAGCCGTGGTGGGAGATTTAACGGTCGAATCGTTCGGCACCCCGCACGACGCGGCGGAGTCGGTCGCTTATGTGGTGAAGTGCGGATCAAAGAAGCTCGGGCATATCACCGACCTCGGGAAGGTCACTCCACGTATCATAGAAAAATTGCAGGACTGCGATACTCTGCTGGTGGAATCGAATCACGACGAACGCATGTTGGAGAACGGGTTTTACCCTTGGCCTCTCAAGCAGAGAATTCAAAGCGACGTTGGCCATTTATCGAACGAAGCATGTGCCGATTTACTGGCGCAGGTGAAGCACGATGCGCTCAAAACGGTAGTGCTGATGCACCTCAGTGAATCCAACAACCATCCGGAACTCGCGATGGACTCCGCCCGCCGGGTACTGGGCGATCACCCTGCCACCCTCTTCCCCGCTCGCCAGAAACACCCTTCCGTCCTCATCCCTGTGGAATAATTTTTTTTACTTATATAATTATGAGCGACCTTAAAGATAAAATAATTGGTAGCTGGATGGGCATGGCGATTGGAGATGCTCTGGGTCAATCGGTGAAGGGCCTCAAGCCGGAGACGGTGAAGCAGTATTTCAAAAAGGTCGATGGTTACCACGATGTCCGGCCTTATATAGGCAAAGGCATCAAGCAATATCGCATGGCCGGATTGTATGGCGTGCAGACCCAGCGCGCGTTGGCGGTGTGCGACTCTCTGCTGAAAACCAAAAAACCGAGCGGAGAGGACTTGTCCGATGTGCTGGTGCGGTTGAGTGCCCACGGACCGGAAAACTATTTCGGTATGTTTAGGCGACCGGAAGGATGTTTTTACAAAAGCGTGCAGGACCTTCCAAACCGGGTTCGTCCCTTACTCGCCGATCAGGCATCGGCCTACGCCTGTTATTTTTCTATGGCGATGCCGCTTGCCTTGTATCAGCAGAGACCATCCAAAACATTGATGCAGTATTGCATTGAAGCGGCGTTGTTGTTGAGCCGTCACCCGTGGGAGGTCGTGGGTACGGCGGTGACCGGATTTATTACCACACGTCTATTGAATGAAGAAGGATTGCCGGATGGCGCCGCGTTGCTGAACGAGGCGGCGGAGTTTTGTAAGACAGCGGAGGGCTGGTATCGCGAAAATTATCCGGATCGCTTTGCATTACAGGAAAAAAACCCGGAAGCGATGAGTCGCACGTTGAGCGATTTAGCGGACCAAGTTTCGCAGGAGTCATTGGAAAATTTGCCAGGATGGATTAGTGCCAACGCCTCTTCTTATATTAAGACCGAAATCGTGCACGCCACGCAGGGCCATGCGCTGACGATCCTTCCGTTGGCATTGGTGCGGCTGTTGATGCCGGGTCAGGATTTTGCGAGTGCTTTGACCGGGACGCTGAATCTGGGTCGGGAAGCGGACAAGCTGGGGGCATTGATCGGGTGCTGGGCGGGGGCTGTTCACGGAGTATCAGGCATCCCCGGAAATTGGCAAACGGGGTTGGTCAATGGCAAGGAAATCAAGCTCCGGGGCGAGGCTCTGGCCAAGCGGAAAAAGGGAGTGGTGGGTAAGGATTTGCTGGATATGGAGCTGGGCCTGACCCAGAAAGAGGCCGAAGAGCGCCGTAAATATATGCCGAAGGAACTCCAAAAATCGGCGAAAAAAGCCTCTATTTTAGAGGACTTATGGATGGAAGAGGAGACTGAGGACACTCTGCCTCAGTTGAAGGAAGATCCCCGGCGCTGGAGGGAGTTTGAACGCGATAAAACCCGTAAAAAACGGGATCGGAGGCGCCTCCTGCCCGGAGAGGAAAATGACTGAATCCCTCTGACGGGGAGGTGAAACTTGCTAACCGTTGACGGCAGGGGATGATCTCCACGCGCGGTTTACAGTTTTAAAACTACCCGCGGCGATAAGCTGCCTCCCTGTCCACAATCGAACCTCGCTAAGCGGCTCGAAGTCCTTGAAATTTTAGGGACAAAGAGCAAAAAACCCTACCATTCTGCATTAAATCCCTTATACTTTATTTAATACATTGAATCCTAAAAAGTTATGCGACCCCGGCTCGAAATAGAGAGTTTTCGGGAGCTGGGTTTACTGTTTCCATTCAATTCATATGAAGGAGAACATTGTGAGAACCGGAAAAACGATGTTTTGGGTCTTGTTAATGAGTTTGATAGCCAGCGTGGCTATTGCCGAGGAGAAGTCCACGGTTCCGGGGGCGACTCTTGCTCCGGGCCAAGTTGTGATCTTTGGAAACCTATCTCCCGGAATGCCATTGAACAACGCAATTGTGTTGCTGGGAATTCCTGACAAGGTCAAAGTGATTCGTGGAGCGTCGGCGGACCGCGACAGTATCGAGATAAACTATGCCAGGTACGGCTTGATAGTGCGCGCCATGTCCGGGGGGTCCAACATTGAAGGCATTGAAGTGGGACCTACCTTTAAAGGAACATTCAAATCCGAAAACGATATCAAGCTGGGCGTTAAATACGAAATGTTGATCGGCGAATACGGTCTGCCCGCCTCTCTGACTGCGCAGGTGATGCGATATCCCAAACGCGGACTCTATTTCCAACTGAATAATGATCGCTTGTTGTCGGCGAAGACTTACGCCAGTGGCACCAAGCTGATGGATGCTTACTTGATGAATCCCTGAGAAAACTCCCTGTTTTCTTTGTGACGCTGATTGGGAGGGCACTTGTATGTGCCTTCCCGTAAGCGGTCACCCTGTCTTGTACCTATTTATCCTGCTGAACTAGAGGGTGTGTTGTATAGCGGAATCGAGGCTGTCCCACGTCTGGCACTCCGGACATATTCCCGACCATTGATCAAACTCACTATGGCATTGCCGACAAACGAACCTGGAAAGTGAGGTCGTCAGTTTTTTCAAGGCGGCGCGGGTGACTTGATCTGCCTTTTCCGCTTCGTTTTTGTCCTGATGCGCTTTGATGAGAAGCAGGTGTGCAGGGATGGAAGGCGATGCGATACTCCACAAGGTTTGCATGGCTTCTTCCATCTTTCCCTGATCCAGATACAGTCCGGCCAGAGTAAGGATCAGCGTTTCTTTTTTCGAATTCTGGGAGGCGCGAACAGCTTCCTGATACAGCTTGATTGCCTCTTCGGGTTGTTCCGCTTTTTCATAGGCTTCGCGCAAACGAAGCAGGCAAATGTGGGACCCGGTGCTTTCATAGCCGGATTTCCAGGTTTTGATTGCCGCTTTTGAGTTCCCGGTTTGCCGGTACAGGTCTCCCAATTTAATATAAGGGGGAAGCGACTTTGGGCTTTCTTTGATGGCCCGTTTCAATTCGGAAATTGCGGGTTCGAGTTGCTGTTGATCGATCAGTTCGCATCCTCTAAGATAGGCAATTTGACTGGAGTATTTTTTTTCCTGCTCCATTTCTCCGGCATTCGAGACATGCGACAAAATAGATTTTTGAATTTGCAGAACCTGATTCCAGTCATTCAGTTTCCGGTAAGCATCTCTTAGTTTACGAAGGGTGAATAGAGAGTCGGATTCCAAATGGCGGGCTTGTTTTAAGGCGTCTATGGCTTTGTCCAATTGCCCTGCAGTAGTAAAATCTTCGGCCAGGGATTGCAGCGCCTGAGGATTATCCCGGTCGGCCTCGACTGCTTTTTGGTGCGACTCAAGGGCTTTAGGTATTTTCCCCATTTCCCGATAAAGATTGCCCGCTTGAATCAATGAAGCAACGTGCTTCGGATTGCCATTCAAAATTTTATTGAATAGTGAAAGGGCCTTGTCACCGTGTCCACCTTTCAGGGCATTTTCAGCTTTCTGATACAGTCGTTCCCATTGTTTTCGGCGACGGGTTTTGGTTTCCAGAGATCGGGTTTTCAAAAACCGATTGAAGGCATTTTTGATTTGGCTGTAACCGGTGACGATGGAAGCGAGTAGAACTCCGATCAAAATTGAAATCAACAGGAACACTGCCGATGGAAGAGGGAAGGAAGTGTCCTTGGTCAGGCGGATTTCAACATCTCCCGGATTCAGTAACGTGAAGTATATGGTCAGGAGAGCGAAGGAAACGAAAGCAATAATGAATCGTAAAGACACGTGGCGTCAGCCCCTATATAAGTAAACTGGTTCCCTTACAGTATAACCAATTTTGGCCTTCAGGTGGAGTTTGGTCGGCAAAAAGGCCTGAAAAACAGGATTTAAAAGGCTTCTAGGTGGTCTGATCCGTTATGTCCGCTACTCTTCTGATTCTGCTCGATGATACTCAGGCAGGACACGCAATGTTGGGCAAAAGGGACCACTTTCAGTCGGGGTTCGGGAATATGCTCCTCGCATAATTTACAGGTTCCGTAGCCGCCATTTTCAATTTGATAGAGGGCTTCCTCCACCTGAATCAATTTTTCGCGATCCTGTTCCCCGAGGTTGAGTAGTATTTGGCGTGAAAAGGATCGGGACGCTTCGTCAGTTGTATCGGGAATGACCTGGGTGAATTCCTCATCCTGGCTAGTTTTGATCGTTTTTTCTATTCCGCCCAGTAATTGGGAGCGGATGTCCTGCAATTTGGCTTTCATTGCGGGAAGACTTTTGTACTTCATGTTTTAGAATTCTCCACATTCTATGAACCACTCATTTCAGCGATAACGGGAACATCTCCCCACAACCGTTCCAAATCGTAATGACCTCTTGTCTCGTGATGAAACACATGAACCATCAAATCTCCCAGATCCAGAATGATCCAATTACCGGTAGAGAAGCCTTCTACAGTATGGACCTTGAAGGGACTTTTGTAAGACCACTCCTGAATGCCATCCGCTATTGCCTGGACCTGAACTTTGGACCGGCCACTGCAAATCATAAAGTAATCTGCCAAGGCGGTTCGGGTTCTTACGTCAAGAATTATAATGTCGGAAGCTTTTTTGTCGGTAGCGGCATCCACCACCAATTGTTGAAGCTCGTTCAAGGGTGCTTTCATTCGGGTTACGACCGGAGGGTTGCTTGGTATAAAAGATGGGCCATGATATACCGTTCAATTTCGGGTGGCAACATCTTTTTGACTGATAAGCCAGACTTTATCCGTTCTCGAATTTCGCTGGAGGATATATTGAGAGGTTCGATATCACAGAAAACGAGGGTCTTTGCGGTTTCCTGGCACAGGTAGGTATGTGCCCCGTTGGACTGCGATTGCAATTGATATAGAAAGGGGAGGCCGTCAATCAGGGAGTGCATTTTTTTTGAGGCGAGGTCGTTTGAGTAACCGGGACGGGTGGCTACGGCCAGGTGAGTTTTTTCTAAAATTTCCCGGACATTTTTCCAGGTAGCAAAGCCTTCAAAGGTATCCATTCCAAGGATCAAATACCACTCGGTTTCCGGGTACTGGTTTTGGAGCGTATTCAGAGTGTTGACGGTATAGGAAATCTCTTGTTGTTTAAGCTCAATATTTGAAACTTTAAAATGTGGATACGGTGCCAGGGCTTCTTTAAGCATGTTCAGTCGGTGGTTGGCATCGGTCGGGGGGTGGTCCTGTTTGTGAGGGGATTGCCAGGCGGGCACAAACCAGACCCGATCCAGAAGCAATATTTTCTGAATATTCCGCGCCAGGCCCAGATGCCCCAAAGTAATTGGGTCAAAGGTTCCTCCTAGAAAACCTGCTTTTTCTTTGGGAGAATTTATCGTCATATTAGTAGCCCCTCATCCTCAAAACCTTACCTTGAAATAGGATGGAGTCAAAACAATTTACGGTTATCGGCTCTATTACCGGTGCCCATAATTGTCAGTATATGTTTAAATGGTTAGGTTTACATATAATATTGGATTGAGGATGTTTAGGCATATGCTAATAACTTATTGATAAGCTGGCGGTTATTCCTTATTCTGAGAGTCGGGGAGAAAACGGCATTTTACTTGCATTGGGTCTATGTAAATGTGAAAAAAATAATGAGGAGAGAAGTGATGGAAGGCGTGATCAAGTTGATAAATTTGAAGAGAAAAAATTTGGTTTCCGAGCATGGATTCACTCTGATTGAATTATTGATAGTGATCGCTATTATTGGCATATTAGCGGCGATTGCCATTCCGCAATTCAACCAGTACAAAAGTCGTGCTTACGACAGTGACGCCAAGGCGAATCTCCATAATGTTTACGTTGCGTGCAAAGCATATTGGGCGGATTCAGGGTCTAATTCGACCTGCAATTCAACTTACTATAATGCGACTACTTACGGTTATATTCAATCGAATGATGTGAGTATTCTTGCCGCGGGTGTGGACTGGGCTTTTACGGGTACTGCTCAAAACACGAACAGCACTAACTCCTACAGTATTGACCAAAAAGGGTTCATCACCCGATTGTGATAACGGCATCTTGGTTCTTATGGGTTCGAGCCATTGTAATTTCCAAGCTTTATTTTTCTTTGATCCCAGCAAGTAAGATAGAATTTCGATGAGGGAGATGAACTCTCCCTCAATCTTTCCTTGGCCATCCCAACACAATTTCAATTATCAGACCACATCAATCAGGTTATTTAAGGTTTTATTATTGTTCTCCTGTTTGAGTGTCGATGACTCGGGTGAACCTCTTTAGCTGAATGGGGTTTCGCAATTTTTGTTTTTAAAGTGACACAATTTGTCGATTATAGAGGTTTTCACGGGATAAGGATTTTGGGGAAATTAAACTAATTCAGCATAACTATATGAAAAATAGGTCTATTTGTTGTTTTTGAGAGCCTTACCAAGATATGGCATTGGTATTGCAACGTAACTATCAAAACCGAATATTAGATTTAAGTTTGGGAAGAAAGTCCCAAAAGGCTTTTGGTTTTAATTGGTAAATATTATTGATGTTTTTACGAGGAGTAAACAGGATGACTAAATTAAGAAATCAAAAAGGTTTTACTTTGATCGAATTGTTGATCGTTATTGCCATCATCGGTATTTTGGCGGCTATCGCTATCCCGCAGTTCAATCAATACAAATCCCGTGCGTACGATTCTGATACCAAAGCTAACCTGCATAACATCTATCTGGCTTGTAAGGCATACTGGGCAGACTCAGGTTCTCAGAATACTTGTAACTCAGCTCAGTACACACTGACGACTTACGGTTATATTCAGTCTCAACATGTTAGTCTGACTGCTGTTACCGGTACTGAGACTGCGTTTAGTGGTACAGGGCAAAATACTAATTCCACCAATTCTTTTTCTATTAACTCTCTAGGATCAATTAATAGACTGTAAGATTGTTTTAGGATTAGTTATAAATGTAATGATACTCTTCCCACCCCTTGGGGTGGGGAGAGTTTCTTTTTTGAGTTCATTGTATGTACTCTGAAAATTCTACCTATTCCAAAAATGCCCCCCTCTTTTGTTTATTAGCTCTTGCCTGGTTCGTATATCTATCAACTCTTTCTCCGACCGTTTTTTACCGAGATACCCCGGAGTTTGTTAATACCGCTTTTTCGCTGGGTATCAGCCATCCAGCAGGATTTCCTATCTATAATTTGATGGCCAAAGCGGTGACTTTTCTCCCGATGGGGGCCATTCCCTTCAAAGTGAATCTCTTTTCCAGCCTGATGGCGTGTCTGGCTTTGTTGGTTCTTTATATGACTTCGGTCACGTTTTTAAGAGTGTTGGCGGGATCAGGGGATTCGGGCTCTTCATTTGTATGGCCGTCTCTGTTGTCCGTTGGATTTCTAGCTTTTTGTGTTCCCTTTTGGGGTAATACCATGCTGGCAGAGGTGTACACACTGCACACCTTGTTTACCGTTATAATGATTCTCTGTCTATTGAAGTGGAAAGAAACAGAGGATGTGCGTTTCCTTTACTCCGCCGCTTTGATTTATGGCCTGAGTGCCGGAAACCATGGGACGGTGGCTTTTTATCTACCTGCCATTTTAATTTTGTTTTTCTTCTGGTGTCGTCAGGACCGTTGGAAGCACCTTTCGCTGTGCGCTCTATTTTTTCTATGGGGATTTTCAGTTTATCTGTATCTGCCGATTCGTTCTTTAACGGAGCCTACTTTTGATTGGGGCAACCCCGAGACTTTACGGGGATTTTTATTTCAGGTCACAGACCGAAAAGATTCTCACACGCATTTTGGAATTTTAGAGCAGGCAACAGCGTCTTCTGCCGTGATTGTAGAAACTCAAGAGTCGGCGATGGTCTGGATCGCTACTTTATTTTCAAAAATCAAGCACATCGGATCGGTATTCCTGGCGGATGTCTATCATAACCTTTCCTTGGTTTCCGTGGTCGGGTTCCTGGCGGGTGCGCTGATATGTTTTAGAAAGAGCCTGCCTTTTTTTATTTTTTGTGCGGTGATTGTAGGGGCTAACATCGTCTTCTTTGAATCCTGGCGGGGAGAGGCATTTCTACCCTCTTATATTATTGTTTCCCTGTTCACAGCTCTGTTTATTCACCGGGTTATTTTTACCCGGTGGTGGAAATCTCTGATCCCCAGTTCTTCTGATGAATCTCTTGGAGAAATCATCTTCAATAAATCCGGCCCTCTTGGAATTCGCTGGGGGAGAGTGGTTGTACTTCTGGTCAGTTTGGCTATTCCCTGGACAATGATTAAGGGTAATTATGCAAAG